>Ga0209119_1005396_pt1 | contig 10100 bp, 10 predicted proteins | sample COG_03_FD_184747 | JGI IMG/M metagenome (GOLD analysis project Ga0209119, IMG submission 184747) | Pelagic Microbial community sample from North Sea - COGITO 998_met_03 (SPAdes) (version 2) | ecosystem: Environmental > Aquatic > Marine > Neritic zone/Coastal water | place: Helgoland, sampling... | reverse complement strand
CAACCAGCCAGTTAGCCGCGTCGGTCAAGTCATCTTGCATGGTTAATCCCCAACCTTTCATTTGGCTTTGGGCAAATTCATAGCCGTAACCACTAGAACCACGAAAATTAGGCCTAAATACCGCATAACCTCTATTAGCAAAAAAAGATGTCCAATAATCAAAACCGTCACTTTCACGGGCACTCGGGCCACCATGGGGGTGTAAAATCGCAGGAACAGGACCATCAGCATTGAGTGGCAAGGTTAAATACCCCTCAAGTTCGGTGCCATCTCTGGTGGTATAGGTCACAAATTGGTGCTCGGTTAACACTTCTGGCACTAATGCAGGATATTGTTCTAAAATTGGTCTCAAAAACTTCCCTTTGCGGTCACCTAGATAATACATACCTGGTGTGTAATCGTTTTCTGTATAAAGCAGGTAGATATTTTCGTCTCGGCTGAAATCAACCAAATAGACATCACTATCGGGTAGAGCTTTGTTTAAGGATTTCTGAAAGTCTACTCTCGAGTCATTCCAATAAATTCGTCCATCTTCACTGTTTGAATGATTAATCCCAATCACATCGTTAGTTTTTTTCGAATAAATTAATGAGCCATCAACATCGTAGTCATCATCAGCAAAAACCAAGGTAGTTTTTTTCGAAGGAAGGTGAATTTTAAATAACGCTTTTTTATCATTTTGATAAGCATTGTAATACAAAAAATTAGGGTCTTTTGCAAAGCCAAGAGGAGTAATCCCAGGCTCTTCTAAGGCATTAAACTCAAACATTTTATGCAACTTATCATCGTCACCTATTCGCACTCGAATAGCCGCTTCACCGGTTTTATAACTCAACGCTTCGCCTAAACGTAAGTTACCTTGACGGTCGGCCATCCAACTTCTGACAGACATTTTGCCTTTGGTAATACGAGATTTCCTACCTGTATTAACATTAACTTTATAAACACTCGGCAAATTAGCGACATCCAAGTCCAACTCTATCAACACATGTTCGGGATCATCGGGTAAAAAGGATACAACAGAGTCTTGAAATTGAGAGACACGGCCATCGTCATACACGCCCCTTCTCGTCTTCACGACTTGCCTTTGCACTGGTTCGTCTCCATCAATATCAATAGCTAAAAGACGTGTTTCGGTGGTATCTGTTCGATATCTTTTTGCGGCAAATACTATGCTGACTAAAAGTGTTTTTTCATTAACCCAAGTAAACCAGCGAATTTTTCTTTCTTCGTTATCAGATTTAACTATGTGCTGCTTTTTACCCGTTATTAAATCAACAGTTGTTAATAATGCTATTTCTGGTGATTGATAATTTATGATGTAGGCAATTTTATTGCCGCTTGGGGATAGGGTTGGTCGAATATAACTGGGTAATTGGCTAAAACTCTCAACCGGCAATTCTTTTGAAAAAATGCCAAAAGACAAAAGAGTAAAGATGACAACAACACTAAAACGTATGATTCCATTCATAAAAAACGTCCATAAAAATATTTAAGGAAATCATAATATCAATTTTATTAACACAACGGTTAGATGTTAAGACTATTTGAGAGGAATATGAATACTCTGTGTCGTCATGTCTAGGCCATGCTTTTGAAGCATGTAGACAACGCCGTAATCACTCTCTTCGATATTGATATCTTGCCCGCCCATTAAGAGTAATAACTCTGGCGTGGTATTACTATGACCCACAACTAAAACATGATTAAGTGTTTTTATTTGGGTGGCGAATTCAACTAAATTACGAGGATCGTAAGATTGTAGGTCTACACTTTTTTGCGCTGCGACTGGCATGGCAGTCTCAAGCGTCCGATTGTAATCAGTCGAATAAATGTGATTAAGTGGTTTATCAGAGAAAAACGCGGCGAATGCTTGTGCCCTAGTTTTACCTGTTTCAGTCAGACTTGGATTATCACCCAGCTGTTTTTCAAAGTGGCGCACAAAATACCATGTTTGTTGTTCAGCAAAACCCAAGGTAGATATGACTAAAAGACATAACCCTATAAAATATTTTATCATCACGTCACTCCGACTCTGTCACCTTTGACAAATCTTTCAAACGTCCATTACGTAAACTATATATCCAACTGTGTATCTGTAATGACTGGCCCCGTTTGAGCGCTTCTTTTACGATACTGCTGCGTTTAACGTTATCAGCCTGTTCAATCACGTTAAGTTCACAAAGCCGAGCAGACTTATCGTGTTCATTGAGACCAGAAAGCTGGGCTCTATGTTTATAGGCAATATCTCTAATATGCCCCAGCCAATTATCGATTAAACCAAGTTGTTGGTCTTGCAATGCCGCATCCACGCCACCACAGCCATAATGACCACATATAATCACATGTTTGACTTTGAGTACATCAACCGCATATTGCAGCACTGACAAACAGTTAAAGTCGGTATGTACCACTAAATTGGCTACGTTGCGATGCACAAAAATATCGCCGGGAATGAGACCCACAATTTGATTAGCGGGTACACGGCTGTCAGAGCAGCCTATCCATAAATATTCTGGTTTCTGACGCTCTGACAATTTATTAAAAAAATCGGGGTCTGATTTTTTTTGTTCTTCAGACCATTGTCTATTGTTTTCAAGAAGTTTTGTAATATCGCTCATGAATCCTCACCTTGTTGAAACGCAGTATAGAGAAACTAATTCTCACCACAAGTCCAACCTATATCCTCTATGACTCTAATATACATATTGCGATGGTTCATAAATAATATCTCTAAAAAAATAACTTGTTTTCCATGGAATATTTTCAGTACGGACCAAGTCTAACTTGTTGTTATAAGCCAAAACACAATCAAATTTACATTCATAACTCTTTTTCAGGAATATATAAACCAAACAGGGCTTAGACAACATCATCCTGTTTTGAAAAATAAGGCATGTGTAGATATAACAGCAGCGCCCCATCAACCCTATTGAAACCTCTATTGAATTTTAATGAAACAAGGAACCACCATGAAATACCTATTAATCTTGATGTATTTTATTGCTACTAGCAACGCTATAGCCCACGAAGATCATGCCCTTGGTGAAAATGTTCACTTTGCCTATCACATCACTTATTGGAGTTTATGTGCAATAGTGGCATTCAAAGGTTTTGTTTGATTTAAGGCTAGAAATAGCATCAAACAAAAATAATCCTAGAGATGCTTTTTGGTCAATTCCTTCTTACCAGATGTTCTTAGCTGGTGTAAGCGAAATGAAGTAAATGGAAATGAATTTCAAAACACTATTCTATTCTCAGAGAAAAATTTATCACAACTCGAGTATCCGTATCAGTTTGTACGGTGCCGTAGTGTGGAACATTCTTAAATAAAATTAGTTGGTTTTGTTGGGACTGGATTTCTTCATTACCAATCACTGTTTTTCCGTTGCAGGTGTTGACATGAAAAACAGCAATACGAAATTTATCTGACACCCCTGAATCGAGGGGAATATCCACATGAGTAGGATGCTTTATTTCTCTACCTTGATTGGTGTACATAACAGCTCGAATGCGGCTCACACCAATAAAATTAACCTTCTGTTGCAAGTGTAACAACATACCTCTAACGGGCTCAAAATAAGTGGGGTTAACAATCTTGCCGTCTTCCATAAACGTATGCCCAAACATAAAATGTCGCTGTGTCGACACCACACGATCAGTAAAGTGCCAAGGTAGGATGTTAGTCATAAATAGGCGTTGCAGGTCTGAAAAATGCTCTGTTGGCAGGAAATTTTGATAAACATCTGTCATGTTTTGATTGTGGCCAATATGAAGAAATATAACGCAGCATAACAGCTTCCAATAATGTCAAAAAGGCCGATTTTCAGGAGGGAAACAGTGAGAATACAAACTATTAAAGATAATCTTGACAGTTAGCTAAATATTGCCATAGTTCAAATACCGTAACATGGCAGTTAAATAATGACTGGCCACTAAAATACCCAATTAAATCACACAGACTTACTTGAACCAAACAACTCATTCAAGGCGGTTAATTCTCGCTTAAAACGCTTGCAGCGTCTGTCTGCCCAAATCCACATAGAAGGGAGCGCTATAGCATGAAATACAATATCAAAAATAAGCTTACGCATAAGTTTTTCAGGCGGAGTAAGCTCAAAATAATACAGCCCGATTTCATGAACAACTACAATTACTAGCAAGAGATAAACGGAAGATTTAGATAGGTTAGCAATAAGAATATTATTATTGATTTGTTTTTTTAATTTCTGAATATGTTGCTCAGCGGCCAAATCAGACCAACCTAATGAAAAACGCCTTAACCAAGTGACATAAACTAAATAACCTAGGCAAATAATATTTAAAACAACAAATATCTTGTAAGTGAAGTGATCCAACTCATCACCCATAAAATACAAAATAGCAAAGACAAATAAAGTACTAAATATATCAATCAATAAATACAAACGTTGTTTTAGCTCAGTAATACGCCATTTTTTCTTAATAACATCAAGATCAATTTTTTCAACATCTTGCTCCAGCCAAAGCTGACTTAACGGGTCGTAATTATCAGACATGTTGAATGCTCTCCATCAATACTTTTCTCGCTCGATTTAGCACAACCCCCGCATTTGAGGGGCTTATGCCACAGGCATCGGCTATTTCGTCATAACTCAAACCTTCCATCGACATAGTGACCACTTGTCTAGCCTGAATGGGCATTTGTCGAACTTGGGCCAACATCTGATGAATTTGTTGCTGCTGATCAATTTGCTCATCAGCAGAGGGCCGGAGACTGGGCTCAGGGGATGCCATTTCACAATAACTGTCATTGCGTGGCTGTTTGGCGTGATAAGCCACATGGGTAATCGCTTTGTTGTGGGCCACCCGCAATACGTAGGTTTTTACACTGCTATCACCTTTAAACTTCTCTAAAGCCTGCCATACCGCTAAGGTAATTTCCTGAAGCAATTCTTGACGCATATGAAAATTTGCTTCATATGTCGCAGCCACACGGCCTAATAAAGCGGCATGCTGTTGTAATACTTGACTAAAGTCTGTGCTCAAGTGGCTCAGTGTTCCCTAAAAAAAGACGATTAAAATCATATGCACATTTACGTAGTCTCCAATCCTATAAAAATATTACAAATATTCTGTAATAAATTTTTGTTACCCAAGACTAAAGAGCTAAAGGTAAATAAAAAATAGTGCATTTATCTGTAACCAACTACCCAGGAGAAACTTATGGACCCGCTCAAAATTACTATCATATTATCGATTATCGCAGTGATTTCTTTGACCGTGTGTTGGTTAGATCACAAAAACAATTGGCAATTAGCAGACTGGATAAATGGCCGTTGTAACAACCCTTTTACCCAAACACAACAAGCCACTAAAAGTCTTGATGATAAAGACCTGCTTATTCAACAGTTGACCGAAAGAGTGCAAGTACTGGAAAAAATTGTCACTGAACCTAGCTATGAATTGAATAAAAAGTTTAATCAACTTTGATTAAACTTTGCTAAGCGACAGTTTACCCATAAAAACCGCATTGCATAACAATACAATCGTTATCACCAAACTGCTTGGTGATAGCCAGTCAAATTGAGCCACTAAGAAAGCGCCACGATAAAAATAGAACGGGGTTAGACAAGGGTTTATTACTCTTGGTGAAAGGTTATACTCAACAAATTGTAACCAGTAAAACTCTATAAGTGACTCCTTTATGAAAAAAATACTGCTATCCATCGTTTCAATCGTAATGGTGTTAATAGTGATTGTGCTTTATCGGGCCAACAGTGTATTTGAAAACAACCAGTATCAAGTCACCGAGCCGCTAACACCAATTACCTTAGATGAAAATGCAGTGGTAGACAGGTTTAGTCAAGCACTGCAAATCCCCACCATTTCCTATGATGACAAAAGCCAGCTTGATCACTCAGCGTTTCAAGCCTTTCACCAACATTTGGCCCAGTCTTTTCCATTAGTGCACACAAAAACCCAACTCACCAAGTTCAAAGATTACAGCATGGTTTACCGTCTTAAAGGGCAAAATCCACAACTCAAACCTGCACTTTTTATGGGACATATGGATGTAGTGCCGGTTGACGAACAAACCAAAGACCAATGGCTACAACCACCATTTAGCGGCAAAGTGGTAGACGGCGTGATTTGGGGTAGAGGTGCAATTGATGACAAAGTCAGTGTACTGGCGCTGATGGAGTCACTGGAATGGTTCCTAAAAAAAAATAACGTACCACAAAGAGATATCTATTTTGCCTTTGGACATGATGAAGAAACGGGCGGAGAAGGGGCAATAGCAATAGCTAAATTTTTTGCTGAACAAAACATTCAATTTGAATTCATCTTAGACGAAGGCGGCGTGATTACCGACGGTATAATTACCGGTTCGACTCAACCCATAGCCTTAGTAGGTGTGGCTGAAAAAGGCTTTGTAAATTTTAAGCTAACGGTAAAAGGTGAGGGTGGACACTCATCACAACCACCAGCACACACTGCAGCGGGCATATTAGCCAGCGCCATAGTGAAAGTAGAAAATAATCCATTTGATGCACGTCTCGAATTTTTTGACTTAATGTTAGATAACATTGCTTATTCGATGCCGTTATCACAACGTTTATCTTTAGCTAATTTATGGTTGTTTGAACCAGTGGTACTCAGCACGTTACTTAAAAGCCCCAGCTCGGCAGCAAGTGCTCGCACTACAACAGCAGTCACCATGTTACAAGGCAGCTCTAAGTCAAATGTACTACCCACTATTGCCACAGCCATGGTGAATTTCAGAATATTACCGGGCGATACAGTGGACGGTATTCAGGCACACCTTAAGCGAGTTATCGATGATCCTCGAGTAACTCTCTCGACTGAATGGGCAAATGAAGCATCCGCAGTATCACCCACAGATAATATTGGATTTAAATTAATTGAAAGCTCCATAAGACGTTTGGACGACAATGTGCTTGTCACTCCATATTTAGTATTAGGGGCAACAGATTCAAGACATTTTCAAAAACTTTCTGACAATATCTATCGCTTTATGATGGTGTCACTCAATCCAACCACACTAAAACAATTCCACGGCCTGAATGAACAAATCACGATTAAAGACTATCTCAACGCTATCCAATTTTATTATGCGATGTTAGAACAAACAGCCAGTGGCAGCCAAGCGCCAAGATAACCAGAAGTCGATGGCTGGACGCTAGTTAGCTCACAAAGCCATCACACTTTTGGGCTTGTTTGCCATCGTCATACCAACCAGCTCGTTCAGCCCAAAAGATATTGTCATTGGGTGGAATGTTTGGCTCAGCATCTAAGCTGCCCGCAGGCACAAGCAAGGCTTTACCACTTTTAGTAACAAATGGTAAACCAGAGCCACATTCAGTGCAAAATACTACTGTGAAATCACGATCGGGATAGTTAAATTGTTTTTAAACGCTTCGCCTGCGGTCCATTTGATAGCGTCTGGGCGAGTAAACAAATTAGACGCAAGGGCCGAACCCGTAATTTTTCGGCATTGCTGGCAATGGCAAAAATAGAAACGTTTGAAGTCATTCCCTACTTCATAAGTGACCGCTTTGCATAGGCAACTACCGGTGATTTTTTCAGCTGGGTTTAGGTTCATAATCTTACCATTACAAGTTGCTTTATTAATGTCATAACGATAGTCTAATCAGGACACTACTTAAAGGACTAAACATGAACCGCTCACTGCTTATTTTCACTTTCATCATCACTTTTCTTTTTTCTTCACTCTCCTTTGCAGATACTTTCTCTCAAGTTTATCTGGATTATCTTGCATCTCAGAAAAGCGACAATTACCAAACGACCATAGAATTGGCTGAAAAACTTGTTAGCTTAGGTGAAACTAAATATGCTGCAGAAAGCGAAAATACCATTAACCTAAAATACAATCTAGCTATTGCTTATGCTGCAAATAACAATTTTGAAAGCGCCTTCGATACTATGGAAATAGTCATTTCAGATTACGAGGTTAGACATGGTGAAAAGTCAGAACAAGTATTTAAAGCATTATTAAAGCAGCTTACTTTTGCTCCAAGATATTCAGGCGCTAACACAAAACAACAAAGACGGTTACTCAAGCCTAAAGCTAAACAAGCTATTGAGATTACTAATCACCTAAGTGAAAAATATAAAGAAAAAGCACCTTATATTTATTATGAGTTAAGTAAGGTTATTGCTCGTAGCCCTATTATTTATTATGTTAAATCTGATGCCATAAAATACACTGAATTAGCCTATAAAAAACTACTAAACAGTGCCGGTCAAAATGATAGTAGAACATTAGGAACACAATTGAATCTGGCTTCCATAAAAGTAAGCTTAGGTAAAGTTAATCAAGCAATAATCCTGTACGAAGATCTAATTTCTAACATAGACCAACAAATGGACACCTCTCACCCCTACGAGCTGGCCGCCAGAAGTAGATTAGTAAAACTATACGAAAATAAGGGCGAGTCTGATAAAGCGACCCAACACTGTATTCAGATTGGCAATATGATCCCGTGGCAACAAAACTTAGACCCTATGCCTTTGTATAGGCTTGAGCCCAAATACCCCACTGATTTAGTTAAAAGAAAGAAAGAGGGTTGGGCAAAAATGTCATTTACTATTGATGAAATGGGCTTCGTAAGAGACATACAAGTTTTGGACGTTGTTAATGGCGGAAGAAACTTCGGCAAAGAGTCAGTTAAAGTCCTCAAAAAATGGCGCTACGCGCCTAAATTTGAGAATGGCCAAGCAGTAGCTGCCACAGACATGACAGTACAAATGGATTTTAAGTTAGGTAAGCCATATTAGACGCAAAATATAGTTAGGTGATTGTTACTTCATTCGAATTACGTATGCTGCCAAACCATTTTTTCTTGAGGTAAATTCACCTTTTAGGTCCGCCAGCTTGTCGTCGATGCCGCTGTGAATTAATGTAAATTGACTGCTGGCGAAGCCATCAACAAATCTGCCCAAGTGCCTCAGTACTATGCAACCTGAAACATCTTTAACACTTGCGGTTAGGTTTTCAAACCCAACAAATTTGGCGCTGCCATCTGCCTGATAACTCAATAAATACTGCAATTCGCTGGTACCAACAATATCACCGCTATACTCAAGTTTGACGTTTGCTAAAGTGCGTTTAAGGCCTTGATGCTCACTTTGAATAGTCTCTTACCAATCATTTATCTGAAATTGACCTTTTAAACTTTGCATACTTGTCTCCATAACGTTTGCTCAAAAGCCTAGCCTAATGCATGATCGACAGTCAATATTGAACAAACACGACACATTGCTCGATTAATGAAACCCAGCGATAAAAAAACATCTGGTGTATTGCACCAAACAAGTGCCGCTCGACACTTTCAGTTAAGGCGTTACTTGCCAGAGCCAAAGCTTGCTTCCTTGATTGAACAATTTTGGTTAGTCGATTGGGATCTTCGAGGGCAATCTGTGCGCAGTCTACAACGCTTATTTAAAACCTATGTGGGTTTATCGCCTAAATGGTTGATCCGAAAATACCGCCTTCACCACGCTTTAGAAATGTTAGAAAATCAGCAGATTTCGTTAGCAGAACTAGCGACAACTTTAGAGTATGCTGACCAGTCACACCTGATTAGAGACTTTAATAAATTTCTGAATATCACACCTAAACAATATGCCTCAGCAAATGCGTCACTTAAATCGCATCTCTAATTTATTGATTAACCCCAGATCTGCTTAAGCAACGATCATAGCGTTAAGCTCTACGTCAGTTAAATTAAGGGATGGCTTATCTTTCTTTAAGCAATAAGCCACTAATCCTGCCAGTAAATTGAGCATAAATCCGTTCATACTGCGATGTCTTGAATGTTCTATGTAAGAAATATTCTTGAGTTGGTCATTTATTGTCTCAATTATGAAACGTTTTGAAAGCATGGCTCTATCCCATAAAGACATCACTTTGGCCTTCATGTTTTTACGAACGGTCGTAACCAGTGTTACGCCTTTTTCGAATAAATTAGCGGCTAACGCTTTACTTAGATAGCCTTTATCTCCATAAAGCTTATCCGTCAAACCTTGTGCGAGTTCTTCGACCGGTTGAGTGTCATGAACATTGCCGGTGGTGA
>Ga0209119_1005395_pt1 | contig 10102 bp, 10 predicted proteins | sample COG_03_FD_184747 | JGI IMG/M metagenome (GOLD analysis project Ga0209119, IMG submission 184747) | Pelagic Microbial community sample from North Sea - COGITO 998_met_03 (SPAdes) (version 2) | ecosystem: Environmental > Aquatic > Marine > Neritic zone/Coastal water | place: Helgoland, sampling... | reverse complement strand
GACTCTGCTGAATAGAGGAAAACGCGCTCAAGATTTGGCCTGTTCACTGATTGATAGTTTGCTGGCATTTTACCTGATAACTTGCCAGAGTAGAGCTTTGAATTAAGATAGAATAAATTTTTTTAGCCTGTGATTTTTACCGGGCATATGATCGGCCCTAAACAGCCATAAGTTAAAGACAGAGGATTTAAAGATATTAGCCATCTAGATAACCGGCGACGCAGCATATTTGTTGACTGGATCCAGGCCTTTTTACCTGATTCACAGCAAGTTGAGCGACCAATAGAGCTGCAACCTCTGGCCGGCGATGCCGGGTTTCGGCGTTATTTCCGCGTGGTCGGGCAGCCCTCATTAATCGCTGTGGACTCGCCTCCTGAGAAGGAAAAAAATCAGGCCTATATTGCTGTGTCCATGGCATTCCAGCGCTGTGGGATTGTCACGCCGAAAATAATTGCTGTCGATTTTGCCAATGGCTTCTTTCTCCTGGAAGATTTTGGCCTGCGCCTGTTGCAGCCAGAACTAACCGGTAAAAACCCACCGTCCTCAGTGGACGGCCGCTATAACCAGGCGGAAACCATCCTCAGACATATCCAGCACGTAGCGCCAGAGCCGCGAGTGTTTCCTCTCTATAATGCTCAGGAGTTGCAGGCCGAGATGGATCTGTTTGCCGAGTGGTTTGTTGCTGAACTGCTGGGTATCAGTCTCAATGAAAATGAACAGCAGATGCTCAGACTGCTCTGCGAAGATTTGATAGGCAGCGCTATTCAACAGCCCCAGGTGGTGGTACACAAAGACTTTCACTCGCGCAATTTAATGCTGCTTGAAGATAACAGCCTCGGCGTGATTGATTTTCAGGATGCACTTATCGGCCCGATAACCTACGACTTGGTCTCGCTACTCAAAGACTGCTACCTGTATCTGCCCGCCGATCAGGTCGAGCAGCGAGCGCTGGATTTTAAGCGAGCTCTTGAGACCGACAAACAGCTCGAGAATATGACCGATCAGGAATTTCTACGCAGCTTTGACAAAATGGGGCTGCAGCGTCATATCAAAGTGCTAGGCATTTTTGCGCGTCTCTCTCTGCGCGATGGTAAGTCCGGCTATCTCAATGACCTTCCGCTGGTGATTCGCTATACCCTGGAAGCAGCGCAGCGCTACCCTGAAACGCAGGCTTTCTTCAGCTGGTTTATCGAGCGTATTGAACCGTTGCTGCCCAGCCAAAAATGGTACCGCGAGTGGCGAACAGCCAGCGAGAGCAAGACTTTATGAAAGCGATGATTTTAGCTGCCGGTCGCGGCGAACGCTTGCGGCCTCTGACTGACAAAACGCCCAAGCCGATGTTGCCGATCAATGGCAAGCCATTGCTCGAGCACCATATCAACCGGCTGGCGGCAGCAGGGATAACCGAAATTGTTATTAATACCTGCTGGTTGGGCGAGCAGATTGAAGACTATTTCGATGATGGTGGTCGCCGCCTTGGCGTCAATATCAGTTGGTCGCGGGAAACTGAGGCCTTAGAAACTGGCGGCGGTATCTGTCAGGCACTGCCACTTTTGGGTGATCAACCGTTTCTGCTTATTAACGGCGATGTTTGGAGTGATTTTCCGCTTGCAGAGTTGTCCAAGGCTAATCTGCCTGCAGAGCTGGATGCACAGCTGATATTGGTTGATAATCCCGATCACCATCCTCAGGGGGACTTTTCGCTGGATGGCAACTTGGTCAGCGACAGAGAGGCTCAACGCTTTACCTTTAGTGGTATCAGCTTATTTAGACCAGCGCTGTTTGCTGCCTATCAAGCTAGCTTAGGGCAGTGCTTTCCTCTGCGGGATATATTACGCCCAGCAATTTTAGCTGGGCGTGTCGGCGGCAGCGTCTATACTGGCAGTTGGTGTGATGTTGGAACTGTCGAGAGATATCAGCAGTTACAAACTTTTGTAAAAACTTATAATAATTAATAGGAAAAGCCGCCAATGATCGCCCGGCACAAATACCAAATACTCTTCTGGCTCTGTATATCCGCAACGATAATGGCCTCTCTGATGCCAGGCGGGGGAAAGCCCTTGTTTCAGATGCAGGACAAAGTTCTCCATGCGACTATCTATGCGCTGCTGTTCTTTTTCTGCGCGCATGCCTACAGCAATCGATTTCCACTCTGGCTGTTGGCGCTGGTGCTAGCATGCTTTGGTTTGAGCATGGAGTTTGCCCAGTCCCTGACCAGCTATAGGCAGGCCGAGGGCTGGGATCTGCTGGCCAATTCAAGCGGTATACTGCTGGTCTGGCTACTTATGCTCTGGCATCGGAGGGCAACATGATTGAGGTTTATCGCGGCAGTGATTTTTTTGAAGGGCAGTTGCTAAAAGGCCTGATGGAGCAGGATGGGCTGCAGGTATTTTTGAATGGCACCGCACTGCAAGGCGGACTGGGTGAAGTGCCCACGTTGGGTCATCTCTCAATCACCGTTAACGATGCTGATCGTGAAAGAGCCGAAGAAATTATTGCAGCCTATGAGCGCGGTGACTTTGCCTTGGAGGATGAGGACGAGTGACTCCCCGGCTAAGGCATCTGGCACTTTGGTTGGCGCCATTGGCCGCAGTGGTAGTCACCTTGTTAATGCTTCACTTTGGCTGGGCCCGCAACGGCGCACTGGCCGCAGGACTGACAGTACTCTGTGCCCTGTGGTGGATATTTGAACCTATCCCGATTCCCGCAACATCAATGATCCCCTTGGGGGTGTTTCCCCTGCTCGGTATTCTCGATGGCAAGCAGGTGGCGCAGGCCTATGGCGATCCACTGATTATCTTGTTGATGGGCGGCGCGATGCTCTCCAAGGCAATGGAGAAGAGCGGCGCGCACCGGCGTATTGCACTGTATATGGTCAATCTGTTTGGTGGCCACGACCAGCGCCGACTAGTGTTTGGTTTTATGGTTGCCTCGGCCCTGTTAAGTATGTGGGTCTCCAATACCGCCACCACCTTGATGCTATTGCCAGTGGCCTATGCGGTTCTCGACAGCGCTCAGGGCGACAATGCTAAAAAACTCGCCGTGCCGCTGTTTTTGGGTATTGCCTATGCGGCCAGTATTGGCGGTCTCGGTACGCCAATTGGCTCGCCGCCCAATGTAATCTTTCTGAAAATTTACGGTGAATCTACCGGTATTATTCCCAGCTTTAGCCAATGGATGCTCTGGGCTCTCCCTGTTGTAGTGATACTCCTGCCTTTAGCTGGGCTGTGGATTACCCGCCGTCTGGGCAAAACCGCCCCTCTGGAAATTCCCCAAGCGGGTATCTGGCGCAGCGAAGAAGTCAGGGTATTAATCATTTTTAGCCTTACAGCACTGGCCTGGATTACGTTAAGGGAACCCTTTGGCGGCTGGAGTGGCTGGTTTAATCTGCCTACCGCAAGCTATGCCGCCGTCGCACTGACCGCCGTGGTTTTAATGTTTGTCTTACCCAATGGCCATGGTGGCAAGCTGCTCGACTGGGAGTCGGCGTCATCCATCCATTGGGGAGTGTTGCTGTTATTTGCTGGCGGTATTGCTATTGCCAAAGCCTTTGCGGTAACCGGAATCAGTGAAGCCATAGGTGAGTCTCTCTCTGGCGTTACGCGACTATCAATTATTGCGCTGATTGCCGTGGTCGCGCTATCGGTGACATTCCTCACTGAGATCACCAGCAATACAGCGACCACCACGTTGCTGATGCCCATTCTTGCCGCCGCCTCGCTGGGTGCCGGTTTTGATCCCGCACTATTGATGTTGCCAGCGGCACTTTCTGCCAGCTGCGCCTTTATGTTGCCGGTGGCAACTGCGCCCAATGCGATTGTCTTTGGTACCGGGAAAATTACTGTCGAACAGATGGCGCGCGAGGGTATCGTATTGAATCTTATCGGTGCAGCGGTGATTGCACTGGTGGTTTACTTCTGGCTTGGCTAGTTCTTTAGTAGCACTTGAATATTGCTCGGCTTAAGCGTCTGGCTGCCGGCAAAAGAGAGTACTAGAGTTGCTATCTCATCCCAGACATCCGCGCTGCGCATACCTTTGATACCGCGATCTATAGCGCCAGCTTGACGCAGCAGCATACGCAGATGTGCTGGTCTTAAACGTTTTAGTGCGCCGCGAAATAGCGGTATTCGCTTGTCCCAGACACCGGATTTTTTCAGCGCCCAATCGGCTTTTTCACCGCTGGCAACCAGCTCACTGGCTTTAACCAGAATCCGCAATTCGCGGGTGATTGACCAGAGTAGAGGAATCGCTTCTGTGCCTTCATTCTCCAGCCCACGCAGAGACCGAGCGGCAGCTTGAGCATCGCCGAGTAGTATCTTGTCGGCAAACTCAAAAATATTGTAGCGTGAACTATCGGTAACTACAGATGACATGGTGGTGCCATCCACTGCGCCCTCAGGAGCCAGCAATTTTAGCTTTTCAATTTCTTGTACTGCCGCCAGCAGATTGCCTTCAACACGGTCGGCAAGAATTTGCACAGCTTCCTGATTGGCATTGATATTGGCCGCTCTAAGACGCTGACCAATCCAGCGCGGCATTTGATTGGCATCCACCGGCCAGACCTGAATATGGGCGCCAGCGGCCTCGAGGGTTTTTAGCCATTTGCTTTTGCTTGCGCCTTTGTCCAGCTTGGAAAAAATAATCAGCAACAGGTTGTCGGGATTGGGGTTGGCGAGAATCTCCGTCAGCGCTTTGCTGCCCTTGTCGCCTGGCTTGCTGCCGGGGATGCGAAGTTCAAGGATTTTTTTATCGGAAAACAGCGACAGAGAGTTGCACTCATGGATTACCGGATCCCAGTCAAAATGCTGTGGATTGCCCTCAAAATGAAATAGCTCGCGCTCGGTAAAACCTTGCGCTCGTGCTGCGATACGGATTGCATCGGCACATTCCTGAGATAACAGTGGCTCATCACCGCTGATCACATAGACCGGCATAAGCGGGTTTTTAAGATGAGCCTGAAGTTTCTCCGGATAAATTTTCATAAGCTAAGGGCTATCTGGGTTTTGCTCGTTATTCTGTGCTGGCAATACCTTTAGGCGGTTGAGAATCTGCCGGACAATCTCCTCGCGCATCTCCATTCTAACCTGTCGTTCTTCGTTGTCAGAGGAGAGGATGTCGCTCTCTTCAATTTCATAGCTGCGCTCAACCGATGCGGTTAAAAGGCTGGTCAGCGGGGTGCCAGAGGAATCGGTAATTAAAAAGTCTACATCCTCGTTAAGCTGATATTCCGCAGCGCGGGCGCTGGCATTCAATGTGCCTATACGTCTGTTTTCACGAAAGTCGACAATCACTACCGCGTAGTTGGCCTGTGCAGCACTGGAGACAACATTGACGCCGTAGACATCAAGTGCGCGAGTCAGTTCGCTAACAAAAATATTGTCTGCGGCCTGGGTTGCGATATGCAGGCTGCCAATATTGTTGGGTACCACCTGAGCATTACGCAGCTGCCAGCCGCAGGCTGACAACAGCAGAGCCATCGCGGCGAGTAACAATCTAAAGTGCATCATAGGGCAGCCCTGTTTAAACCTGCTTTTAGTTAGCGACTATATTAACCAGTCTTCCCGGAACCACAATAATTTTTCGAATGGTCGCACCTTCGGTAAAGCGCTGAACATTGCCGTCTTCAAGAGCGAGCTTCTCAACTTCATCCTTGGGCGCATCCGCAGCCACCTGGATTTTGCCACGCACTTTGCCATTGACCTGAACCACAATCTCAATGGAGCTGCGCACTAGCGCCGATTCATCCAGTGTTGGCCATGCGGCATCTGCAACCGCTTCCTGATTGCCCATCGCTTGCCAGAGGCTGTGACAGATATGCGGTGCAATTGGTGACAACAACAGAATAGCGCTGGTCAGTGCCTCGTGACGCACGGCAATACTCTGAGCATCACTATCATTGAGTTTGCCTACTTCATTTAATAATTCCATCACTGCAGCAATAGCCGTGTTAAAAGTATTGCGGCGACCGTAGTCATCGTTAACCTTGCTGATGGTTTCATGAGTCTTGCGGCGCAGATCTTTTTGTTTGTCGCTAAGGCTGACCGGATCTAGGGGCTCAACTGCACCCAGTTCAAGATGCGCCTGAACCATAGTCCACAGCTTGCGCAAAAAGCGATGCGCACCGGAAACACCGTCATCGCTCCACTCCAGAGTCTGTTCTGGGGGCGCGGCAAACATGGTGAACAGGCGTACCGTATCGGCACCGTGTTTATCGATCGCAGTCTGTGGATCTACACCGTTGTTTTTCGACTTCGACATCTTGGTTACGCCGCCGCTGTGAACCTCTTCACCGGTGGCAGTTTCAGTGGCCTTGATTGTGCGACCTTTTTCATCGCTCTCAACCGTAACATCCAGTGGCGACAACCACTCTTTGCGACCGTCATTATCTTTATAGAATGATTCGGCCAATACCATGCCCTGACAGAGTAGGCTTTTAAATGGCTCGCTGCTGCTAACCAAACCTTCATCGCGCAATAGCTTGTGATAGAAGCGCGCGTAGAGCAGGTGCAAGATAGCGTGTTCGATACCGCCAACATACTGATCGACCGGCAGCCAGTAATCGGCGCGTTCGGGGTCGAGCATGGCGCTTTCCAGATCGGAACAGGTAAAGCGCGCGTGGTACCAGGAAGATTCCATAAAGGTATCGAAGGTATCGGTTTCGCGTTCAACATCCCGACCGTTTAGCTGATCTTTTTTCCACTCGAGATCAGCTTTAATCGGTGATTGAATACCATCCATCTCGACATCCGTAGGCAGTTCTACCGGCAGTCTATCCAGAGGCACGGGAATCTCGCCGCCATCGGCCAGGTTGTACATGGGAATTGGTGAACCCCAGTAGCGCTGACGGCTAACGCCCCAGTCGCGCAGGCGATAGTTAGTGGTGACCGAGCCGTGATTGGCTTCTTCGAGAGCGGCGGCAATCGCGTCGAAAGCGCCATCGAAATCCAGGCCGTCGAACTTGCCGGAATTAATTAGCAGGCCTTTGGTAACAAAAGCTTCTGTGCTGATATCGCAGTCTTCACCTGCCGCTGGCGCAATCACCTGTTTAATTTCAAGCTGGTACTTCTGCGCAAACTCGAAGTCGCGTTGATCGTGAGCGGGAACCGCCATCACAGCACCGGAACCATAATCCATCAGTACATAGTTGCCGACCCAGACTGGAACTGTTTTGCCGGTTAAGGGATGTACCGCAGTAATGCCGGTATCCATACCGCGTTTTTCCATGGTCGCCATCTCGGCTTCGGAAACCTGCTGGGTTTGGCAGTCGCTGATAAATTCCTGCAGTGCGGGATTGTTTTCAGCCACTTTAAGAGCAATCGGATGTTGGGTGGCCAGCGTTAAATAAGTCACGCCCATCAATGTATCTGGTCTGGTGGTGTAGACGTCAAAGCTCTGGTGCTCGCCAACGGCTGCAGACAGGTCAAAGGTCATATTGACCCCGCGGCTCTTGCCAATCCAGTTGCGCTGCATGGTCTTAACCTGCTCGGGCCAGTGCTCCAGGTCATCCAGATCATCGAGTAACTGTTCGGCATAGTCGGTGATACGGATAAACCACTGGGGGATTTCCTTGCGCTCCACCAGAGCGTCTGAGCGCCAGCCACGGCCGTCGATCACCTGTTCGTTGGCCAGTACAGTCTGGTCCACCGGGTCCCAGTTGACGGTGGACATCTTTTTGTACACCAACCCTTTCTCGAACAGACGGGTAAAGAACCACTGTTCCCACTTGTAGTAGTCCGGCTCGCAGGTCGCCAGTTCTCTAGACCAATCAATACCAAAGCCCAACGACTTGAGTTGCGCCTTCATATAGGCAATATTTTCCTTGGTCCATTTGGCGGGGGCGCTCTTGTTTTGGATTGCTGCATTTTCCGCGGGCAGGCCAAATGCATCCCAGCCCATAGGGTGGAGGACATTTTTTCCCTGCATTCTCTGGTAGCGAGCGATGACATCGGTAATGGTGTAGTTGCGCACATGCCCCATATGCAGCTTGCCGCTGGGGTAGGGGAACATCGCCAGGCAGTAAAACTTTTCTTTATCTGGGTCTTCAGTGACTTCAAAAGTCTGATTATCGGTCCAGTACTGCTGGGCTTCACGCTCTAATTCGGCGGGATGATATTGCTGTTCCATGGTCATCGAGATTCACTGCTTATGAGTTTAAAAATAGGCGTGAATTATAGGGTAACAACGGCCTATCTAACAGCAGTTAAAGCAGACTAGTTTCTGGCAGGCACGCCCAGCTCTTCAAGTTTGGCTGCCATATCTTCAGCGGAGGTGGCCGGTTTGATATTGCGGTCGATAAAAAGAATCTTGCCATCTTTGCCAATATAGAAAGTATGGCGCTTTGGCTTTCCGTATATGGCCAGCACATCATAGGCTTTGGCGGTCTCTTTTGAGGGGTCGCTTAAGAGTGGGAAGTCCGCTTTGGTTTCTTTGGCAAAGCCCTTATTATCTTCAAGTGAATCAACACTGGCCATAAAGTAGGCCACTTCAAGACGTTTTAGCAGGTGGCCGTTTTGGGCTAGAGATTTGCACTCGATAGTGCAGCCGCGGGTATAGGCTTTGGGGTACCAGGCGATGACCACTGCCTGCTTATCTTTAAACTGACTTAGGCTGTAGCTCTTGCCGTCGGTAGCTTCGAGTAAAAAGTCTGGGGCCTGGTCGCCAACCTGAAGTGCTGTTGCAGCGCTGGTGATAGATACCAGCAGTGCTGATAAGAAGAGTTTAATCTGAGTTTTCATTGTCGGCCTCTCTAGTCGGTGGCAGTTGTTCGTCGTCTTGCTATTAACCCTACGCAAATAAGCAGAGACAGTATCACTGTCGGCCATGAGCCAGTCTGTGAAAATATCGTCTGCCCGCTGCGGGGTGCAATAGTGCCGGATAACTCTCCGGCGCTAAATTGTTCAATGGTTGCGGTAATTTCACCGCGGTGATCAACCAGTGCGGTAACCCCATTGCTGGTACCACGCATCATTGGCTTGGCATTTTCCAGCGCACGCATTCGCGCCATCTGCATGTGCTGGCGCGGCGCAATCGAGCGTCCAAACCAGGCATCATTGCTCACCGTTAAAAGCATAGTCGCCTGTCTGGCCATACCTGCCACCAGATTGGGGTAGACAATCTCGTAGCAAATTGCTGTGGCGACCTTCTCTCCGGCTATATTCAGCAGCGGCTGATCTGATTCGCCCAGTGAAAAAGATGACATCGGCAGGTTAAAGAACCGGATCAGCCCGCGCAGTACAGATTGCATTGGGACATACTCACCAAAGGGTACCAGCCGGGTTTTGTCGTATTGCCCCTGAGCTGTGCCCATAGTTATAACAGAATTAAAATAGGCTTTTCTGCGGCCATCGTAGATAGGTATACCGGTTAACAGGGCCGTTTGGTTCAGTTTTGCCTGTCGATCCATGTCTTTAAGGAAGTCGCTGACATATTTTGGTGTTGCCGGAACCGCGGCCTCTGGCCAGATAATAATATCTGCACCCCAGTGAGGCTGTGTTTGAGCCTGCAGCTGCTGCAATATTCCCTGTCGCTCGCTGAAGGTCCACTTTTTATATTGATCCGTGTTGGGCTGAATGAGAACCACAGAAAGGTTTTTGCCGGTGGCCGAAGTCCAGTTTACCTGCTGCAAAAAGTAACCACTTACTACAGCTGCAATTAATGCCATTGAAGCGAGTTTTACGCTGCGCTGGTTTCTGTGTTGCAGGGTTAGCTGATTTAATATTGCAGCGGCTAGGGCAGTGAGAAAGCTCAGCCACATCACGCCGCCAATTGGCGCCCAGCCACTCAGCCAGGTTTCGGTATGGGCATAGCCGCTGTAGAGCCAGGGAAAACCGGTAAATATCCAACTGCGAAACCATTCGCTCAATACCCAGATAGCCGGCAGGCCGATCAGCCAGGAAGCAGGTTTTTGCGGAATCAGTGCGCTGAGGGTAAAAGGCAGGGCAAATAAAAGCGCGATAAACAGACAAAATAATGTGGTTGCCAGCAGTGCCAGTGGTGCGGGGATAAAACCGTGCTCATGGATACTGACATAGACCCAGCTGACCCCGGCAAAGAACATTCCGAAGCCAAACACCAATGACTTAGCCAGTGCCTGCTGGGTCTA
>Ga0209119_1005393_pt1 | contig 10103 bp, 14 predicted proteins | sample COG_03_FD_184747 | JGI IMG/M metagenome (GOLD analysis project Ga0209119, IMG submission 184747) | Pelagic Microbial community sample from North Sea - COGITO 998_met_03 (SPAdes) (version 2) | ecosystem: Environmental > Aquatic > Marine > Neritic zone/Coastal water | place: Helgoland, sampling... | reverse complement strand
CGATAGCTAGAATTGGAAATAATCTTTTCATTGTTATATTCTTGATTTTATTAAAATAATATTATTAGTTAAGATGTTAAAGATATAAAAAAAATGGAATTACAAAAATTAAAATGAGAAAACTCAATAAATTATTAATAAAAAATTAAAAATATATAAGCCAATTGAAGTTAAGTCCTTGTTTTTGGGGCAATTGCAGAGAGGAAGGAACTAACACAATTCCCATAAACCCTGTATTTATCTATGTTTCCAAATATATGAATTTTTACAGACACCTAATTAGTCCCTTAAAATTTAATCTCTAATATACTTATTTACTATATCTAATTGAATTCCAGAGTATTCAGAAAATTCATCTATAGTTATAAATTGATGAGGTTCTTTATCCAAAAAACTTTTTATATCATTTAAAAGCTTTCGCCCATAACGTTCACTGCGCCCTGTAATACGCTGAATGTCCTTTGGGTATATGCAAGCTCTTTTTTGATTCATAATACACTATCTATGCTTTATCCATACTTAAGCCATATTCTATAATTATATGATGATGGTAATAATGCGTTGTTAAAATGTTGACAACACGCAAGTGTTATCAATATTTTAATGACGTTTATGGTGTTATCGGAAAGAACATCCAAAAACGGAATTTGATTTTTTATTGACTGCCATAAAGTTACGTGATTTGAAATATTAATCATAAAAAAAAGTAAAAATTATGGCAAAACAAACAGGTATTATCAAATTAAAAGGAACTATCGGAGGTATTTCTTTTTACAAAACAAGTGATGGACATTTAGCTCGTGAAAAAGGTGGAGTGGACAAAAACAGAATTCAAAATGATCCTGCGTTTCAAAGAACGCGTGAAAATGGTTCTGAATTTGGAAGAGCTGGTAAAGGAGGAAAAGTATTGCGAAATGCAATTCGTGTGCTTTTGCAAAATGCAAAAGATAAAAGAGTAGTTTCTCGTTTGACAAAAATTTTAGTGGCAGTTACTAAAACTGATATTGTTAATGAAAGAGGTCAGAGAACTTTACAGGGCGGAAATTTAAACCTTTTAGAAGCGTTTGAATTCAATTTGAACGGAAAATTAGGCGCAACTTTATTCGCTCCATTTATAAAAGCATTTGATAGAGTTTCTGGAGATGCAACTTTAAATTTAGCTGCTTTTTCACCGACTGTTAGAATTGCAGCTCCTGCAGGTACAACACATTTTAAAATTGTAATGGGTGCTTCAGAATTAGATTTTGTAGATGAAACTTCAACTTTTGAAAATGACGAAACTGCAATTTTGCCATACACTGTTGCAAATACAGCTGCAATTACTTTGACAGCTTCAATCACTGCAAATTCTACCTTTCCTGTAGTACAGGTGTTAGGAGTTGAATTTTACCAAGAAGTAAATGGACAGATGTATTCATTGAAAAATGGTACTTATAACGCATTGTCTGTTACCATTATTGATAAACCTTAAAATGGAGTTAATTCTTCATAGAAGCTATTTTGAAGAGGGTACCAATGGTACTCTCTTTCATTCAAGTAAATTTCTTTGCCATACCATTGAATTGCCCTGGATAAATAATGCGCGAAGTATCTCCTGTATACCAGAAGGAAAATATGAGGTTATTCCTCGCTTTTCTAAAAAGTTTAAACATCATTTGATATTGAAAAATGTAGCTAATAGAAGCTTTATTTTATTTCATCCTGCAAATGATGCAAAAAGAGATTTAGAAGGTTGTATTGCTCCTGTAACTTACTTAAGTGGTATTGGAAAAGGGATTTATTCAAGGGATGCAATGCAAAAATTACTGTCTTTGGTTTATCAAGCTAAAGAACGAAAGGAAAAAATAATATTAATCGTTAAATCACAGAATTATGAAAATTATAGAACGTTATAAAAAGCCAACTCCGAAATTCTTTAGAATTTTAAGAAATATTGGAATTGCATTAGCTACTGTAGGAGGTGCAATTATTGCAGCACCAATAAGTATTCCTGCAACAATAATAACAATTGCTACTTATATGACAGTTGCAGGAACTGTTGCAACAGCAGTAAGTCAAGCTGTAGTTTCTGATAAAAAAGAAAATTCAGTAGTAGATACAAATACAAAAAATAATTGATATGAATTTTCAATTACCTCATCAAAATTTGAGTGCTGGTGTTTTAGGCGGTACATTTTTATCTGCAGTTAATCATATTGGTTCAGAAGATATTGTTACTACTATTGTTTTAGCTATTTTGGGGGCGATTGTTAGTTTTATTGCTTCTGTAATGATGAAACTTTTTGTAAAAACAAAAAAAAACAGCGTAAAAAGTAATTTTTAAAAATCAGTATTGAGAAAAGGATATTTATATTTTAAATGTCCTTTTTTTTAGTTTTTTACTTAACGAAATGAGACAAACAAAGAATTTTGATAAAGAAACTAAATGAATTTAGCAGAATTTTTGTACAGATGAATGAGATAAGGGAAAAACGAGTTTTGTCGTTTTTAAAGATTGAAAAACAGAGGCAGGTTTGAGCGTGGGGTTTATCAATCTTTAAAAATGTTAGCCCAATGGCGATTGAATGAAAATAATTAAAGACGAAGTACGTAGTGCGCTGGCAGAAGCGAGAATAAGTGTGTAAATTTTTATTTGTACTAACTATTTCTATTGATTGGTTTTGTTAAAAGTGAATGCTCTACATTTTTTAGTACAACTGAAGTTTAATTATTAAAAATACAATTTGAATTTATATGATTGGCATTTGCTTTTAGTGAAACCAACTTTTACTAATTACTTTACAAATAAAAATTTATACTCTTATTGGCTTTTTTTTTGATTTTATAGGTGCTTTACAATCTCTTTTACAAACTGAAATTGTAATGATTTTATCATTGTTAATTTAAAATTACTAAAAAGCACTTATAAAAACAATGCAACAATTACGAAATGTTGTTTAAATATCTAAATATTATTAAATACTAACTATTTGAGCGTTGGAAGAGCGGCTATTTTACATAATGGCGTTATAGTGCCTGAAGTTTTTACGAAAGAGCAGTATAACTGCGCATTATGTAAAGATAGCTTTGGGGAGTTTTGTGTTTTATGAAATAATAAAAACGTGTTGCTTTTTAGAGTTGTGTAATGAGTTTGCGAATGAAACAAGCTCTAAAATGCAACTACCTATAGAATATTAAAACGCTAAACTTGCATTGGCGCGCGGAACAAACCAAAAGACAGAGATTTTTTGCTTTTGCAACAAACTGGATTTTGGTTTGTGGGGAATTTAACTATTATCAAGTAACTTATGATGTAGTTTTATATTTTCAATTTCATAAACTTTTGTAGCAATGCATTCTAATTTATCTGGATTGAAAACGGCTAAATTATAACCTTCAGCAAATAATGAACTCTGATATTCTACACCATCAAAACCTAATGATTTGATAAATTCTGAAATATATTGAGTAGGAATATAATCTAATTGTTTATCTCTTTTTCTTATTGGTAACGAGATCTCTTTTTGTAAAGTCTGTATAAATGGAACATAGGTTAAAAAATCTTCTATGGCTTCATTTTCAGACCAAGGAATAGGGTCGTCTTTTGGATTTCTCAAATTAAGAATTTTTAAATCCTCATTTAACCGAAATTCGCCAACTGTAACATAATCAAATAAAGATGCTCTTGTTTCATATAATGATGTTTCTAACTTATCAGCTATATATAAATAAGATATTCCTTTAGGATTTGCTCTACCACCAGTAGCGAGTTCGTTAGGTGGATTGCCCATTTGGTTTGAATTAAAACCAATTTTATCTGATATACGACATCTATAAAAGATACGCCCTTTTTTTATTGTTTTATAGAAGCTTTCGTGATTGAAGAAATTAGCTAATTTTTTTAAATCAATGGTATTTTTAATATGATATCGATTTACAGATTTGATTTCATCCTTGAATTCCTTCCAAATACTATGAATTTGATTTGTTTCAGAAATTAGTTCAATTTTTATTTCTGATGATACATTCTCATTAAATAATTCATTTAGAATTTCTTCTTCATCTACAAAAATTGATTCAAATAATAATTTATTATCATCAACTAAATTAGTGGTGAGATTAAAGTCTTTTTTTACGGATTGTGCTAAATCAAATACTGAATTAACATCTACTTCATACAAAGAAATTATATTACGAAAAAAAGGAGCTAATTCTCTTGCTGCATAAATAGATACACTTATTGAATTGCAAAAATCACAATTTCCATTTCTGTCATCAGCATTAATTATACTTATTAAGTATTCGCTATTGAAACAATTTACACAACAATTCATAATTAAATCTTATCTATAATTAATTCGATATGATTCATTATTGATAGTTTTTTTAAGGTACCTAATCCAGGAAAGTGACCACGATTATGAAGGTCTTTATATATTTCTACTGCTTTGGTATTTATATTATTGTTTTCACACCAATTTACAAGTTTTTCAAGTGCTTCTGCGAATTTACCTCCTATATCAGATACATCACCATTTGAGTCAGATACAAAATGTTTTACCATTATTTTACCTGATGCATTAATGTAAGATAAATGCATTGCAACAGCTCTTGGTAAAAAACCTGAATCTGAATAGTTGTCACCAACTGTTAAAAAGTCAGAGAAACCAAAAAATCCTTCATCTTTATAAAAACTGTACTCTTCAGAAAAAGGACTTTCCCCTACTTCAAGATAATCTGCATTTCTTGGCATATCTCTAAAATAATCATCTAATGAAATTCTGCTATCTTCAGAGAATAATCTATAATAACGCCTACTTGTATGACTAAAGTAAATAATATTGTAAATAACGTTTATGTTACTTTGAATTTCAGTAATACTAACTTCTGATATTTCAGAATTATGAATTAAAGTAACGCCTTTATAATCTAACTCTAAACTATTTACACCTTCAATTAAAGCTGGAATTTGCTCTTCAATTTTTGTGTCTATAATTATTGCAATTTGATAATTATTATAATGTTGCAATACCTCTTTTAAAAGATCTATAATTTTATTACCCTCACCAACTAAACCACCCACTTTAGGATTTATAATAACACTAAAGTTTACATTTTTAGATGCTAAAGTTTTTAATGCAGATTTTAAGGTAGAAGAACCTTTAATTGGTTCGATTACAGGTGAAATTTTAGTTGAAAAATTTGGTAGTAAACCACATAATTCTCGTAACGCGATTAATTCAAATTGTTTACCTCTGACATATGGGAAATACATAGCTTACTTTTTTTATAAAGAAAATCTTCTAATTCAATGAAATCTTTTTTTGAAAAATTTAAAGTGTAACAGATATGTTTTAATGAATCTGGGACTAAATCATCATTAAATAATTCTGGATTAGAAATATTTCTAAATTTTAATTCTTTGATAACTAATTTTTGAAACTCTAAAATATCTATTTTTTTTGAAAGTTTAAAACACTCTCTAAAAATTAGTGTGTTAGGAACAACAGGAATTGCTCCAAAATGTTTTTTCAGTAAACTAATATATTCATCTTTTCTTAAACTCTTGAATAGTGTTTCGTGGGAAAATGAAAAATTTTGTTCTGCTTTTTTAATAGTTTTAAGCGCATTTCTTTTTGTTAATTCAATTAAACCAATTTCTGTGTTATGAAACTTAACTAATAGATTAGCAATGTGTTTTGAATTTGAAACCACATATATTTTATCAGCAAATTTTTTATAATCTGCTAATTGTTTATCCAATTTATCTAAACCATCTAATTCAGTTTTTATTTCATAAACACGAGCTTCACCATTTAAAATAACAAAGTCAGCTATTGAATTACCAATTTTAAATTCTGATAGTGCTATTGAATTTTTTAAGCTATACTTTTTAAGAAGTTTTTGATTTAAAAGGATGTTTTTATAAATATATTCATTTTTGTAAGTACCTAAAAGTGATTTGTAAATAGCATTAATGACTTCAAAGTTAGTGGTAGAATCTGATATTTTAGTGTGTTTGTTAATACGATAAAATGTATCAAAATAATTCTTATCCTTTACTATTTTTTTAAAATTAGCAGGAGATAGAATTTGTGATAAATTCCTTAAACTTTCTATATTTTTAGCTACTTGCATTATTTTACAAAGTTAACAATTTACAAAATTTAAACTAAATGATTTAAAAACTATTTTCGTTTATCTAAACTTTCTTTATCAAAAGCAATCAAATTAAATAATTCTCGCATTCTGGAACGTACACGAATACCATATCTGCTCTCTAATTCTTGTGCATTTAAGTTTGTAGTGGTGTGTGTTCTAATTTTACGTTTTAAAAATAATTCATATCGAGAAAGCAGTATTTCACCCATTACATTGCAATCCTTTCCAAAATGTCTTCCTGTGGTTTCTACACCTAAATCATCAAAACAATAAAAGCCATTATTACCATAATCTTCAATAATTTTAAAACCACTTTTATTAAAACTGAAAGTGATATTTCTTGCAGGGATTAGACTATGTTGATTTTGATGAGGTACAATAAACGGTAATAATTTCATTAAACTTGTTTTTCCACAACCTACTGGTCCTGACAATAAAATACCTTTGTTTGGATCTATTTTTAATTTTCCACAAGTTTCAAAATCACGAATAAAATAAATGCACAACTTGTATAAAATTGCTTCATCTTCAGTATAAATTTTAAAGTTTTTACCAAATAGTAGTTTTCCTTTTGCTTCTAAATAGATTAACATTTTTGAAAAATCATATATTATTTGATTTCCATTCTGTACGCCCAATTGAAATTGCACACTTCCTTCTTGAATGATATGTGGTTGTATTTTAATCATAAAGGTTCGTTGTAATTTTTATTTTTATTGGTCTTTAGGTTGTCTTGATTTTGGCTAACTGATTTTTGCGTTTCGTTATTTTTTATTTCTTCGGATTTTATCATCCAATTTTTAGCTGTTGCTTGCCAATTGACAATTATTGTTTTGCCGCCAACTTTCCAACCAATACCCTGGTAATGATTAAAGAATTTTTGTGCTTCAATTATTGGCCATTTTTCTTTTTTGAAAAAATCAATAACTATTTTTTCATTTTTGGGCTGGTCAAGTTTATTAATGTTTTTATTGTTTCTATTAGTTTGTATATGTTTATTTATAGATACCAGTGCTTGTCCACTGCTTGTCTCGATATTGGTATTGTTGTGTACCAGAGCTTGTCCAGTACTTGTCTCGAATTTGAACATCTTAATTTTACTTCCTTTATAAGGGTTATGTGATGGATAATAAATAATGTATTTCCAATGACTTAATTCTTTAATACACTTGTGATAGGTAGATTTTGAACCTATTTTAGAAAAACGCATTACCTCTTCACGATTTATATAGAATTCTTCTAAAAACCGGTTGTTATTCCAAATTTGAAATAATGCTACATACAGGCTAATGTGTGTCGGATTTAAACGATTGTCTTTTGAGAATTGGAAGAATACACCTTTAAGGTGTTTTATAAAATTTACGTTTTGCATAATCCTCCCCAACCCCTCCAAAGGAGGGGCTTTTATTTTAGTTTAAAACTTATTATGAATGCGATTTTCTTCTAAAACTTTTACAATTTCTTCATAATCATAATAGATTACACCACCCACTTTAGAATAAGGAAGTGTACCATTGATTCTTAAATTTTGTAAAGTTCCTGGAGAAATGCTAAGTAAATCTCTGACTTCTGGAGATTTTAACCATTTTTTAGGAGCAAAACCAGATTGATGATTAATCATCGCTTTGATGTCTTCTAATAATTCTTCTTTGAACTCTCTTAAATCTTCTGTTATAATAATTGATGTTGGCATTTGAAAACGGTTTTTATGAAAAAAGAAGCTGTTGATTGTCCCCCAACAAACCAAACAACTCCTTCTTTCTGATTTAGCTCACAACTTTTCTATTATTAAATAAATGAGTTCGTGAACCTTTGGTTTGACTTTCGTTTGCAAATATGTACTGAATTATTAAGTTTTACACACAAGTCACACCCAACTTGGGTGTTTTTATACACTCATTATTAATGTGTTATAATGATTTATTTTAGTTTTTTGATTTTTAAATTAACATATCAAAAAAGTGCAAATTATATGAAAATAATTTGCACTTTAAAACACCCAAGCTGGGTAATTATTCTTCTGACTCTATCATTTTTTTTAAAAGAGATTCTCTTATTTTATCTATAAATTTTGTTTGGTTTATTTTTCTTGATTTTATTTCTAAAAATGTTCTGTAGTAATCGCCTAATTCAATATTAAGCATTTGCTCACAAAATGATGCTAATTCTTTGATATCTGCTGTACCACTATTAATTGCTCCTGAACTATGTAGTGCGTATATTAGTTCTACTAAATCAATTTTATTACCTGTCCAAAATAGTTTTGATTCTTTCTGAAAGGCATTTACATTTGTTTCCATACCATTATCTTCTAGTTTATCAACTTCTTTTTTGAGATGTATAATGAGCATATCGAATGCTAATATTGTAGCAACCGTACTATCGTGGCTGGTAGAAAATTGTTCATCAGTTAAAAAATGAAATGTATCGGGATATAAGCGCATATTTGCTTTCCCTCTTAAAAAATATTGTTCATCTAAAAATGTAGCACCTCTTCTATAATATTGGTAAAACTCTAAGTTTTCATTAAAATATATCTGCAACTTGTCTATATAATTATTTAAATATTTGACTATAGACTTATTACTACTTCTAGGTCTTTTACTTTCTATATTAAATAATGTTACGTAATATATTACTTTACTATATACTTGAGGTTTATATATTTTAAAGAATTGTATTTCATCTAACTTTCTTTTAAACGATTTTCTAATTATGGTGTTTCTTATCTCAATAAGAGTTTTCTTTGTTATTTTAACACCTTCTTCAGCTATTTTTAATATATCTTCTATTTCAGATTCTAATACTTCTAATTTTCTTTCTAATTCTTTTACTTTTTCTTCATATTTTTTCAATTCTTGGGGATTTTACATATTTTATTCTAATTGGATTTTATAAACATTTGTCTTTCTTTTAAAAAAACCTAATTTTTGATATAATACATTAGCTGCCTCTCTTTCTGGGCTTGATGTTAAATTCATACTTGTAAGATTTTTATCTTTTACATATTTCTTAGCAAATAAAATTAGTTCTTTTCCAACACCTCTACCTCTTGCAGCTTTATCAACTACCACATCCTCTATCCAAACTTTGTTACCCGTTGGAATTTTATTGAATACTAATGATAATGTCCCGACAATCTTATTTTTTTCTTCTACTACAAAAATATCTGTGCATTCTGAATTGATTATCTCTAAAAGATATTTATCTTTTGGCAGACTACAGCTCTCTGAGAGTTGAGGTATTAATCTTTTAAAAGCCTGAATAACATTTGGCGTTATCTTTTCTAATTTATAAATATTCATCAATTAGTATGTATTGAATTGATACTTAAAATATTTGAAATAGTAGATTGTTTAAATTAAACAATCTACTAAGTCTATTTATAAAAGTAACATTAAAAACTATTGCTCATAATTTCTTTTACACATTCAGGGTTGAGTAATGTACTAGTATCTCCTAAATTAGAAATATCTTTACTTGCTATTTTCCTAAGGATTCTTCGCATAATTTTACCAGATCTTGTTTTTGGTAAGCCCCTTGTAAATTGAATTTTATCTAACTTTGCTATTGGTCCAATTCTATCAGAAATCAATTGATTTACTTCTTTTCTAACATTGTCGTGGTTTCTTTCTTCACCTATGTCCTTTAGTGTGATATACCCATACAATGCACTCCCTTTAATATCGTGTGGAAAACCAACAATTGCAGATTCTGCAATAGCAGGATGTTCATTGATTGCATCTTCAATTGGTGCTGTTCCTAAATTATGTCCAGACACAATAATAACATCATCTACTCTACCTGTAATTCTATAATAACCAACCTCATCTCTTAGTGCTCCATCCAGGGCAAACGCATCTAAAAAAGCATTAAAGATTTGCTAAATCACTATTGAATATCGTTGTTTTCTTTTACAAAATTCCGTATATTATATTGATAATCAATATTTTATATTCTTT
>Ga0209119_1005391_pt1 | contig 10104 bp, 13 predicted proteins | sample COG_03_FD_184747 | JGI IMG/M metagenome (GOLD analysis project Ga0209119, IMG submission 184747) | Pelagic Microbial community sample from North Sea - COGITO 998_met_03 (SPAdes) (version 2) | ecosystem: Environmental > Aquatic > Marine > Neritic zone/Coastal water | place: Helgoland, sampling... | reverse complement strand
ACGTTTGCTATTGCATCCGTCAATTGCAGATCTTAAACAATACGTTACCAAGTTATTTTCTGATAAAGAAAATTTTGACTTAAATTAAAAAAAATGAAATTAATACTAAATGTTTTTTTTATAATATACTGTATGTTAACTGTGGCGATTCAACTGACTGTGCCTTCGCTGCATTAACCTTTCTTTTGTTAAACATATTGTAATGCGTTCCAACCGTTTGTTGGTTGCCTCTATTTTTCATTATTTCAGCATAATTGTTTACAAATGTATTATCTTCTTTATAGACCTTGATGCGCACCGGAGGGTCAAATGTTGTTTGAGAGCCTCCACGAGCTTTACCGTCCGTTGTTTCCTGGGTTATAATGATCCATATCGTATTGGGATATTCACGCCTCAGTTCATCTAAACGAGCCATAGGCGTGTTTAGTTTTTGCCAGGAATCAACTACTACAAAGTCAAAGTCATTGGCCACCGCTTTTACGCTATCCAAACCGTGTTCGGCTTCGTCTGTAAAAGATATTTTTGACTTGTTGCCTTCGGGAATGTTTCGTTCAATAGAGTCTTGTGTATCCTTAGAAATTAAACCTCCTTGTTCTAAGTCAAAGAAGCCGCCGATAAGTCCAATTTCTATTAGCGAATTGGCTAATTGCTTGACCAGTTCTGATTTTCCTCCACCACTTTCACCATGTACTAAAAACATGAGTCTGTATCGCTGGAGTTTCTGAAGCCACTGGCCTATTTCTCCTTTTAAGTAGAATATATTTTCTGTTTCAACTTTAGGACTCTCACTTGCCAATACAAATCCTTTAGGTGTGGTGCCTGGTGACACGGAGGATTCTATTTTTTTTGCAGCACTGGCCACGGGCGTACTAACCACAGGTGTTGCTTGTTCATTATTTACATCGACGGTTTGTGTTTGCTCAACCTGTACGGGAACAGCTACCGGAGTAGCCTGTTCTAGTTTTAAAGGTGTAGGTGCTAGGTTGATGAGTATTGTTTTGGGGCTTTGCGAAACTGTGTTAGCTTCGCCTAATCCTTTTTTCCAGAAACACGCACAACCGCCCCCCCTCCGGCAAATTTGTAACCACGTTTGAGTTGGCCACTCTTTGTCAATCCCTCACATTTTACTCGATTTTCACAAACACCAGGACGGCTGAGGCCAAAGGCTTCTGCATCTATCTTTTCATTTGGATTTTTGATGTACGATTTTAATTCTTTTTTTGCGTCCAATAACAACTCATAAAGCCTGTTACCTTTTGAAATACGCCCCTTGCTAATGGCTGACTCGATCCGTTTCATAAGCCTTTCTGCCTTTTCTTTTTCAGGCTTATAGCCCTGCATCCCTATATAAGAGTTGAGTAATGTAATGGCCGCATTTACTTTTTTGCCCTTTACAAATTTCTCCATTTCGAGCAATAGTTTTGAGTCTGTGAAAGTTATTTTAGCGTTAAATTCTCCTTCTTTAACTGACTTATAGAGCTTCACAAGTTTTGCATTTACTTTCGTGAATAATGCAGCGTTTTCGGATTTTTTACGGACATTTCTACCTACAATCGCTTTTTCAAAGGCCATGTATAACAGTTGAATGGATCTGAAGGAAGCCGTTTGTTTTTTGCTCACCAAGTTGTAAAACCTTCTAATCAACATGAACTCCTTAGAAAAATTGTCCACCATTTCAAAAGCAGATGTTGTTTGTTGTTTTTTAGGCGCCGATTTTTTTGGTGTTGGTTTTTTTGGCGTTGGTTCTTTCTTTTTTGGAGCTGGAGGCTTAGACTTCGGTTTATTAGCTGCATTTAATTTTTTAATGAAAATATCAACCGTCTCCTTGATCGATTCATCGTCATTATAAAATTCCATAATACCCTCCACATCCGTTCGCAACTCGCGAATGTTAGAAGGTAATTCGTTCCAATTAATTTTAGATTTTTCGGTGTTGTAATTGTTTACTGTTATCATAGGTTTTGCTTTTGCTTTAGTTTTGTTATTAAAATAATCATAGATCCATTCACCAACATCGTTAATAGTGTCTTCACCTGTATAGAGCCTGTATTCAACTTTTTTAAGTTTCATCTTCTTTTCATATTCAATCTGCTCACGTTGGCTCATTTGATTGAACTTCCTCCGATTCCACTTATATCGACTCACCTCTTTCACTTCCGAACGAACATAGTCACCCCTATCAATTCTAGTTTTAAATGAGGTTGTTTCGCCATTGAAATTATACAACTTATTCAATGCTTTTTCTTTACGAACTTCCTGTGCTTTTGTTAATCCCTTATTTCTCATGATATAACGTTTTTGTTTCGTTTAAGCTACCAGAGCGAGTTTTATTCTTATCGCAGCAACTTTTGCTTTAGCTAGTTTTAATTTTCGGGTTTTATCTATACTTATAATTGGCGATTTATTTTCCTTTAACGGAATTACACAATTAGAATGGTCCACATCCGAAAACCGATAACTTAGTAAGTTATTAAGCTTCTTGAAATCATTCACACGGTCCTGAATAGTCCCTCCTGAAATTTGGAGTCGCTTTTTTTCTTTAGTGATTTTATCAAACAATTTATTCTTAAATTCGGGCGATTTTAAGTCCTTAATTTCAGCATCAACTTCAGTAATTTCTTTTTCAATTTCAACTTTTATCAAATCAATGTTTGTGTTTTCATCATAGCCCCTGTTTGTGAAAAGTGACTTTTGTAATTTTGCAAATTTTGAAGCCGTAGAGATTAACAGATCTGTCACATAATTTGTTTTTATAAGAGACAATTTGTATAATCTATATATGGAAACAATCGTTTTTATATCCTGTTGACCAGCATCAAGACTGGTTAACAATTTGTATAACTCATTCAGTTTTTTGATTTTGTTTTGATACTTTTTATCAATTTTTTTAAGATCGATATCCGGAATGTCGCTGTATAATTTATAACCACCAAGAGATGTTTCGTAATAATCGTTAATTTTCGTGTTTCCAAAGTTTTGGTACAAATCCTTAAAAAAAGAAATTGTTTTATCCAGATATATATTCTGATTAGACTTTAAGGAGCTATAACCATCAAGGTTCTCTAATTGACTGCGCAAAACAAATTCTTTACTTTTAAGATCTGCTCCAATTTGATCTTTTTCAAACTCAACCAACTTGTTAATATCTGTAACCAAAGCGTATTTTACTTCGTTTGGATCTAAACTATCTTCGTCTAATACATTGCCCCGGCCGTTACGGTTCCAAAGGTCATTGATTCGTGCCGTTTTTTCTTCTAATTTTTGAAACACAAACACATCCATGCTATTTTCCATCAGCGGCATGACTACACGAACAAATCCGAACTCGTTTTTTTGCCTCCAGATACGACCTTCGAGTTGTCGTAGATCCGTAGGGTTCCAATTTGGATATAAGTTGTAAAGAACTGTTGATTTTTTCTGTAAATTAATCCCTTCTTTAATTGTGGACGTCCCTATTATAATTTTACAAATACCATCATTAAAAGCTTCTTTTACGGCTTCTTTTTTGTGCGCTGGCATACCACCAATCATAATTTCTACTTCGTCAATTTTTTTGCGTGGATTGCTTTTGAGTGAAATCCCTGTTTTATAGCCTAATTCTTTTTCTAAATACTCTTTAATGAATCTAAAGTAGTCTTTGCCTCTATCAATGTATATGACCTGACCTGACACGGGTTGGTTGCGCTTTTCATGCCATTGCTTAACACTTTTGACACAATCCATTGTGTACTGTATTTTTGGAGAATTTTCAACAAAATCTTTGTAATCAAAGGGTTCATTATCGGTCGATAAAAAAGGCGTAAGTGCATTGTTAAGCGACCGACTCATAAGCCTTAATAGTTTACCAGGGTCGTTTTTATCCTGTCCTGTTGCTGCTGCTGCATTAATTTTTTTCTGAACATTGGATTGCCCTTCATTTAGCTTTAAATACGTTAATATCAACCCTGTTTTTTTGGAGTATTCTGACGTTTTTGTAATTGGTAAATTGACCTTACACGGTCGTGGAATGTTGACTTCTTCGCCTGTTTTGAAGTTGATATGCGATGCTATTAATTTTTGTAACGAAATCCGATTGTTAAAAGACTTTACAACGCTTTTTTGTTGGATAGATCCATCAACGGCCACAACATACTCATACGTTTCCTGTATATATAATTCAAAAAATCGTGTGATATTTCTAATGTTATTTTTTACCATATATTCATGGGCCACAAAAGAGAGCATGGAATATATTTCTAAGGGGCTATTCGTGAATGGTGTTGCTGTTAATAGCATCACATTACGTCCATATTCTCGCTGAATATAGTTCGTTAAGAAAAATAATTTAACAGCCCGATTTGAGGGTTGACCCCCTTGAATTTCAAATTGTTTCTTATTGTCGCCATCACTTTTTACGCTGGTAAATACGTTTTTATAATTATGCGCTTCATCAACCACTACATAATCAAATCCCAATGTGTCAACATCTGCCACCGTGTCTTTAATTCCAACGCCAATAATGGAGCGAAATTTTTCAAGTTCTTTTTCCTTATTTCTTTCCGTCCCTCCGGACTGTCCTAAAATTGTGGATAAAGATTCAAGGTGCTTTTTTTGTGTTTCTGCCGAAAAACCTATCTTGTTCAAACCTTCATAAGTGACCAATGTAATAGAACCTTCGTCCACAGGCGACTCTAAATCCATACCGTCAAAACCAACTCCTAAATTATACCACTCATTCAATTTTATTCCAGTACCAGAAAGAATTCCATCCAATGGTCCAGAACCAAACATCTCTTTGATCCAATTATTATAGGTCGGGTTTGGAACCACAATAAGGGGTCGTTTACATTTTCCGTTTTTAAGTGCTGAAGCTACCTCTATTATTGCAGTAATTGTTTTGCCCACACCAACATCATAAGCTATAATTCCACTCCCTACCAACTCCATAAAAGCAATGCCTTCACGCTGTGCCGGTCGAATATCTAAATCAAAGCCCATGAATTTACGAGAGACTTCAATTCCGATCGGTATTTTTTGATATTGTAATGGGGGGATTGCGTTGTACTTTACATTATATTCTGCATCCAAACGTAATTGATCTTCATGTTCAAGCGCTTCATGCAAAAAGACTTTAAACAGGCGTTCACCTGTTTCTTTGGTTAGTTTTTTTATAGCACCCCATTCTATTTTATCAATATCTCGTGGTTTATTTGCACCCCCTAAATAATACGTTGATATTTCATAAGCACTTACTTTTCCCAATATATCTCTGTCCTGTTCTCGTAACCATTTTTTATAAACATAAAATAATGATTCCTCTAAATCCAAAGTCAGACCAGAATCTTCTCTCAACTGTCTAATTCCAAACTCTTTTGCAAATTCTGAAATTGCTAAAATGATAGGCCTTTCAGATTCCATCGGGTTTTGGATAGAAAGGGCTGCCGGTTTGTTTTCGTTCAATACTTTAATATGCGCATCAAAAACACCTGACCCATAAAGATCAATGATTTTAGAGGCCGTATCTGCTTTATTTATAGCGGTCAGTTTTGTGTAAACATTTCCAAATACAAAAATCGGAAACGGCTCTAGTTCTAAGTTTTCGGGGTTGACAAATAACACACCGTTTTTAACAAAGTCCGCTTGTTTTTTTGTGGTCATTTCGATGAAGTAATCCTTCCATAACTTCATCGGAATACCGTTTTTTCTCCTGTACCAAACCCATGCCTCGATCTCTGGTCTAGTGATTCCTGGATTATATTTTGCGACCGTTTCTGAAACCGTTGTAATTTTGGAAGCTGGTCTATTCAGTCCAGAACCGCCCAACAAACGATTTAATAATGTCTCGTTGTTCTTAATTTTAACCCTTGTTTCGTTTTTTAATTTACCTTTAAATTCTATCATATCATTTTCATTTTCAAAGCTAAGGCCTTTGCCTTTGCCTTTGCTAAATTTATGTTTTTAGATCTATAGATCACTCTTAACACATCATCTTTTGTTCCTTTTACTTGGATAGGAAAAAACATAGAAGTGGTCTCAAACTCAACCCCTGCAATTTTGTGGGGGTTGTTTTTAAACCAATTGTTTCCGTATGTAATTTCCTCAAAATTCATGTTACAAAGCCCTTTCTATTTGACCAATGGCTGCGCTGGCGCTGCTATTGTTGTCAATCATCATATTAATAATACGATCCTCAATGTTTTTATAGCCCAAATCCGTTTGAATGGCTTCAAAAACACGAGGCGCATTGCTGGAGTTTACGGTTTGTAATTCCTTTTTGATTTGCTTTCTAACTTTTTTTTCTAAACTCATTTTCTTCTAAATATTAAGATATCGGTTGGGACTGCTGTGTTTTTAAAGACCTTTGGCATACGGTAGGCATCCACAAATTCTGCAATGGATCCTATTAATTTTTTTTCACTAGCATAAGTCGTTTCATTTCTCATAAAATTGCTCCCTGTTATGAAAACCATTAAGCCGCCCGGCTTTAGGAGTCTAAGCGATTGGTACATAAAAAACTGCTCCAATTGTTTAATTTTTAGAGTTTTAAAAAACCCGCTATACAAGTTCTTATATTTCCCATAAGGTGGGTTCCCTATAACCAAATCAAACGGGTAATTTTCAAGCCACGTTGGTTTGGTTTTACTTTTTAGAACTTGTGTATAACGGGGAGGATTTAGTAATGCTGTCTCAAAATAATCATTATAAAAATGCTTTATTCCAGGGACTCGTTTTTTTGCAATTTCAAAATTAATCGGATCCAGCTCAAATGCTGTGCAGTTTTTTGGCTGATCGAGTACTTTTAAAAAGTTACCGGTGCCTGCCGCTGGTTCTAGCACCTTCCCTTTTTTTGGATCAAATCCGTACCTTTTTGCAAGGTCATACATCACCTCACATAACCAAACAGGCGTAAAAAAAGAGTATAGCGCATTTTGATTATCGCTCGGCTCATAATTTTCTAAAAAGGCCTCATCTTCCTTACTTAATATTTTTTTGGCTAAAATTTTCTCAATCTCATTCATTTATCAAACAATATAATTGGTTCCTAAAATACTTAGGTGTGCTTTTGCTTTTATTTTGTTTGGGGTGTTTGCCAATATTTGTAAAATTTTGGAACCTGATTTAAAGAAGTCAACAGTAAATTCTACATCTTCAATTATATTCACGCCTTGTGGCGCAAGACTCACGTTACTAAAATTTAGGTTTGCGTCTGCTATTTTAATTCCTGTATCTGTAAAAATCTCTACTCTATGAAGCGTTATAACTCCTTCGGCGTTTAAATTAAAATTGTAATCAGTTTTATTAATCAACTTCAAATCAAGAACTATTTTTGCCCGTTTAAAGTTAATATCAATGTCTCTAATGTCCGCAACTTCAAATTTTAAAGAGTTGACAATGTTAATGACCTCATTTGTTTTTTGCTTTGCAAACGCAACGGCTCCAACAAAAAATAATCCAATCGCTATATATATTTTTTTCATCTTAAATAATTGGTAGGATCTTGTAATATCCCATGAATATAAATCTCAATATGTAAATGATTCACCATCGGTCGTGCGCTATGAAAGCCGGCCACGTCTTGTGTAATTCCAATCTTTTGCCCTTTTTTTATTAGATCCCCCTTTTTTAATGAAGATTCTAAATAAAATATTTTCATAACTACGGGGCCGTCAGTTATTTCTATTCCTTTCATCAATGGCGAATAGTCATAAACTATTAATGGCCTCACAATTCCGCTGATAGGCGCACTTACTGATTCGCCTGGAAGCGATACGATATCAATCCCATTGTGTTTTTTGGAACCTCGATCCGCTCCGTAATAACCACACCCTGAAGGATCACAACCTCTAATCATAGACGATTTTACTGGACTATTGAACGCTCCTAGTTTTTTACGGTTATTGGACCATGCGACAAAAGAGCCGCCTAATAAAAAAACTATAAATAACAGGCCTTTTTTGTTTTTCATTGTATTTATTTTCGACGTTGAATAAAAGGTGCTAATGGCCCTATCAAAAACGATAGTCGATCTATTATTACCGGTGAAAACCAAACAATAGCAGCAACCCAAATCCACCACGGTATCATCTTATAAACCTTTTTGGAAATTTCAACAATACGTTCCTCATCTGTTTTTTCGATTTTGGTTTCGTTATTGGTGGCTGTATTTGTGTTTTGAGTTTCCCCAACAAACGAAGCTATTTTTAAAGCCAATGCGTTCGCATCAAAAATGATTCTCGTGCTGTTTCCTCCGCTCTTTGCACCTGCCTGAAAGTTGTGTAACGCTTCACGAATCCTGTTGTTTACGAGGCTGTCGGTAGATTTTAAAGGGATCGTATATTCGTTGTTGATTTCTCTGGTCACTTCTTTTGTCGCAACGCTATCAGTACTAATTTCAGTTTTTTCCGTCAACTTTGAAACGCTCTTTTTTTCAACGAATTTTTTCACCCCTAAACAGGATGAAAAGCTCATGCAAATTATAAAAAAAAGTATTTTTTTCATTCCCAAAGTTTTTTTAGCATTAATTAAATATTATGCAGCATCATTAATTGTCAAATAATGCTCTTTAGATCCTTTCAGCACGTCATGAAATGCTTTCATTGTGTTGCGACTATTTGTAATGTCGAAATATTCGTCTGCATTTATTTTTTTGGATTTTAAACCTAATGAAACACACCCCTCTAGATCTGTCCAGAAATTCGCAACATGGAATTTACATTCAGATCTATTATCAACGCCTTTAATCTCCCAGAGATCTTTTTGAAATTTTTCTGACCATTCAATTTTTATAATATAATTACCTATTGGAATGCAACTAATAAAAGGTAGATTCTTTTGCCAACCTCTTTCTAGTGTTATGGCAGCAAACAACGGACGGCATTCGTTGTCAATAACCCGAATCACACCAGAAGACTGTTTTGAAGATCCCCAATACCTATCTATAATTACATTTTTCATTTTTGACGCTTTTTTCATAAAAATTGTAGTATTGAAATTGCAGCTACTCCGCCAACAAATGTTGCGAAAACGTCAAACCAATCAAATCTTGATTTCTTGATTTTTAAATCGTAAACTTCTTTCAAAATACCGCCAATGAGCGATGCTATCAGCCCTATAATTAAAGGGTCATTAGTCCTTTTAAATAGCACAGCCGTAACTGTTGCAATAAAAAATCCTGCTAAAAAATGTAAAATTTTGTCTAATTGTATCATAATTCTTTTTTTTAGTTTGTTAATATATTCTGTTTCATTTTTAACTCTTTTTATTATTAAAAAAATTCTCAGCATACGGCTTCAAAAAAGTCCATACAAGTCCTGTGATTATTCCAAATAATATTTGAGTGCCTAACTTCAATAATAGGCTATTCTGATCTATTATGAACCCCGAGAGAAAACTTACAGAAATTATAAGTTTTAGTTCTTGTAAAAAAGGTAGAAAGTTTTGAGGCATAGTCTATTTTTTTAATAAGTTAGAAATTCCTGTTTGAGCTGCAATGGCTAAAGCCCGAATACGTCCCCACAAAAAGATAAGCCCGATCCCTATAAGAATATAGTTTGTCGCATCAAATGCAATAGTCTTATCTGTAAGCAACATTTTTGATATTACCGGACCGTAAAGCCCTGCAATTAAACAAATAGTTGCGACAACGACTGAAAGCACTATTTTGTAATTTTTTAAGCAATAATTTATCATCTTTTTTTTTTAAAAATTAGAAATATTCCGTTATTATTTTAAATTCCTTCTGGTTCGTAAATTTCAAATTTATCCCCTCCAAAATAACCCTGTGCCATCGTTTCATAAAGTAAAATCGAGGTTAGCATTTTATTGAACTCACCTATAAAGCTTTCGGACGGTTCTAATGGATTGTTGTATTGCAAATACATTCCATCGACCTCTTCTTTTGTATATGATATCTTCTCAGAATATTGAGGGAGCGGAAATAGACTCTCATCTTCTAAAATGCCATAAACCTGAACAAAAACCGATATTTTATCGTCCGAAAAATGGACTCCATCAATAGGGGTAATTGCCCGAATCATTCTACATTCCAGATTTTTTACTGGATTGTAGATGTGTGTATTTTGACTTATTATAGCCTTCTCAAATGTTTGACCAAAAGAAAAAATA
>Ga0209119_1005388_pt1 | contig 10106 bp, 5 predicted proteins | sample COG_03_FD_184747 | JGI IMG/M metagenome (GOLD analysis project Ga0209119, IMG submission 184747) | Pelagic Microbial community sample from North Sea - COGITO 998_met_03 (SPAdes) (version 2) | ecosystem: Environmental > Aquatic > Marine > Neritic zone/Coastal water | place: Helgoland, sampling... | reverse complement strand
TACCATTACTCATCATATTTGATTCAGGCTTTGCTTTATTCGACGTTGTTTTGGCTATTGGGTTGGCAGGGGTGTTTTTAAGTCGACCATTTAAGTCCATGTCATAGTAATCTTCTATTTCTATTAACTTTTCAAAATAAGTTTGCATGATAGTAATAACTTTGGGATCTATCTCTTCTGTCTGTTCACCATAGGCATTGTTATGTATAGCTATTAAAGGTAAGACTTCATCTTTATAGTCTTGAATAATTTTATTGAGCTTATCTTCAAACTCAAAATATTGAGGGTCTAATTTAGAAAGTGGGTCTGTATTACCGTATTGTAAGGTCAATAATGAATCAATAAGTTGAGCATAAGACATTCTTTTTAATAGTGCTCCCTGAAGTTTATACTCATCTTCTTTAAAAGTGTTTTTTGCTTGATAGCCTATTTGATAAGCTTCTGAATTAAAGATCACACTCAGAAAAGCTTTGAAGTCGTAGTCAACACCAGCAAAGATGTCTCCTAGTGCATTGAATAGGTGAGGGTTTTGAATGGTAATATTATCTTTCCAGTCATCTGTTGGTTCCATCAAACCAACACCCATGATTCTTTTCCATAGTCTATTTGCCATGATCCTTGCAAACATGGGATTATTTTTTGATGTTAACCAAGTGGCAAAAACTTTTCTTCTATCTTCATCCTCTATCGCTGCGTCACCGTATGAAAAAACAATTCTTTCTTGCACGGTTTCCATGGGCTTAGCATTTTGATAAGCATAACTTTCTGGATATTTTAATTTATTAGATGACTTAAATGAAACTTTTGTTCGTGAAGGAAAAAATAGTTTTCGAGAATTTGTAGAGAGCTTAGCTTTAACATTTGGTTCTTTAGCAAATGTGTTGTAATGCGTTCCCATCACGCGTTTCATAGGGTTAGAGAACTCTCTTCTGTAACTTATTCCATTTAAAAAAGCTGATGATTCATAGAACTCTTTTTGAGTCCATTTATCAAAGCGATGGTTATGACATTGAGCACAACCAATTCTAGTACCTAAAAAAGCTCTTACTGTTGCATTTAGTGTGTCGTGGGTTGAAGTATCATGATCTATTAAATAAAAACCTGTACCTTGGTTTTGCTGTAGCGTTCCATCGCTTATAAGCATGTCATATACAATTTTATCAAAAGGTTTATTTTCATAGATAAACCTTTCAATGTATCGAGTGAACTCTTTGTAATAATCATCTTCGGAGGTGATGTTTTCGTGAGGGTTTCTTAATAAATCGTTCCAAAAATTTGTGAAATTTGAAACATACCCTGCAGAATCTAATAATTCATCAATCAGTTTTCCTCTTTTATTAATATCTTTGTTTTTTAAAAAACTGACTAGTTGTGAGTAAGTTGGTATCTTCCCTGTGATATCGATATAAATTCTTCTAACAAACTCTTGATCCTTGATAGGTTTGTTAATTTTTTTAATGCCGTTTTGCTCGATCCAAGCAAGTCGATCTAAACTCACAACATTTTTCCATAAATCACTGTCGTTGATGTGTTTAGCAGCAAATGACATAGTTGTCATCAAAAGTATGAATTGGCAGACTAGTCTCATATTTATATTTGTTTTATTTAAAATTAAGTTGTCATACATGTATAACTTATTATTTAAACGTGTATGACAACTGTTTCTTGACAGTGGTAGGCAATTTTTGATTTGTGAAAATCAGCATATAAATTGTATAAAATAATTAATTAGTAATGTTTTTATGCATTAAATGTAGGTATTTTATTAAAAAATGTTATTATTTAACAATTAATGAATCTAAATAAATAATTTAATTTTTATTTAAAACAAGGCAAATTAACGCCAGGTAATTTGTATTAATTTTACTTTATTATATTTTTTATTTATATTTATAAATTTGAGCAAATTTGAAAGAAGCCATTAGAAATACATTTATTACAATTCCTTTATATAAGAAAAGGATGATATTTGCCTCTTTTTATATCATGAGATTAGTATTATTTTTTATATCATCTAAATTAAGGGAAATTCATTATTTATTTCATTTATATTTAGAATCTGAGTAATCATTTTAGAATAATCAAAGATGATTTCTATCATAAGAATATGAATCAACAACGTTTATTTTTAATTAATAGTGATGCATCACGTTACAATGAAGATGAGAGTCAATACTGAGATGATTTATGACAACCAATTTCAATTCTAGGGAAGCATTTTCCAATATCCTGCTCTTCCATCCGTCACAGAAATGGGAGCCATTTATCCACACAATGGCTATAGAATGAGTTCCTTACAAAGTTATATTTTGCGTTCTGCTACTTCATACTCTATCTTTTCATCTCTTGAAATTTAACTATACTATTAATTAAAAATCACACTCTTCCGACTAACATGAAAAGTTATACCATATTAATCCTATTCATTACCTTGTTTACCACCTCGGCCTTATCCAAAGAACAGGTTGGTAAACATCAAGGAATTATTCCTGTATGGCCTGGAGAGGTACCCCTACAGCAAGATGGTCCACACAAACCGGAAGTATGGGAAAAGTGGGGACTCATTAACGTTCACAACCCTACGTTAACGATTTACCCCGCACCACCAGAAATCGCCAATGGTCTTTCCATACTCGTCATCCCTGGAGGTGGTTACTCTAAGGTCTGCATCAATCATGAAGGGCATAGAGTCGCCAACTGGTATAACAAGCTTGGGTTTTCCGCCTTTGTTTTAAAATACAGAGTAAAATACACCCATCCTGCTCCTCTCACCGATGCCCAAAGAGCTATTCGATACATTCGTTATCATGCAGAGAAATACAACCTCAATCCCAATAAAATTGGAGTGATAGGTTTTTCTGCTGGAGGACACCTAGCATCAACCCTCAGTGTTCATTACGATATGAAAACTTATGAACCCAAAGATGCTATCGATAAAGTTTCGGCTCGACCTGACTTCTCCATACTTATTTACCCAGTCATTTCGATGAAACCCGGCATCACCTACGGAGGGTGTCGCCTTCACTTGATCGGAAAAGACGCAGATGAAAATCTCACTGACTTCTGGTCATCTGAAAAACAAGTTGACTCAAACACGTCCCCTGCATTTCTTGTGCATGGCACTGCAGATACAGCCGTTATACCGAAAAATAGTGAACTCTATATTGAAGCCTTGAACAAACATGATGTCCCTGCTCAATACTATCCCATTGAAGGTAAAGGTCATGGATTTGGCTTAGGTTATGGCTGGTTTGACCCTTGTTACAAATGGGTTCAAAACATGACTGGAATAGAAACCAAATCATCTAAATGAGTAAAGTTCTGAGCTACTGATGTAAAATGCACACTTTCAGAGTTTCAATTTAAAAAAATCTATATCAAGGCTTAGGAATAAACGGATCAAATGAACGTCTTGTATTTTCGAAAAACCACTTTACCAGTCTCGCCCCAATGGAGGAGGGCTTCCACTAATTTGGATTTATAGAACTTCCCATAACAGTTTATTTACCCCTCTCAACACTGGATTGATTCTCAGTAAAACATCGACAAGAGGTTCTTGGAGACGTGAAAATATTCTCCATTGATTACATCTTTAATAGATTAACCCCTTTGGATATTGAACTAATAAACCAAACGATTATTTTTTATTTCTTTTTCTTATTTTTCTTGTATTGAGCAATTTGTGAAGGGGTGTGAGCTTCTTTGAAAATTGCTTCAAATTTAGATATAACTTCAGGATGTTTTTCAGCTACGTTGTTCTCTTCAGATAAATCCTGTTTGATATTGAATAGCTGAATAGCATCACCTCCTTTTCCCATATTTAGCTGAATAGCTTTCCATTTGTGAGTTAAGGCAGCTCTTTTACCACCTTTTTCATAAAATTCCCAATATAGATACTTGTGTTGTTTTTGTTCACCCATTCCCGTCATGGTTGGTAAAAAACTTATTCCATCTGTTTCGGGACATTCAACTTTAATTAAATCACATAGGGTTGGCATAACATCCCAAAAGGCAGATAAATGATCGTTTGTACTTCCAGCTTTAATTTTGTTCGGCCAGTGAGCAATCATGGGAACTCTTACTCCACCTTCAAATAAATCTCTTTTTTCACCTTTCAAAATGCCATTTGAATCAAACCAATCAGCTCTATTACCACCTGCACTATGAGGGCCATTATCTGAAGCAAACATGACGATAGTGTTATCTAAAAGGTTTAATTCTTTTAACTTCTTCATAATTTCTCCCACTTCCCAATCCAGTCGGCTCACCATACCAGCAAAAGTGGCTTTGGGTTCTTTTGAGCCAGCGTAATGTCCTTCTTTAGTTGGAGCTGCTTCATCTACCTTTCCTCGGTATTTTGCAATCCAATTTTCCGGAGCTGTTAAACTAGCATGGGGGATAAGAGCCGCGTAATGTAAAAAGAAAGGTTCATTTTGGTGTGTTTCCAAATAAGACTTAATTTCAGAAATAAAATTATCGTGAATATAGGTATCACCTGTATGTAATTTATTGTTTGGAAAATGAATGGCTTGGTCATTTTTATAAATGGTTGGTGGAAAGTAGTGATGTGCTCCAGAATGAGTGTTGAATCCATAGAAATAATCAAAACCTTTAGTATTAGCATGCCCAACTTCTGTATCACACCCTGTTCCTGATTTCCCCACCATAGCTGTATGGTATCCATTTTGTTGAAGGACCGTTGCAATCGTCAGGTCTTGTGGGTTAGCTCGCATTTGAAGGTCTTTACCATTTGTCCTTACATAGACATGCCCTGTATGCTTTCCGTTTAACAAGCATGACCTTGAAGGTGCGCAAACAGTACTTCCAGAATGATGGTTGGTAAACTTCATCCCATTTTTTGCCAAATTATCTATATTGGGTGTTTCAATAATTTTCTGACCATAACAACCCAAATCGCCATAACCAAGATCATCAGCCAAAATATAAATGATGTTTGGTTTGTTGGCACCAAAAGAATTAAAACTAATAAAAAGAAATATGAAAGATGAAAGTAATTTTTTCATTAAGATAAAAAACAAAATTTTGAATGATATCTATTATTGTCTTCTTATTTAATTACCTTAACTTTTTATTAAAAAATTCTTAAATATATTAAATATTTGATGAACTGCAAGGTCAAATGCTATGGTTCTATGCACTGAGCAATAACATTTAATCCACCATTCTTTACCTTAAATAAGGTTTTGGCACCTGGTAATGACTTAGAAGTAGGTAATAACACGGCAATTCTTACATTTGGATGATCTAACCGCCATTGATCTAATTGATTTTTTAGTTCTCTAAATGGCATTCTTTCGCCATAAGGTGGGTTAAAAATTACACAAGGGTCTTTTAGGTTATAGTCCTTTAAATCGGCCTCGTAAAAGTTTTTTTGTTGTACTTTTATATTAGCCTGATCTTTTAAAGGTGATAAATTATCCTGGCAAATTTTAACCGCTTCTTCTTCTAGATCACTACCAACTAGAGTTAACTCATGATTAGATGTTTCCAAATTTAAATCATCTGGTTTTGAAGTAACATAAATTGGCCAATGTTTAAATGAAAAAGATCTATACTTGTTCATGCTTTGAGGCTTTCTAAATAGTAAGCTTTCCATTAAAATAGTACCTGAACCACAGAAGGGATCCCAAACATCTCCTTGAGGATTCATAGATCTCACCATTGCAGCAGCAATGCTTTCTCTTAAAGGGGCGGGGCCACGTTTAACAAGCAAACCTCTTTTGTGTAAATGATCTCCACATGTATCGACGCTTAATGTAAAGTAGTTATCTTGGCCGAGGCAATGGATTGTTTGTTCAGGAGCATTCGGATCAATGGCTCTGTCTTCATTGAGCATATTTTCAATTCTTTCAGCAATGGCTCCTTTGTGATATAGAGCGCAATGATGGCATTCTACTTTTACATTAATTTTTTGGTTATAAACAAAAGCAGAGAAATCTATTTTTCTGAACTCTTTTTCAAAAATGTAAAAACTTCTAGCATGAAAGTTTCCCACTCTAATAAGAACTCTCGTTGGTATTCTTAAGTAAGGGATAATTTGAAATAGTTTTTTAGGGTGTGTGACCCAGTTAAAACCACCTAATTCTGGGGTAGGTCTTTTTATACCTAAGCTGACAAATTCATCAGCTGCAATCTCTTCCAAACCAGGCTGTACGACGACAAATGTTTCCCAGGGTTTCAAATGATAAATTGTTATAATAAAGTAAAAAAAGCTTTATGAGATCGTCTTAGCTTTTTAAACAGTGCAAGCTTTCTAAAAAAAACTGGTGCCCTGAACTAAAGGCAGGGCACCAGTTTTACTAAAGACCTAAATTTTTTCAATAACTAGGTAGTAAGCTCCTCTTATTTCTTTATCTTTTTCTAAGAAAGCAGTTTGTAATTTTCTTAGTCCTGCCTCAACATCTAATTCAAAACTGACTGCTTCTGCATTAGCTTTAACTTTTCCAGACCATGAGTTATCATCGATAAATAGCTTTGCATCTGTTAAAGATTTATCTTTATCTAAATGATCAATAGGTAATTTTGCTTCAACTGCCCAACGACGCAAGCTAAAACGGTACTTTCCTGATGAGTCAAATTTTGCCAACCAATAACCATTCGAATTAACTCCTTTCTTTATATGACCTTGGTTCCAAGGCACAGGGCTAACTTTTCCTCTCCAATCATGGCTTGTTAATACAGCTGGGTTTTCATGTTTTGTTCCTACTGTGATGTAAGTTGGAACGGCAAAGCCAGGCTCCATTTTATTCCACATGGCATCATAAGCTTTGCTCAGTCTTTGTACGGTTTCTGGAAATTGAGCTGCGACATTGTTTTCTTGACCAGGGTCTTTTTCAATATTATAAAGCTCATTTTCGTTTAACAGACGCCATTTCTGGCTCATGACAGCTGTAGACTTCCATTTTATAGGTGTATAGACTCTTTGAGAATCAGTGAATAAAACACGATCTAACCAAGAGACACTCTTGTTATAAAGTAATGGTTTAATACTTTCACCGTCTAAATCTAAGTTTTTAGGTAACTTAGTTTTAGTTAATTCCATAAAAGTTGGCAAAAGGTCTACATGGGCTGTCATTTCATCGACATCTTTTCCACCATCTAAATTACCAGCTGGCCATCTCATTAAAAATGGAACTCTGTGTCCACCTTCATAATTTGAACCTTTTCCACCTTTCATGCCTGAGCTATAAAAGTTTTTACCACCAGCTGAACCATTGTCAGTCGTAAAAATTAGAATGGTGTTTTCTCTTAAACCTAACTCTTTTAGCTTATCATCCATCTTTTTGAAATTTTCATCAATATTCGTGATCATGCCAAAAAATTTCTGAGGAACTTTTTGGCCTTCATAAGTTTTAGGATACATGTCTTCATATTTCTTTTCAACAAATAAAGGGCCGTGTGGTGCATTGGTTGAGAGGTAAACGAAAAATGGTTTTTCTTTATCATGGTTTTCAATGAACTCTATAGCGTTATCGAAGAAAACATCAGTACAATATCCTGTATATTTCTTAGGTGTTCCATTGAGGAAATAGGTGTCATCAAAATAGTCATTGCCATAAAAATCAGGTGTTTGACCAATACCTCCAGCACCGTGGTATAAAACATGTTGAAAACCACGATCTTGTGGGCGATAAGGGTAGTTATCTCCTAAATGCCATTTTCCAAACATAGCAGTCGCATAGCCAGACTCTGATAAAAGATCAGGAATGGTTGTTTTTTCTTCTCTTAAATAAGAGCGACCATTAATGGTATGCCAAGGTCCAGCTTTGTCAGTGACTTGCCCACACATAATGGCACCACGAGTCGGAGAGCAGGTAGGGGACACGTGATAGTCTGTTAATCGAACAGCGTCTTTATAAAACTCATCAATATGAGGTGTTTTTATGATAGGGTTACCATGGCAACCTAAATCTCCATAACCTTGGTCATCGGTGATGATAAATACGATATTGGGTCTTTTATCTGCATACAGGCTTCCGAGCATGCAAATAAATAGCAAAGTGAAGATAGGTTGTTTCATGATGTAATTAGAAAGGTAGGAAAAAGGTTTAAGGATCATTCTTATAAGACCCTTGTCATTAAAATGAAAAATGTTTCATATTATTTTAATAATTAAATATTAGGTTGTTATGACCTCAAAAAATTGTAGTGCACGAGCTTTTTTTATAACGTTTAGCGCTGATTATTTTTAAAGTCGTTGTATAAATGATTTTAAGTTGTTGTAATTAATACAGTTAACTTTTCAGTGAATTAGTTTCTCAATTTTATTACTTTCTCGTCCTAATTTTATGACTAAACTAATTTTAACTTTTTAAAAATATTTATTTTGCCTAATACTAAAAGATTTTCATTAATAGAGTTACTTATAGTTATTGCAATGATTGCTATCCTTGCTTCTTTAGTGACACCTTCTTTAGGAAAGGTTATGAGCAATGCTGTGACGACCCATTGCAAAGTTAATTTAAAAAATGTTTATCAGTCAACAATTTTATACGGGGATGATTATGATGGCTATTTACCTGGACCATGCCGAGGAAATGCAGAAGCTTATTTTTATAGAGAGATCAATTATAGAAATGGAATACCAGCCAGAAGAAATCAACGACTTAGTAGTTATCTAGCTCCTTATATTGAAAATAAGAGCATTGATCACAATTACAATTATATTCCCAGCCTAATCTGTCCTGCTAGCTCCGAAGAAGAATCACCAACACCTTTAATCTTTAGGTCTTATTACAATATTTTAAAAATTAATGGTATAGGAAACCCATTTGGTTTAGTTAAAAGAAGAAGAGATGACGGTTCCATTAGAGAAATGAAACTATCGATGGCTTTGAGAGACATTGTAAACCCTTCAGACCATGCGGCTTTAAAAGATTTAATTGATAAAGATAAAAAATTTGAAAATATTCCGGATTTTCCGGTTCACCCAGAATTTCTTGAAAACAACTTATTTTATGATGGAAGAGTTGAAAGTTACGAACTAGTTAATTTTTAAGCACTTTCATTCGTTTATACAAATAAGAGATCGTTTCATTCATTTAAAATTATTGTAAAAGTCATATAAAATATAAACTTTTGGTTATGAAAATAACTGTTTATATTTTATTTATCCTATTTTTATCAAATTTACATTCAGATGTAAAGAGTTCCTCAGGAACGATAAAATTTGATTCAAATGGTGATAACACCTCAGAAATGGTCCTACAATCAGATAAACTTGGACTGGGGACATCTAATCCACTTTCTAGTTTAGAAGTACAAGGGTCGTTGGGCTTAGGTTATCAAAACGTTAGTTCCAATACAACTTTAACGGGAAATACCATCGTTTTTGTCGACTCTGCCAGTGATAATATCACCTTAACTTTACCTTATGCGGCTAACGTTACAGGTAGGATTTATACGGTTAAAAAGACATCTTTTGATAATGCTGTTTATATAGAAGGCGGAGGAAACTTAATTGATGGGACTTCGCCCATTATTATGAATGCTTCTACCTCCTCTTTACCTAATATGACGGTCATGAGTAGTCAAAATGAGTGGTTTATTATCAGATCAAATGAAATAGAAACAACTGTCGCCTCAGATAATTTAGTTGGCTGGTGGAAATTAGATGAAACCTCCGGTTCAATAGCTAGAGATTCAAGTGAAAATAGTTATGACGGATCTTTAGGAAGTGGCGTGACCTTTTCAAGTAATGGATTAGCAGCCTTTAAAGGTAGAGGTTTAGCCTTTGATGGAACAGATGACAACGACTATATTGATTTAGGAAATGTTGTGGGCAGTAGTAATAGCTTAAGTGTTAGCTTTTGGGCAAAACCTTCAGAAATATCTTATATGCAACCTTTATCAAAAATGCCAACTACTGCTACCGGTTTAGGTTGGAGTTTTAAATATAGAAATAATGGAGACGTATGGTGGAGAATTGGTAGTCAAAGTAGTAATAATTCTGGTACAACTTTAGGTTCAGGAGTATACACAATAGGTGACTGGCACTTTATGGTGGCTACATTTGATGGTTCAGTTGGAACAGCCAAAATTTATTTCAATGGAACTTTATACGACACGACAACAGGGATCTCTCA
>Ga0209119_1005371_pt1 | contig 10125 bp, 9 predicted proteins | sample COG_03_FD_184747 | JGI IMG/M metagenome (GOLD analysis project Ga0209119, IMG submission 184747) | Pelagic Microbial community sample from North Sea - COGITO 998_met_03 (SPAdes) (version 2) | ecosystem: Environmental > Aquatic > Marine > Neritic zone/Coastal water | place: Helgoland, sampling... | reverse complement strand
GTGTTTCGTGTTTTTAGAGGGGCACCTTTTAAAAAAAAAATATTCTATACGTCGTTTTGAGTATTTTTATGGTGTACTGCATTGACCCCAATAATTTCAAAGAAAAATGGATACCTTTTTTGTAATACTGCATGCTATGCTGTGGAGCTGGATGGAAGTTGAGATGGAGGGCAAACGCGGGTGGATGTACGACTCGCAAACAGCGTGTAGTGGCATATTGGCTTTTACTAAGTATCATATAATTATGAACGTTATCATTGCACTGACGGTTTTTATCATTATGGGCGGAAATGCAAAACACGGAAAAAAATGGAAAATTGTGTATTTCTACAACTTGCTGCTCTATTTCATTGTAGAAGACGTGGGCTGGTTTGTAATTAATCGTATGATTTACCAAACAGCACCATGGCAGACAACGGCAGCGAGTGTTGCAAGCACCGCTGTTCCGCTTGCTCTCTTGTATCTCATCGAGAAAAGGGGAATCGTTCGTGACAAGCGCTTTGACTACATTCTAGTTCCTATTAACGTTTACATTTGGTTTAGCATGCCTTGGGCTTCGCCATTTGACCCAAATGAGCCGTTTAAACCTAGGCTAAATTATTGTAATTAAATGGATTCGTTTTTAAGTACATCAATGTATGGTCTGTAAGAATTATTTGTATCTGGATAGACAAATCTCCCGTTTGGGTAACATTTTGTAGTTACATTATTAAGCATAGAATGTGCCCGAGTTATTTCGTCTAGAAGCGCAACTCTTTCGTTGCGAATACTTAAATCTAGCATCTCCATTTTTAAGTAATCTTTCACAACTGCAATATGCTTTGCGTTTTCAGTTTTGAGGTTGCCTGTAACGTATTTAGTTGCAACTGTGCGCATTTTGTCAAGGTTCTCGATGTACGCTATTTCCGAAGCAGTTAGGTGTGTGAAGGAAGGTGCATGCTTTTCAAAGTGCCCAGGCACGAATTTTTTTATTTCATTTACGAGATTATTTCTGTAACGTCGTAAATCGTAAATCTCTGCAAGTGTTTTTTGCATTTGATAGTTGACAATGCTTATTTATACTTTACTGCGAAAAGACTTCTTCTTTTTAAAGCATGCACTGCGCACAGTTAGAACTGCCCAAACAATAACCAAAGCTGTCCAGCCCAAATAAAACCAGTTGTTTTCCGGCAAAAACTTCTTTATTTCAATATTGTGACCAATGGTGCTTGCGTGGTATTCACTCCAGAATTGGTACTGTGTAAAATATTCTTTCTCGTAAAAAACTGCTTTGAAGTCAGCGCGAGTATTAGCAACATATCCAATGTACACATCAATCTGTGAGACAACAGGTAGGGCCTGCTCCAGTAATATAGATGCCCCACGGGGTGTAATATAATACATCTGCGTTCCCCCAAAGCCTCTGCGAGGTTGAATATCACACCAACCGTGTTTGCAACAAGAACGGTCTGCAAATGGAAGATACACAATAGAGGCAAAGTCTGCATTTTCAGGTATATTTTCAATTGCAGTTAGCATAAAATTGGATTCCAACCGTACGTCATCTTCGATAACAACAATGGGCTTGTCCACTTCGACGCTCTTTTCCCAAAGTGCAATATGTGAGAGAGAACATCCGACTGCCGAAAGTTTAGACGTGTGCATAAAATCACTGTCTAGAGTTTCTTGGATATGATAACGGGCAAAAGTCGAGATACGTTCGTCTTGCATGCTTAGAAGTGACGCATCAACAGCAGGGAACACGCTTGTCATGTTATGTGGAAACACTTTCTGTAGATTGGTTTTCTGACATGCCTTGCCTCTTATCCTGTCAAGACAAATTAAAAAAGCAGGGATCATCTTTAAAATATTTGGTAACTGGTAAGTACACCATAAATAAAATATGGCGTATAAACTCGATGCCAATTGTTTAAAGATGATTCACCCTTCTATTCTAGCTCTTTGTGTTTGCTGCCAAGTGGTAGAAGATGTGTTTATGTATCCTTTCCGGCAGTGTAAGTCTGTAAAGGAAGCAATTAGGCATTCAGTATCAATCAGTGGGTATAGTGCATATGAGCCTCATTTAAAAACGTAACTTTGGTTGTAAACTTTTTCTATTTTGTAATTCGTTACCTGCATGATACACTGCGCGAGCAACCTCGATGCGACACAGCGGATTTCTCTGAACATACTTTACCAGCTTTTTGTTGTTCAAACCTTCAAACTCTTCCTTTGTAATGTTAAGTACAGCACACACTGTATGAATGTTGTAGGGACGTTTGAACATATCTTCTGGTGGTAGAATATTAAGTTGTCCTGCCCACGCGTATGTATACATGCGTTCCCACATTCCTGTCAACAGCGTTCCGGTTCGGTCATAAAGCCAACTGTTCTGTACAACTTTGACAATGACACTACTTGCTACCATAACAGGTTGCACAACATTGTCATTTACTGCTCTCCCACCAGCCATTACTACTGTTGAGGTCACATTAGCAGCCGTCTTTGCTACTACTGCAGTTTTTGAACCAAGAACTGTTGCTTTGTCTCTAAGAAAAGCCCAAAGGATACTGATTACTTCGGAAATACTTTCTGCGTCTTCTATTGCACCCCCCACATCTGCCTGTTTTTTTAAGACATTTTTGATTGCTTTAAAAACTCCCCCTCCGCCTTTTAAAACCTCTTTAGCTAAGTCAAAAATCCGCGTACTAGAGTTCATGTTTTTTTTTATTCCCTTCTCCCACAAAGTTGCATCTTTTTGTTCTTTTTCTTTACCGAGCGCCCATGCTATAAGTCGTCCGATGAGCAAAAATCCATCAACCATTGAATCTGCAATAAACAAAATATATTGTTCTATTAACTCCCAAGCTTTATCTGCTGTTGACTGACCTGTGAACCAATCATAAAGTAAAAAAGAACCCCAGATTGCCAAACATTGTATTGCAATGATTGAAATAGACATTACCCACTCTACAACTGCTCTAATCAATAGTTTGACTGCTTTTGTCATGTTTGCAACCATACCAGAGCTCGGGATTCCAGTTGTTAAAACCGAAGCTGCTTGCATTGAAAGTTCAAATGGTCCCCAAGCCCCATCATAAACAGCACGAAGTACAGACCTTGCCCAAGTGTATGTGAGGTCTATTAGGTGTCCAACCATTCCGTCAAAGTTTAGCCATGATGGTACGTCTTTACGTGTTTCTTGCATAACAAGTTTCGATAGAAATTTGCGATGCCAATATAGTGGCGAACATGGATATTTTGCCCTCTCAAAAATCATTCTGATGTCAGTGCTTGCACATATTCTTTTTGCTCTTTGCATATCTCTTTCTGCTTGTGAGAGCTGAGCTTCCTTATCCATTTTCGTTTCAATCGTGTCTAATCTCTCTGCAAGTATATCAGTAGTTCGATCTTGGCTTTCTTTCAGTTTCCTTATTTCTTTAGCCAGTGCTTTTATATCTTTGTTACCTGTTGCAAGTACAGATTCTTCTCTTGCAAGTTTTCTCTTCAACCTTTTATCCTTTCTTTTTGCTGCAACTATACGTCCTGCCTTTTCATCTTCAGACATTTTTTCATCAAGATATTCATTTGCTATACGTTCAATTTCCTCTAATGGAAATAATTTAGCCAGAGTACGCCGGGCCTTACGCATTATCCGTTTTCTGTCGAGCATCATTAGTTCTGCCAATTGTGCTTGTCCAACAACTGTGGACTTATATGCGTCTGACATTATATGTCTTCTTACAGGTATTTTTGCCACAATCTTGATTAACTCGTCTCTTAGTGCATCTGAGGTTGACTTGCCGTCAAATGGCGGAGATTCTTTTGTTTCAGGACTAGTGAATTCGGTTGTTGTCTTTGATTCACCTCCTGACATTTGTACATTTCGTGAGTATATTTATACTAGGTTTAGCCTCAAAATGAAGTTTGATTTCTGGGACAACTATCATAATATGCTAGATATTATTATTTGGAAGCAAAAATTTATCCCACCAATTTGGGACAATAGTGGCATTCCTCTCAGGTTAGTTCGTGTCGAAGCAGTTTGGGCACTCATGTCTAGAGTTGAAGGCGAAATCCAAATTGACAACATTGAAGTGGACTATTCGCAGCGAGGGACGAAACTAAACAGGCAGGCCATGAAAAAACTAGTCCAAGCGTACTTTAAAGCGTATCAGTATCACCTCAAACATGCTGAACCACAATAGATCCGAGAGCTGTTAAAATAATTATAGCAATGAAAATCAAGTCTGACCACGTTGGCAAATAAAACTCTTCTTCACATAGTACGCATTGTCCCTTTAAGAAGCATTTTGCATGAGCCTGCTTACAAGCGCATATAGTGTAAACAATACCACTCCGTTCACATACGTCACACTTCCCCATGCATGGCATTTGAAGAATATTTTTTATATAAATATGCAGTCGCATTTTAGATTTTAATGGTGTACTTCCCCCCTGTACAATTTATTTAAAAAAATGTACCGCCCGATTAAGAAACGCAAAAAGTTTATTTTTGCTGTTGAACGCATCTCAGACACTCATTATGCAGCAAAAGCTACTAAAGATTTTGAGTCTCATTTTCGCACTAAGCGTTGTCATTACGAATTTCCTATTGGCGATAGAAGTGCACTCCAGCAAGCAGAGCAGCTCGGAATGGAAATCTTGCTCCCACCGGAGCGTGCCTGTAGAGAATACGTTACGGAGGATATAGAGATTGATTTAGACAACCGTTTGTACCCTCATCAGAGAGAAGGCGTTCTAAAAGCTGCTGCGTGGGGAAGGGCTATGATTGGCGATGAAATGGGAGTCGGGAAATCGGCACAAGGCATAGCTTTGATGAAGCACTTCGGCGGTCGGGCTCTAGTCGTCTGCCCCAGCTACCTTTGTAAAAACTGGATTCGGGAGTGTGCCTTCTGGCACCCCGATCTGGACGTCGATGTAGTCAAGAAGACCGTACCGGAGCACTCGTGCGTAATTTCCTATGACCTTACTCACCGCCGCGAGCTGGGCAGATTTAATGTGCTAATACTCGACGAGAGCCACTATATCAAGAACAAGTCTGCAAAACGCACCAAAGCTCTGATGCGACTTGCAAGAATGACCCCGCACGTTTTTCTGCTGACGGGCACACCTGCTCCAAATAAACCAGTTGAGCTGTGGACGCAACTTGCAGCAATTATGGGTGTGAACCGCATTGGTACCTATACGTCTTTTACGCGCAGGTATTGTGGTGCGAAACAAAGTCCTCTCGGGTTTGTGGACGTGTCGGGGGCTACGAATCGGCGGGAGCTAGCATGGTTTATGAAAAACACCTGCCTAATCCGTCGATTGAAAAGAGACGTGCTCCAGGACTTACCTAAGAAAACAAGATGTACGCTGGAAGTCGATGTCGCACAAGGCAAGATGAAGAAGAAGTTTAAGCGCTGGAAAGAAATTAATCGCTTGTGCATGCAGCAGGAGACGCATGAGCTCATTTTCGAAAGAAAGGCGCTGGTTTCAGAGCTTTTTATGGATACTGCTCACGCTAAGATAGACGTGATTAAAAAAATTTGTGCCGATCTGCCGCCAAAAACGCTGATTTTCTTCCACCACCAAATTTTAGGCGACGCCATCGAAGAAGCACTGCCCGAGTGCATGCGCATAGACGGAAGTACTCCCCAGGAGAAGAGAGACGAGTACGTACAAGACTTTCAAGAAGGAAGGGTTGATTATTGCTGTCTTTCTATGCTCGCTGCTGGAACTGGAGTTACTTTGACCCGCGCGAATAATATCTTGTTTGCTGAGCTCTTTTTTGTACCTGGCACTATGCTACAAGCGGAAGACAGAGCTCACCGCATTGGTCTGGAGGAGCCTCTGACGGTGACGTACGTGCTTGCAAACGGGTCGTTGGATTCGCATATGTTCAAGAACATCAAACGCAAGCTCAGCACGATTGACCGTTGCTTAGATAACCGAACTGATCGAGTTTTTATGAATTAAAAGTTTTCTATAAATATGATAATCTTTGCGTTTAAATGCTTTTAATCACTAGTGTAGATGGCAAGGGTATAATTGGAGTGACGGACGAATTTGCGGCAACAATCAAAGTATATGTTACAGAGGCTTTCAAAAAAGTATGGAAAATTATTTTTGTTCGGAAAGAGTTCGAAGAAAATGCTAATTATGTTGCTTTTATGGATGATGTCGTCTCCGTTCAGTTTGGCAGATACTCTGTCATAGTAAAATCAGCAATGGATGGAAATTTTAGTTTTTTTCCATCTGAATCGTTGGATGTGAAGCAACTTAAAAAAATTATGAGAGACATGATTTCTGAAGGAATGCCAACGCGAAAGACTGTTCCTGATTACGAAGGTGAAGATCTACCTCCGTATGTTGAATGGGACGTGGAAGGCAATTATGTTGATCTGCCGCTTGATAGGGTAGTTCTAGAGAAAGCTTCCCAATTGCTAGAAGCTGAACTTAATTTAACTCCTGTTCCAATGATGAAACAGGTCATCGAACCTCCGAAGAGGAGACGAAAGAGACGGCGTAGAAACGATGCTCCTGTAAATACGACTTCAGTGTCATCGGATGATTTTGCCGATGTTGTGTATGGAATTTTATATGAATATGAGAAGGGAGCAGCTGATTATCAACAGGCATTAGGGGAACTTAAAACTCAAGCTGAAGATTTTATACGTCTTATGCCTCAGGAAGAGCCATTATATGTACTAGGGGATACTTTTGAAACTGCATCAGGTCAATACGCTATTATTTCTGGTGGAAGACTTGCGCCTGAGGGAGCAGCTGGAAACGGCAGTTTTTTTTACGATCTCATTGATACCAAAAAAAATCTTAGAAGACATTCCGAATCAGAAATTAGACTATTATTTGGAGAACCCTCAGAAATGGATTCTGAAGTGAGTGTGTTTCAATTTGGTATTCCTACTTTACAGCTACGTAACCTTATTGCAAGAGCTCAAAATTTACGCAAACTTATAAGAGCAAAAAAGTTTAATTCTGGTAAGATAGTGCCTGAATTTGCACGGAGTGAAAATCCCGATGAGGATGAAGCAGAAAGGGAAAATAAAGAAAATTTTGACAGAGCGTACTGGGAAAGGGATCAAAAGAAGAGAGCAAGTGCTGCTTACTGGTTGGGAGACATTGACGATGATGACCCTAATGCGGCAGCGAATCAGAACCAAGTCGAAATTACAGCAGAAGCCTATGCGTGGTCTAAGCTGCATGATCGTAATGTGTGTACTATCTGCCTATCTGGCTTTAGCAAAGAAGATGAAGTAAACGAATACCCTGTAAAATTAAAATGTGGGCACTTTTTCCACTACACATGCATAAAGCGGTACCAACAACCAAACTTTGCTGATGGAAGCTATTTGGGATTAAAAGCCAGAGATACTTTGTTATGTCCAATTTGTAGGACACCTGCACTTGACAACAAATTTGGAGATGGTGTGTACAGATACGTTAATTTAAGATTTTAAAAAAGTTATAGTAATTTTATAAAAGACTTATTACCAGCCTCGAATGTAACAAAATTAGCTTCTCCCTGCAAGCTCTCTATGATAGATCCTTCCATTTCCTTTCCGTTCACTTTTGTCAGTAGGTACCCCGGGGCAATTTTCTGCACATTCCATTCTGCCGAGAGTGCATCTACTGCTACAACCACCCCAACTACCTTGTTATTAAATGGCGTTTTCAAGTACTTCGGGTACGATTTCTTAGCCATCTGTGCATTCATCTGTGTGACTGTAAGGCCTCCAATCTTAACAACTGCTGTGGGTTCAAATGGTGTGAGTTGGGGGGCATGAATTCGTGGGATTGTCTCTACTAAATTGTATGTATAATCTACAGTTTTAACACCTTCCTCTGATCCAATCTTGAACTTGCATACTTTTCCTGGCTGGAACTTGAACGCAGTGAAATATGGGGCACTATTGTCAACAAAATTCCCAAAATTATTGAGTTCACGACCATCGATAGATAGCAAAATGTGCCCATCCTGCAGATTCTCATGCTCCAATGCTGCAGTAATGACAACACCTTCACTTCCGTACTTGTCTTTTAGCTTATCGAGAATAGGAACAGTTGAGGATACCTGAAAGTGTTCGTTAAACACAATTCTTTCTGGTACAATGTGAGATTCAACACCCTTACATTCCAATGTGTGGTTTGTACACTTCACCCATCCCTCTTCACGCAGTTCGTGAATCTTCTCGGGCATGTCTACCTCTAAATAGGTTAAGACTTTCTGGATAAGGTTGTGAGATTCTGGTTGGAAAAAGCAGTGCTCAGAAAACCATTGGCTAAACTTCACAGGCACTCCTTCATCAACTCCACCACACTCGTGTTCCTCAAACTTCTGTATAAGTGCTGCAGGGGGGGTGGATACATGGTAATGTTGCATGAGCTGTCTGAAAGCTTCGTGACTCATGTCAGAGTGATCTTTCTGCGGTTCAAGGTATTGGAGAAGACTATCCACGAGTTCAACAGGGGTAGCAATAGATACAGACTGAGGTTGAGTGGAGATGGCAGTATTGATCCCAACAAGCTTTCCTTCATGGAGAAGTGCACCACCAGAGTTCCCAGGGTTGATTGTACAGTCGTGGTAGTGCATAACATTCCCACCAAGGACATCTTTAGCAGTGAGATTTCCGTGAGATATAGTCTGGTGGGCAGTGCCACTGGGAAATCCAACAGAAGTTACAGCAGCAAACTCCTCAAGAGGTTCGTCTATGAGAGGACAGGATTCAACAAGCTCAATTTTTCGCTGGGCGTTCGTCTTGGGGTCAACATTTGCCAAACAGAAATAGGGGCTCTGGGTATCGATATGGAGGAACGCCAAATCGTACTGGGGGCATACTTTTAATACACTGGCGGGGATCGGCACCTCAGAAAAGTGGAAGTTAATCGCAACGCTCTTTGCCTCACCAACTACATGCATGTTGGTGACTGCAATGATAGCGTTCGGATAAAACTCCGCTGCCAGATCTGTTGCAGCTTTTGATAAAACTGCAGACCCTGCCTCTAGACCAGCAACTGAGATGCCTTGTTTGAGAGTGTTTAGAACTCGGACGACTCCGTATATTTTCTGCGCCATTTCAGTACTCAACGTCTGTATATATACGGAGGAAAAAGTCATTTGAAATGGTCTTCAAAAAAGGGAAAATATCCGTGTACTTCAAATCTGCAAGTATAATTCGAGCGATTTGCAGGCAGATCCGCAGCGCGGACGCTGTGTATGCTTGCGTAGCTTGGGTGACGCATCCCAAAATCCTGGACGCCATGGAAGAGACAAAAACGGAGCTTATAATGACGAAAGCGCGGTGCAATCGTTGGAAGCGCAAAATTCAGGTAAAGCATTTAGGTAGTGGGCGTGGAAAGAAAAAAAGCCTTATGCATCATAAATTTCTAGTGGGCTTCCGCAAAGGAAAACCAGCGTTTGTTATAAACGGGAGCGCAAATTTTACAAAATCTGCAGTGAGACATGCAGAAAATATTATGGTAATCGAGGATTCAGACGTTGCACAAGCGTTTTACAAACAATTTCTGGAGTTGAAAAAACAGTGAAGTTTTTGATTATATGGTGTATATAGGACAGACTATTATTATTAAAAAAATGAACATGGACAATACTCAAAAAATCCAAATGGCAATGTCACGCCTTTTGATGCATATTATTAAAGCAGATCTTCGAGCTCTGCAGATGAAAATACGTAAATCGGAGTATAATATTTTGATTAACGTTTGTGTAGAAGCCGAGCAATACGGTCTAGACACATCTAAACTACGCCAGGCAAGCGATGACATTGCCAACGAAGTCACACCATACACTGAACACCCGGGAAAAAATGCTCCAGAAATCATGCTCAGTCTCACCGAAGGTCTTGAACAAGTAATAGAAGGATATGGCACTAGAGAACCAGAGCGTGTAGCTCTTTTGAACAGCGTGATGCAGAATTGTATGAGACAGAAAAAGTACATGTTCGAAGCAATTCAGCAAGGTGTGAACCCAGAAAAAATCCTATTTTTGACAGACACGTTTATTAAACGATACAAAGGCTGCCAAGAGTACAATCAACGCATCATTGACATTATTATTAACAGCTTTGAAGCAAACGACAACGCACACGTTTTGAAAGCGTA
>Ga0209119_1005365_pt1 | contig 10132 bp, 5 predicted proteins | sample COG_03_FD_184747 | JGI IMG/M metagenome (GOLD analysis project Ga0209119, IMG submission 184747) | Pelagic Microbial community sample from North Sea - COGITO 998_met_03 (SPAdes) (version 2) | ecosystem: Environmental > Aquatic > Marine > Neritic zone/Coastal water | place: Helgoland, sampling... | reverse complement strand
CTCCATCAATAGTAAGTGTTTTTGCATGTAGTAACCCAGGAGTATACTCATAAAGCTGAACCCCAGATTCTAAGAGCGAGTGATAGTGACTACGACTGGTCGCTCCAACAACCCATGAATCATTCCTTGCAGGAAGTATCAGGTTCACAGAAACCCCTCGATGTGCAGCCGCCATAAGACTCGATACAATTTCTGTATTGGGAACAAAATAAGGCGTTGAAATAGTAAGATTCTCTTTAGCACTTGTGATGAGAGCCGTAAACAGCTGAGAAGTTGATCCTCGTCTAATGGTAGGACCATCCGCCACAATTTGAGCCAATAATCCGTTCGCTTCTGCTTTAGGGGCTGGTTCAAGAAAATCAAGAAGAGAGTCTTCTGGATGGTAATACATCCAGTCAGTCGCAAATAAAATTTGGTTTTGAGCCACCACTGGACCTGTTACTCGGACCATAATATCTACCCATGGAGCATATTTTGCTTTAACCTGAAACTCTGGGTCAGCACAGTTCTGACTTCCACAATAAGTAATCTGATTATCAATGACAGTGATCTTTCTATGATTTCTTAGATCAATTCGACTAAAAAGAGCGGTTTTGATCGGGTTTGAGAGAGAGAGAACCACCTGGGTCTTAACTCCTGCCTTTTTCATCTGTTTCCAAAGCTTTGACCGCTTAAATTTCCTCGACCCAAGTCCATCAATCATTACTCGACAGATTACACCTCTTTTTGACGCTCGTATTAAGGCTTCAGCCATAGCCGTACCATTATTATCAGACAGCCAAATAAAGTAGAGGACGTGAACATGTTTCTTTGCTCCATCAATGTCTCGAATGAGGTGTTTCATCGTAGCCGCCGAATCCTTCATAAGACTCGCTTGATTTTTTTCAATGGGAGCTAACCCATTTATAGAGGTAGCATATCCAGCAATTAGATCGTGAGGCGCTTTCAGCGAATCAATCCGTTTTAGATTACCCGTCCAATCCGATCCAACTTTCACCATTGCCTCGAATATATCTTTCCGTTTTTGTTGCACTTTTTTCCCAAATCGGGCCTCTCCAAATAAGAAATACAGAACACCTCCAACATATGGAACGGTTATAAGAACCATGATCCATGCCAATCGAGCTGGAGGCGTCAGATCTTTTCTAATAAAAATTCTTATCGCAAATAGACAAAGAACTAATATATAGAGAAAGAACCAAAATGAAATAGGCATCAATCAATTCTACAGGGAAAAGAGATTTTTTTCAATATTTTCACGACACAAAGGACCAAGTACAGAGAAAAAATACTTCCTTCTGTCTTTTTGAGAGAAAGTATTCATTTCGACATCTTCTTGAAACAGTACTAGTGCGCCTCAGAAGTCTTTCAGTTAAAATATAAAATTCAAACTATGTATATTATTCAAACGTCTTCCATAGAATCCTATATTTTTTATTGATAGATTCTAGAGGCAGCTGAAACAAGGGTTAAACTAACTCTTGAGAAAATAAAGTATAAACAAGTCGGCTACGGTGATATAGTAAGACTAGAAACATACATAAATGAAGGGATTAATCAGTCAGAAAGGAATCAAGCTAGGACGAAATAAGTCGACTACAAGTCGTATTATCACAGAGAATAAGGATTCTGATGGAGTATTCAGGACTTTTTAACTCGTCCCTGCCATTGAATTTTACAACTCTTAAAATAATCTATCAGGTTTGGAGCATAACTCTCACTGACTCGAATATTTCCGGATTTCATAAGGGCATTTTGTACTAAGGAGGTACAGATATCACCCTTCGAGTTTTCAATAGATTCATCTACTGTTCCCCGCAACTCCTCAAACGCTTTCTTCGCAAGAAGCTTGTCACTATATTTATTTCCTACCTCTGTGTATAGATGGCTAATAAAATCAGGAATCAATGCTGATTCTAAAGGGTTCTTTAGGATCATAAAATACGAAGATGTTCCGGAACCAGAACGGGTGATAAAGGATTCAAAAGAGTCTTTCAAAACCACACCAGACTCCTTTCTTGAATTAAATAATCCATACCAACCATCTTCATTTGCAGCATGTAAAAAGGAATTCCCATCCCATGCAGCTATATGTGTCGCCGAAAAACCTTCTTGAAAATTAACCTGACTATCGCCTCCCTCAGTAAAGGTAAGGACTAAATCTCCTGGAGTTAATCGAGCTTGAAATCGTTCTGTAGGGGTCATTTTTTCAGACTGACTTGGCAGAAACGCTCGCGCCTGAAGTTGGGTTGGTGGCGGATCATCAGAGGAAAAGCCAACGAGGAAAGTCTGTGCCCCATGCTTTCCAAAGTATAATCGCCCTTTAAATCCATCAGGAGGAAGAGGGATCCCCATTAACTGCATCATTCTAATACGTTCAATCGCTTGATCCTTACTTTGAATATCTGGAAAAGTAGACAGTAAATGAGATTCCAAAGAAGTATCTGAGTCAATATCCCTGCTATCACTTGAACTAATAACCCCTTCTCTAAAACCCTTATCCCACATATCGTCACTCATCCGCGATTGAAGATGAGAAGCTACAAATCTCTCATAAATATGACTTTCATCTGGTTTTTGGCTCTCTGCTAATGCCATAGCGGCACCTCCTTTTTTCTCTTCCGGTATACTGCTGATAACAGGTTCAATTTTTTGCTCTATATTCTGAGGATTCAGGGACGTTTTGTGTTTGAATAAAGAGATAATTAAAGTAATTAGCTCAGGAATATTAAACTCTGTAAAAGCTTCAAAAAGACGAGACGGTAAATTCTTTACTTTGGAATTATCAACCTCTAATGCACCTCCGACCTCAGAAATTGAATGAGCTAATCTAGCTCTTTCAACCTCTGCCCCCAGCTGGACATTTTGACTTTCCAAATTCGAATCCATATCAACTCTCTCCGAATTTGATTCAGAGTTTTTATCTTCAAGGCCTCTAACCGCTTCTTCCATTTAGTCATTATACCACATGTAAACATAAAATACATCCAAAATTACTGGAATTAAAACCAGATCGCAGGAAATATAAAACAGAGGAAATCCTAAATTACATAAGCCATAGTCAATACCTACCCTACAAATTTTGGCTCATAAAAGCCAGGTGGGATAGGAGCTTCCACTTCTGTCATTTCACCCGTCTTTGGATCGGGGAAAATCAATCTGTGTGCATGAAGCATTATTCTATTATATTTTTTTCCTCCATATAACTCATCTCCCAAGATAGGAAATCCTACAGAAGCTAAGTGAACTCGAATCTGATGTGTCCTCCCGGTAAATATCTGAACACTCAGGAGAGCATAGTGTTGTCCTCTCTCTGTCACATGAAAACTCGTCTGAGCGTTCCTAGAACTATCCGAATTCATAACCGTCATTCTTTTTCTATTCTTTGGATCACGAACCAAAGCTCCTTCAATATTCGCCTTGTCTGGAGGGGTTCCCGTTACAATAGCCGAATAATACTTCTCAACTCGAGGCCAATTATCGGTAAAAAATTTATGCGTCTTATTATTCTTGGCTATCAATAAAACTCCTGATGTTGGTTTGTCAAGGCGATGCACAATCCCTGGTCGCGCAATCTTTATTCCGTCTTGCTCATCCTCATTTTCAGACAAATGACCTAATCCAAACTGATGAATCAGGGCATTTACAATCGTTTGATCCGTCTTCTCTGATCCACTTGGGTGAACTGAAACACCTATGGGCTTTTCAATCACCACATAATCATCTGTCTCTTTCAAAATTTTCAAAGGGAAATCCCAAGGTATAAGGTCTGAACTTACCTCCGGCGATTTATAGATGGCTTCCCATTCTTGACCTGACTTAACTTTGGTACCAGGCACTTTCTTCTTTCCTAAAAGAAAAAACTCACCAGACTTCGTCCATTGTGATCTAGAGATATCAGGAAATTTTTCTGCAAATATTGCATCAATTCGTCCTACTTGATCTGAGATAATAATCGTCTCTTTCATGAATATCGGTAAATAAGAAAGCCAAACAATAAGGCATTCAGTACATTAGCCGTGAAGTTCCCAAGAGCAAGTCCTAAAATAGCTTCAGTACCCTCAAAAACAAATAAACTGAGATACGCCGCAAGTCCCATGGCAACCGTAAGCGCGAAAAAGTTACACTTAAGAGGGATCGAAACATTATTGTTAGCGAGAAAAAAACGGGACCAAAGCGGAATCAAGCAGGCAGCAGGGAGGGATAATACCGTCCAAAAGAACACAATATCGGTCATAAATAATCGATCTCCATCAAGGCCAAAAACAAATTTTAAAATAAGTTCACTAAATAAAGCACATAACACACTAAAAGGAACAGAAAATAAAAGAATCCACTTAGTTGATTGAAGCAGAATCTTCTTTTGTGCTGTAGTGTCACCTTGAGATTCCGCTAATCGAGGAAATGCTGTGTGTGAAATAGGAAATGCTAATATAGATAACAGTACATGTCCCAGGGCTGTTCCGAGACTGAAGGAGGTCACGGAACCAACAATTAAAAAACTCGCAATCAAAATATCTACTGACTGATTTATCTGAAAAATAGATCCATTTAGAACTCTTTTCAAAAAATCCCCCGTAAAACCAATAAAGGCATAGTCTGGGGACTTCCACCTCCTGACAAGCGTTAAGTTTTCAACACCAAAACACACAACCATAAGAAGAATCAGATGCAGTATTGCCCCAAAGATAGCTGATAATCCAATCGCAGAAACTCCATGGGAAGATCCAAAAAAAAGAATTCCAATTACCAAAGACCCCATATAAAGAAGAGGTGCAAGCGCAATGGGCCAAAACTTTTTCTGTGACTGAAGATAGGCCGAAAAGACGGATGACAGAGATAAAAACCAGATAGAAATAAATAAATATCGACTGAGATGGACAATTTGGATTTGTATATCAGCATCAAAACCACCAGCAAAAAGAGGTACTAATTGAGGCAAGAACAATTGCCCCAACAAAACAACAATCGACATCATCCCAAAAACCCACCAAAAAAAGCTGGAGAAAAATTGGCTATAATGCTGCTTATCAATCAATTGAATCCGTGGAATAAACGTAAGTGCCACACAGGAAGAAACCAGAAGCCAAAAGAAAAAATCAGGGATCCTGAAACTTGCGTAAACGGCATCTACAAGGGCCTGATCATCAAAAACCTCCAAAAGCCCGCGATCTCTCAACAAGCTTAACAGTTTTGAAATCACTGCTGAAATAGCTAACAATAAGCTTCCACTGCCCAGCAAGGTTCGAAAATAGACAAAAAGACTCATACTTTTATTTTTGAGACTAAAGCATACAAATTAGATATAATTATTCAATGAAAGGCACCAACCGATTCGATACGAAATATTATAATGACAATTGATACTAAAGAAAATAAAAGACAACTAAATCTACTTGCGAAAAGAAAGCAGAGTGGTAATATCGTTTGAAGCTCTTAGAAGCATTAGCACTTAGTACTAAAGACTGCTAAAATTGAGAAAGAATAAACAGCTTCAAAACGTAATATCTAGCAACTAACAGACAAAAAACAATGGGTTCATCACACTTCGATTCGTTTACGCACTTCGCAAAAAACTCCTTCATCCTCGCTCAGGAAGAAATGGTCAAAATGAATGATCATCAAATCCAAACACAGTACCTTCTACTAGGAATACTTAAACAAGAGAAGGCACTGGGGGGCATTATTCTTAAAAACTTTGGAGTTACATATGAAAATGCATTCCGAATCGCTAATGAACTGAAAGGACCTCAAAAAAATGATCCAGACAAAAAACCAGATCACATACTTTCATTATTTGCGCAAAGAACCATCGAGTTAGCGGCGCAAGCGGCTCTTGATTACAACTCAAGCATGGTTGATAGTGAGCACTTACTCTATGCACTATTACAACAAAAGAATAGCGGGGCCATTCATATACTAGAAGCTCTTATGATCCAACCATCACAAATTTTAGAACACCTAGAAGGTGTCTTTGCCGAAGACAAAGATTCGACCGAATCAAAGGGAGCATCTATCGCCTCAAAATCTGCACCACTAGAACCTGGACACATTGAAATGCTCCTTGGTGGATTACAAGGAATTCTTATGAACATGGGCGCTGGGGGGCTCGAGAAAAAAGACTCTTTATCCATTGGCAGTGGAAATGAAGACGGAAATGATAAAGATGGAGATCGAAAATCAAGACGTAAAAAACTAGCACTTGATTATTTTTGTACCGACTTTACCGATCAAGCACTCAATGGAAAACTCGATAAAATCGTAGGAAGAAAAGAGGAAATTGAGCGAGTTATGCATATATTATCACGAAAGAGCAAAAATAACCCCGTATTACTTGGAGACCCAGGAGTTGGGAAAACAGCAGTAATAGAAGGATTAGCACAAAATATTGCTGAAGGAAAAGTACCAGACAATATTATGGACAAACGAGTCTACTCACTCTCCATGACTAATCTCGTAGCAGGGACTAAATACCGAGGAGAATTCGAGGAGCGACTAAAAAAAATCGTGGATGAAGCCAGCAACCCAGAAAATGACGTAATTCTATTTATAGATGAATTACATACTATCATAGGGGCTGGATCTGCAGAAGGAACACTGGATGCAGCAAACATCCTTAAACCAGCTCTCTCAAGAGGCAATATACAGGTTATCGGAGCCACAACACACGAAGAATATCAAAAACATATCCAAAAAGACGCCGCTCTTGCTCGAAGATTTCAAAGCATTGAAATACCAGAACCAACCGTAGAAGAGGCAATTGAAATACTTCGAGGCGTAAAATCAGCCTATGAAAAATATCACGTAGTGAAGATAAGCGATGAAGCAATCTTAGCAGCTGTAAATTTCTCTAAACGATATATTACTGATCGTTTTCTTCCTGATAAAGCCTTTGATCTTTTAGATGAAGCCTGTGCCTCTCAATCAATGACTTCAAGAAAAGGAGGAAAAGAAATCAGAGACATTCGAAAGAAAATAGCCCTACTAGAGACAAAGAAAGAGAATGCAGTGAAAACACAGAACTACGAGAAAGCTAACGAAATGCATAAAACACAACTCGAATTAGAAGAAAAGATACATAAAATAAAGATAAAAAGAACCGATCAGAAAGCTATAAAAAAGGTCAATGAACAGCACATTGCTACCATGCTCCAAAAAACAACCGGAATCCCTGTCTCACATCTTGTAGGATCGGAACTTGGACAACTAAAAGATTTAGAAAAACACCTCGAAGCACATGTGGTAGGGCAGACGCAAGCAGTAGAAACAATTGCTCGGGCGATCAGACGATCACGATTGGGACTACACGATCCAAATCGACCACTTGGAGCTTTTATGTTTATGGGACCAACTGGTGTTGGAAAAACTGAGCTCGTTAAACAACTCTCAAAAGAAATCTACCTCGATGATAAGGCCTTGATCAAAATAGATATGTCTGAATTCTCTTCTGGACACAATAGTTCTCGACTTGTGGGAGCTACTGCTGGATATGTTGGCCACGAAGAAGGAGGAGAACTAACCGAAAAAGTACGCAAAAAACCATATTCCATCATTCTTTTCGACGAAATAGAAAAGGCACATAAACAGGTGCACAATCTTCTCCTCCAAATCATGGAAGACGGAGAATTGACAGACGGAAAAGGAAGAAAAATATCCTTCCGAAATACCATTATTATTCTCACTTCAAATGTAGGAGCTGAACGCTTTCAGGATGAAGCAAATAACATTGGATTCTCAGACAAACCAGCTGATCTAACGATGCATGACCATGATTTTGATCTCGTTAAAGGAGAAGTAATGAATGATCTAAAAAAGACATTCCCTCCTGAATTCCTAAATCGACTTGATGGAACCGTTGTATTCAAACCATTAAACAGAGAGAGTATTAAGTGCGTTGTTAAGCTTCAGATTTCAGAATTTCAAGAAAGATTAAAAGAAAGAAATATTAAGCTCTTAATAAGTGGATCACTGATCAACACCATCACTAAACTATCTTTTAAACCCGAGATGGGAGCCCGAGAAGTTCGAAGAACGCTGCTAGATATTATCGAAAACCCACTAGTTGAAGGAATCGTAAAAGGACAAATAGTAGAAGGTGACATTCTAAAAGTCTCCTATAACAAAAAACTCAAACACTGTTCATTTGAAACAGTAAAAGAAGACAAGACCAGTACAATAAAAACAAAAAAATAGTCAGAACGACTATCATTTTAAAAAATCCTCAAATAAACACTGAGGTTTTTTTTTATTTCCTGAACCAAAGATGGTTTATAAATGACACCAGATACAGAGAAATTGTGCAAGGAAATACCCATTCACTCTAGCCAACATACAAACCTCTATGATAAGTAACTCCTAATATAAGGCCAAAGAAATATTTCTAAAAATACTTAAACATCATTTATAGGCTCAAACATATCCAAGCGAAAAGCGATCAAATCAATAAAACACTTCACCGACTCCACGCAATAAACAGAACATAATAGATAGTAGGTATCACTCAAATTCAGTAATAAAAGAGATCCAAACATTTATACAAAGAAATAAAACACGGAGAACCAAAATTTAGAGCTGATAATGTAAAAGCAGGAAATCATTAGACACGAGTATCACAACAAGAACAAATCTTATGCAGCCCGAAGATCTTCGTCTTCATCACTTTGAATGGCCACTTTGTCACTCAATAAAGCATCTCCAACTTCTGAATCTGATTCTAGCAATTCACCCCGACCTAAAGCAAAATTAAACAAGGAGTCATCATATTCTTCTCTTTTTATAAGATTCAATACACTCTCCGAAGCCTCTTTGCTGACATTGTCAACTTCCGCCTCACCTCTAAGAATTTGATGATCAATATCATCAGAATTATCAGCGTCAGCTAATAATTGTTCTCTTTCCTTCTCTTTTAGAACTTTCCCCGCCTCTAGGATCAACAATAATGGTTTTCTCCAGGCACAAGAGACTATCGTTCCCCCATCATGATTCACGAAAAAGAAGTTTCCATATATATTAATATGCTTTGGGATCTCATAAGCCAGTCGCTCTAAAGAGTCAACCGCTGGGAAGGTCGCAATAAAGTTACGAAATACATCTGCGACCCCCTTGTACTCCTTTCCCATAATTTCATACACCTGACTCGACAAATCATTCAGATTCGTCTTCTCCAATATATTCTCTTTATTGACGTCTATGTAAATCGTCATGTCATCATCTAATCCCATACAAAAAATATATAATAAATTTGACTTAAAAGTCAAATACATTGGAAAAGAATTGAAATTGCAAAAAAAAAGAATCCTAGCATAATACCCGCGATATATGTCAGCTTCTATACAAAAATTCAACGAGAGCTTACAAACTTGGTTTCAAACAAATAAACGAGATTTCCCTTGGCGACATACTCACGATCCTTACAAAATATGGATTTCCGAGGTCATGAGCCAGCAGACTCAAATAAGTAGGGTTGCAAATGGATTTTACCCTCGTTTCTTGGAACAGTTTCCTGACGTCCAGTCACTCGCACAATCTGAGTGGGATGACGTATTCCCTGTTTGGGACGGACTTGGCTATTATTCACGCGGAAAAAACATCCTTAAATCCGCTAAAATTATTTCTCAAAACGAGGGCATATTCCCAGACACGGTTGAAGCACTCGAAAAACTACCTGGTATTGGGAAATATACTGCCTCAGCCATTTGCGCATTTGCGCATCAAAGCTCAATAGCTGCGGTCGATACTAATATCCGAAGAATCATAAGTGCTCTGTGGCCCGACCAAGATATCCAAGAATTAGCCCAAAAAATGGTAGAAAATTCTTCACTCGGCTGGGAATGGAATGCTGCTATGATGGATTTATCTGACGCCATAAGACGAAACATAATCCTAGCACCTCCGATCGGAGATTTTTTCCCGCCAGAAAAACTTCTAGTCCTTCGTCCTGGCAGAAAAAAATCCAAGAAAAAAACAAAGAAAACGGAAAAAAAGAATGATATCAACCGAATAGAAGTTGGAATTGCCTGTATACATCAAGACGGTAAATACCTGATACAGTCGCGTCCCAAAGGGAAATCATTTGCAGGTTGGTGGGAATTCCCAGGGGGAAAGAGAGAAGCAGCTGAGTCATTCAGGGACT
>Ga0209119_1005357_pt1 | contig 10142 bp, 7 predicted proteins | sample COG_03_FD_184747 | JGI IMG/M metagenome (GOLD analysis project Ga0209119, IMG submission 184747) | Pelagic Microbial community sample from North Sea - COGITO 998_met_03 (SPAdes) (version 2) | ecosystem: Environmental > Aquatic > Marine > Neritic zone/Coastal water | place: Helgoland, sampling... | reverse complement strand
TTAAGAGAAGGCAAGTTTTTTCCTTTTCTTGTAGTTGCTCTAAAGCTTGTGGAATGGCCTCATCACAATCTTGTAGCCAATCTTTATTTTGAGGTAAGGGGCTAGTGTCTTCAGGGTCAAAATCTTCGTGTAAATCATCTAGGCTAATTTGTTTTTTCTTTGTATTTTGTTTATTGGCCGTGTAACATTTATAAGTTAATATTTGATAAACCCAAGCTCTAAAATTAGTGCCTTGTTGAAAGCTGTCTCGTTTTTCCCAAGCTGTCATGATACCTTGTGAAAAGATATCTTCGGCTTGAGTTTTATCCCAAAGTTGACGATAAATATAAGTATAAAACTCATGTCTATATTGTTCAGTCAGGTCTGTAAATTCCTCTGGGTTCAAACTTTTAATCTCATGTTTATATTTATTGACAGAAGCTTTAAATATATTTCATTTATTTATAAAAAATAAAAGATATAATTTTAGTAAATACTAAATTTAGTCGTTATCGTTTAAATCTTCTTCTTCAGAAGCTTTAAGTTCGTCCCATTGTTTCTCGGCCCAATCGAGCTCTAAGTAATCAGCTTCTAGCCCCATTAAATCAATGATTTGCTCTTGAACTTCATCGTGCTTTTGATCAAACCACAATTTCCCTAATTCAAAAATAATGGTATAGGGATTATGTAATTTAATGCCTATAACGCCTTGTAGTTCTTCTTTAGGTTTAAAAGAATCGGAAAATTTATTTTGAATAGAGCTCTCGATCATATTTAAGATCTCAGATGGTAAATTATCTGGACCGTGAATATGAATTTGAGGTGCATTAGGAGAGTTAGGGTCACAAATTCTATTTAAATACTTCTCTGCACGATCCATCATGTGCAAAGCCATCATCTGGGTATCGTGGTTGAGTTCGAATTCGTAGTTTTTCATCATAATTTTGCACCTAGAATTTAGGTGCCAATAACGGTCGTCAATTATAAGAGATGATGGAGGACATTATTTCTCGTCCGTTTTAATATCTAAAACGGCCTTAAGTTTTGCTATCATCACAGGGTGAAATAGCTTTCTATTGATGATATCTTTGAGAACTGATTCTTTCAATTCCTTAAAACTTCGATTGATTTTTCTTAATTGAGTCGAGTTTTTCTCCATGCTTTTATTCCATATTTGGGTGGAATGAACAAGTAAGGATTGGCTCCTTTTACTGTCCCCTTGGGCGAGCCACCAGTAGTGTCGCATTAAGGTGGAGGAGACCATTGCGCTAAATTGTTCTGGGCCCAATGAGGTGATCTGTTCATCAATGGTTAAGTTCATTAAATGACGAGCAGAATTTTCTGTAAAATTTTCAGGTAAACTTATTTTTGCTTCTTGAAAAATTGTTTCTGCTAACTTTTCTTGTCCTGAAAGAATTAAAATTCGGACAGCTTCTACCATAAAATGTCGATAGGCACTTTTTACGCCGGTATCTACGGCTTTCTCTTTTTTAAATACTTTGAGCTGATGTTGAAAGTAACGATGAATAGGCTTAGCATGACGATAGTCAGGCCATACAACGACTCCAGAAGGAGCTTCCTTAGAGCTAGGTAGATAAACTGTAGTTCCCTGCCTTAACATGTGCTGTTGAGCTTGGTAGGTTAAACGTTGCAAGTCGACACTTCTCGAACCGTAATTACCTAATAGGAGACCCCTCTGAGCCCAATAGATAGCAAGTGTTTTGGGGTTTCTCCAATCTAAAGGGCCCAAAAGAGGATGGTCTTCAAGTTTGGCCATAAAGCCTAACTCTAAGCCAAGTTCATAGAAAAGTCGTTTTTCAATTTCTATAGCTCGTTCTTTTCGAACTGGGTCATTGGACTCGTAATCGGCAATCACTTGTTTTGCACTTAATTGATCACTGCCAGCAATATCTTGAACCCACTCGCAAATTTTTGTTTTGTATAATAGATGACTGTCATCGGTATTGCCACCAATTTTATGAGTGAAAATCCAAGCAATTTCTTTATAAATGGCTAGATTTTCAGGGTTATATCTTAAGCCTGGCCCGGTTAGGCGCTCTAGACCATTTTGAACCCACCGCCACCGCTCTTCACCAGGAGGGAAGGAGACGGATATGTTGTAAGACATATTCCAAGCACTGTAGGCCCATACTTTGGCATTGTAAGGCTGAAGTTTGCCTATGAGGTCATATAGTTGAACAATTTCATAGAAACGTTTTTCTCTTTGTAGCTTTGAGGCACGCATCCATAAAAAGTCAATAATGACAGAGCGAAAAACGCCCATGCCCAGAGCGACATTAAGTTCTGGAGGAGCATCATCAATCTGCTCTCCTTGAACGGATAAGTTGTGGTCTTCTCGAACTTGATCAATAAATCCACGAATAGATTCACTAAAGTAAAGTAAGATGAAGAATAATAACCACCAGCTCCATGCATGTTGTCCTCTTGTCATGAGCGTTTATCAACCTCTTGACGTGGAAGGAAATATAGAGCATAAAGTAAAATAATGCATAGAAAAGGTAGTGTTGTAAAACCTACACTTAGAAAGATATCCCAAGGAATATACTCTCCATTCATCAATTTGCTTGTCGGGTTTAGAACTTGAAAATCAGGTACAATAAAGAGTAAAGGCTTCCAGATGATGCTGTAAAATATTTGTGTTGGATCCAAAGAAGGTTCGCTCACACCAGGTATATTAGGTGTCGCAGAACTAAAGAGTAATTCGTATATATCAGACTTAAAACTTCCTATGATGTATACAACTAAAGAAGTAAATATGCTACCTTGAAATGAAAGGATTTGAGAAAAGAAAATCCCTATAGCTGCCATGGTAAAAATTAATAAAGAGGAGAGTAAAGTTCCTCTTAATAAATTGCTTTCAAAAGAACCTCTGGGTTTAGATAAACTCATAGGTTCACTTTGGACATAGTATAATGGCTTCTTTTCTTCATTGGCTTGCTTTATGTCTAGCCTAAGTGGAGAAAGCTTTGATAGTTCTGGGGGTAGTAAATGATAAAACTCAACTCCCGGTTCAATAAATTTTTCTTCAGCCCAAATGAGTCTGCCCTCGTGTTTTATCTCGAGCCTTAATAGGGCTTGAGTCATATCTCGTAAGCTCATCAATTTTCCACGAAGATAAATTGGGTCGTTTTGTTCTTGTAGAGGTAATTCGAAACCAGTGGATAACCCATGTTCTATGGGAAAGGCTTGTTGGAATTGGCGTTCAATTCTTTGTTGTTCAAACTCGTGGTCTCTGATAAGAGTGAGTGGAGAGAATTCCCTGACTTGTAATAATTTAGTTTTCAATTTGGTTTTCTCTTCTTGAGAAATGTCAAATTGTTGAAAGGTATTCATGGTAATTAAGCCAATACCTGCTTGGAAAAGTAACGAGCTCCCCCATAAAATAATGACATAGGCCATGAGGCGGCCAAGGATTTTTTGACGGTGAGTTACAGGGTAGGTGGCCATTAATAAATGGACGCGGTTTTCTTTCTCGAACTTCTCAAACCAAATGCTGTATATTAAAGCAGCAAATGAAAGAGAGTAGATCTGCAGATGCCCACTGTACATTAGGATAATGCGAATCTTACCTTCAGGGCTCCCATCATGCATCACCCAGTTGGGTAAAGTTATGACAACAAAACCCAATAGGAAAATAAGGATAAATGGTAGCCTGAGTCTCCAGGCATGCCGAATGCTATCCCATAGTATAGCGAAAAATACGGTCAAGAGCTCAACTGATCCAGGTAATTTTGATCAGGACCTTCTGGAGGCTTAGATTTCTCGTCAGGCGTTGTTTTTGTTTCTTCTTGATTAGCTAAAACTTGGTTGTTGTGTTTAACTAATTTCAAGAACAACTCTTTCATATTGGCTGTTTCATGCTCTTTGTGTAAGTCTTCGGTAACACCTTGTGCTAAAACTTGGCCTTTATGTAATAGTGCTAACTTATCACAAACTTCATCAGATTCAGCGAGTAAGTGGGTACTGATAAGAACAGCCTTGCCTCGCGACTTTAGCTCTAAGATCAATTGGTGTACTTCTTCAATTCCAATAGGGTCTAAGCCATTGGTCGGCTCATCTAGAATGAGTAATTCTGGGTCGGCTAAAAGGGCTTGGGCTAAACCAATTCGTCTTAGCATTCCTAAACTATATTCGCCTAGTGGACGCTTAGCAGCATGTTCCATTCCAGTTAGTTTTAGTAATTCGTTGACTCGATCTCTACGTTCAACATAGGGCAGGTTAAGTAATTTTCCATAGAAGTTTAGCGTTTCTTCTCCACTTAAATGACGATAAAAACAGTTTTCTTCAGCTAAAAAACCAATGCGATACTTATTGGAAACTTCAAAACAGTTTTGGCTAAAAACTTGAGCAGACCCAGAGGTTGGAAATAAGAGTCCTAGTAATATTTTTACGAGAGTGGTTTTGCCGGATCCATTTGGTCCAATAAGAGCGCAAACCTCATTGGGACGTATCGTCAGGCTCACATCGTTTAAAGCTGTAACCTTTGATCTGCCCCAAAAATCTTTAAAAGTTTTTGTGAGGTTAGAAACTTCTACTAAAGGTGATTTACTTGCTTCACTCAAACTATGAGGCCTCCGGCTTCAGTTTGACCAACTGAGCACTATGGAATAAAATAAAGAGAGCACTGACATTATGCAGGATTGCAGCGATAATAGGAGATACGATTCCCATAGCCGATAAAAACAAGCCGATGAGTAGGATACTTACACCTACCAAGATATTAATTCTTACGGTTTGAGTCGTGCGTTTTGATAGTAAGTGTAAAAAAGGTAGTCGATCCAAGTTTGATCCCATCAAAGCAATACTTGCACTTTCAATGGCTACTTGTGACCCAAGTGCTCCCATTGCAATGCCGACGTCACTGGCTGCTAAGACAGGCGCATCATTGATACCATCACCAACGACGGCTGTCATAGTTCCTGCTTTACGGCTTTTTTCTAAACGAGCCAATTTATCGCCAGGCATGAGTCTGGCATTTACTTCGTCTAACTCTAAAGCATCCGCCACTTTTTGAGCTGGAGCTTTTGCATCACCTGTTACGAGAATTTGTTTTTCTACGCCTAGCTCTCTTAAGCGTTTTAGGCTATCTTTTGCATCATCTCTAATTTGGTCTTCTAATTGCAATACGGCCAAGGCACCTTTAGAGCGACTGGCTAATAACAAACGACCTTCATGGTGGTGTTCTTCGGGAAGTTCTAGTTTCAGTTCAGAAGAGATCCAATCGGGCCTTCCAAGGAAAACATCATCTTGCTTGAATTTCCCTTTTAGTCCACGACCGTGAACTTCTTGGACTTGTTCGATAATATCAGCTTCAATTCTAGCTTTCTCTAATGAACGAGAGACACCTTTTGACTGAGGGTGATTACTTTGATTGGCAAGACCACCTGCCATCTTGAGTATCTCTGGTATTTCTAGTTCACTAAGTGGGATAAGTTTAACAAGTTCCATTTGACCTGTTGTCAAAGTACCTGTTTTATCAAAGAAAATATGCTTAATACGGTGGAAATATTCTAGCTCAACAACTTGTCGAATAAGAATGCCAGCTCTTGCTGCAGCTGTGATAGAGGCAATCATCACTGATGGAGTCGCTAAAACTAAACTGCACGGACATGCCATGATTAATATAGTGATAGCTCTATTGAGGCCTTCTTGACTTTGAGATTGAAAAATCCAAGTTAAAGCTGCAAACATAATAATAGCTTGTGTATACCAGCCGGCGTTATTCTCAACCGTACTTGTAAAAGGCGTTTTTGAAGAAGCAGCAGAAAGAATGAGTTGCTTTACTTTGCCTAGGGTTGTATCTTCACCAATTTTAAGGGCTTCGACTTCAATGACACCAGTTAAATTGGTGGTGCCTGCATAAACTTCAGAGTTAATTTCTCTATCAACAGGCAAGCTTTCACCTGTCATAGACGATTCATCTAAACTTGTTTCGCCTTTAACGATCTTCCCATCGATAGGAACCAATTCCCCAGGTTTGATTTGAATAACCTGATTTAAAGTAAGGCTTTCAAGTGGAATATCTGTGACGGAGCCACCCTTTATAAGGTGAACGACATCAGGCGTGTTCTTAACCAAAGATTCAATGGCTAGTCTAGCGCCGATGGCACTGCGGTTTTCTAGCTGATCGGCTAGGATCATGAAGAATGCTACAACACCAGCAGTAATGGTCTGTCCTTGAGATAAACAAGCTAAGAAAGCTAAGGCAACTAAGGCAGGAAAGCCAATCCTAGCTCTTTTTAAACCTTGAATGGCATCTCCTAAAATGGGGCCGGCGAATAGAAAACATGAAAACCAAGCTAAGCATGCTCCTGAGAACTCATGTGAGAATACTTCTAGTAACCACCCGGCTAAAAGGATAACGCCACCATAAAGGGCTACGAGTAGACGATTGCGAACTTCTTTTTCAGTGATGGGTTCATGAAAAGGGCAGCAATCCTCGTCATCATGATGATGACTATGATCGTGGTTATGAGCATGAGCTGACATTATTTACGCTCCTTTTTGCTCTTTTGTAAAGCTCTACGTAATTCTGGGTCGGCGCCAAGCTGAATACGACGCTCTCCACCAGGCTGTAGAACATAAATTTGTTCACTGTTATTTGCCATAGCATTTTGGAGAGCTGTTTGAATTTTCTGTTCTAGATAAGCTTCTCGAGTTTTTTTGTCATACTTTTTGAGAAGGGTGTTTATGGCTAAAGCTTCTCCTTTAAGTTGTTGAGTGATAGCTTTAGCTTGAGCTTTTGCGCGTCCAATAAATTGGCTTTTAGAAACATCAATTTTGCGATAAAGGTTTTCTGCAAAAAAGTCAGCTTCACCTCGAATATTTTCATTGTAGAGAAGTTGTCTTTGAACATTCTCAAAAGATTCAACCGTACTAGGCGGAACACGAGGTCCGATCAAATTTAGGTCGATGATTTCAATGCCCGACTTCATATCTTGTAAATGAATCGTAAAGCGATCAAAAACACTTTGTTGAAGCTTTTGGTGTTGGCTGAGTAGCTCATCTATGGTTGAGTTAGAGCATTCACTTATGACTAATGAAGAGAGTAGTTTTGATAAATACGGGTTTAATTTGTCTTCAAAATCATGACCTAGTAAGTTCCATATATCAATAGGGTTTTTAACGGTATAAGTAAGTACCCAGCGAGTGTGGATGATTTGACCGTCCCCCGTTAATAAGGCTTTATCGCTCATGGTTCCTCGACCAGCTTCAGGAGCATCAAAGTTATCGAGTTCTAAAGTACGTTGTTCTTGTAGGTCAAAGTAAATGACTTTGTCGACAAAGGGTGGGTAGGAAAGGTGAATCCCGGGAGTCTCAGCATCTTCTATCCAGGCTCCCCACCTTTGAACATAGGCCACTTTGCCTTGAGGAACTGTGTGAACCCCTGAAAGTAAGAATCCTATCAGGCAAATGAAAAAGAGGTACCTAAATAACTTAAAACATAGCTCTAGTGCAGAGCCTAGCTGGTCTAAGCCTAGGTTGTCTAAGGATGATTTGTTAGCAGGTTCTGTCATCTCGACGTGCTATACAAAATATCCATAGGGATGGTATCGCGGTCTAGGATAAGTGTTGCGCGGTCTTTGAGCAAAGCTTCTATAGTTTCTATCTTTTTTAATTTAATAGCTAATTCAGGATGCTCCGCCATTGTTTTGTAGGCTTCGATCGAGTCAGCTTCTGCTTTGGCTAAAATAGTTTTCACATTACCTGCAATGGTTGCCATCGCTTGATCAAATTCAGATTGAGCCTCAGCTTTTATTTTATTGGCGATGGATTCACCTTCAGCCTGAAGTTGGTTTGCGAGACGACTGCGATCTGCATTCATTTTCTCAAAAACACTTTCTAGAACACCAGAAGCTAAACCAATGTGGCTAAAGCCGGCAGCTAAAATTTCAATGCCATAATCATTTTTACAGCTCGTTTCTAGTTGAGATTTAAGTTGTTTTTCAAGCTCCTGAATATTGCGTTCTTTCTGCTTTGAGAAAAGCTTAGAGAAAGTGATATTTCCAAAAAGGGCATTTCTGTAGGAGCGCAATCTAGATTCGAGTAAAAGTTCAAAGTGCTCAACACTTTCAACCTTTTCCCAGAACTCAGTGAGTCTTTCTGGAACGATTTTCCACATAACGTGAGATGATACAACTAAGCTATTTTGATCTCCGGTTAAAATTTGTTCATCTTCACCTTGGTACAAATGTAATCTGCCTTCTAGGACATGAATGTCATCAAGTGGCCAAGGAAGTTTTAAATAAAACCCAGGTGTCGTTAGTGCTCGGTGAACTTTACCGAAGCGCGTATGAAGTGCGTAATCGCCCTCGCTCAATAGCACAGTACTCGAGTGGATGACAAGAATCGTGACTATGATGATAGCACTGATCCATAAGTTACTTTTTCTAGGCATGGTGAAGTCTAGTCGAGGTTTAAGTCTAAAAGTTCAGGTTCAAATTCAGGTTCGAGGTTCAAACTTTGAACATCTATTGGAGTAGGGGTTAAGATCGCTACTTTTTTTACTGTATCTGCAATATCAATGAGCTTTTGCAGTTTTCGTCTTGTTAGAAATAAGTGTTGATCAAGTTTTGCGACAGGCAGTACATTTAGAAGGGTTTGGTAATCGCCCTCTGTTTTCGCCAAAATACTTTTGGCTTTCGAATGAGCTTGTTGGATATTTGCGTAAACAGCACTTTCCATTAAAGCCTTTTTCTGTCGAGCTTCGCCTTCTGCTTGAAGAACCCTGGCATCTTTTTTATTGTTAGCAACTGAGAGTTCTTGAAAACTTTCATTGGTTTCACTAGGTGGATGAATTTGAGGAAGGCCAAAGTGGAGTAGCTCAATTCCCAGTTTTAATTCATCCATTTTGCTCTGAAGGCGTGTTTTCCATTTTGAATTTAGCTCTAGTCGTTCTTGCTCGAGAATAGAAGAGCGTGATAATTCGATAGCTCCCAGGGCTAGTAACCTTTTTGTTTCACAGCGAATGGTGTCTTCTGGGTTTTTATGTAAAAAGCGATAATTTTTTACATCATTAATACGGTAAGTAAGAAGTGCATTTACCGCATATACTTCGACCGGTAAATCGTGCTTGCCATAGCCATCTTGAAAAATTAAATAGGTTTCTTGGCTATGACCACCTTGGCTCCATAGTAGAGCTTGATGGTCACCACCTGTGCCACCTATTTCTAGACGATGGATTTTGGTCGTTTGTATAGATTCCACTGAACCAAAAGGCCATGGCAAACTTAGATGTAGACCTGGCTCAACAACATTCTGAACTTTCTCTAATTTAACAAGTATGCCTTGATGCCCTATTGGAACTAGGTGTACGGCAGAGCCAAGCCAAAGACAGAGCAGAAAAATAGGTAATAAGGTGAATACATTTTTTTTACCTATTTCTTTTAAGCTAGAAGATAAGTCATAACCAAATTGATACGTCATTGCCGACTTGGCATCGGTGCTTAAGTCCTTACTCCAATGAAACCATAGCCATTTAGGTGTTTGTGGTGGAGTATCTGGTTTTTCTGAACTGTAGTAATACTGAATACTTTTTAATGGAACTTCAAGGAGATAGATTGCGAGAGGTAAGATACTGGCGAATAACGTCCAGTTTTCTAGAAACTCTAAGCCTTCACGATGTAAAAAGCTTCTAAAGCTAAGCATCACCATAAATATGGCATGATGTAAACATAGGCCTGCTAGTGTTTCTAAATGAGGAGCTTTTGACGCTTTGGCTAAACCTTGTAAGTAACGAGCCAAAACGAAAGAAAGGCTACCTCTGAATAATAGAAATGCAGCTTGAACTGAGTTGCTGATTTGGCTTTTATCATTCCATTCAATGTTAATACATTGCCATGTAATGAAGGCCACAGCTATCATAGAAATGATCACCATAAAAGGCTGTAGCTTCGTTTTGGCGAATTTAACTTGTCTTTCTAGGACAACGTGTTCAAAAGATTGGTCAAATAAATGGTCGCTTCTTTTTTCAGATAGCTTTTTTTCTTCTTTTTGTTTTTGTTTTAAACGAAGGTCTAGAAGAGCGTAAACCCATAAAGGCAGAAATGCTAAGTCGAGAAGGCTACTTTGATAAATGAGGGGGGCTTCAGTAATGAAAGCAAGAAGCGCATAGGCAAAATCGAAGAATAGAACTAGGGCAA
>Ga0209119_1005355_pt1 | contig 10144 bp, 7 predicted proteins | sample COG_03_FD_184747 | JGI IMG/M metagenome (GOLD analysis project Ga0209119, IMG submission 184747) | Pelagic Microbial community sample from North Sea - COGITO 998_met_03 (SPAdes) (version 2) | ecosystem: Environmental > Aquatic > Marine > Neritic zone/Coastal water | place: Helgoland, sampling... | reverse complement strand
ATATATATCTATTTAAACCCAATTGGTCAATTGAAATATTCAATAACGCGTATCGATAAAAAAATCCTGTAATAAAAAAAACACTTTACAAACATTGCGTGGTTATGTCGTTGGGAGAGTTTTCCAATGTAACACTTGATGGTGACGAATGTACTCAAAAGAATGATAGCCCAGTTATCGATCCTTTCCTGAAATACTTGGGCATCATTACCTGTAGTGTTATTCTATGTATAATATTTCTAAATACCCAACCCGGTGTCTCTTCATCACCCCAAATGTATTCAAAACGCCAAATACAGACAGGGTTAGTGATAGATGTAGGAAAACGTTTGGAGACATATCTTATCAATAACTCCATGGAACCTTGTGTTGGTGCTGCTGATATTGGCTTACCTTGGAGTCATGTAGTTTATAGGCATATTTTCAATAATGGTACAACTTTATTACAGCATTTGGTTAACATACACGTGGACCCCCACCCTGATGCTGTTTCTTTTGTGGCCCACGTTCACGTTCCAACATGTTATGGTGAGACAAATACAAAGAAATATCAATCACTATCACGTGTTCGGTATGATTCAGTTTATATTGATTACATCGATTTATTAGAGAATAATAATATGGTGTTTAATCAAAGTGCAACAGACACGATTTCTGCATGTGTACAACACTACAACGAACAGGGAACACTCCCCGCGTGTCACCAGGATTTATAAATAGATTATGCATGTATATATATATATATATACAATATATTCTTATATAAGTCATGTGTGTGTAATGTTCTATATGCACGTGTGAATAAGCTTTATCGCAGTATTTTACAAACTGGTGTTGTACTAAGCTGTCAATGAGCTTTCGTTTTTACTTAATTGATGTCGTACTACCAGACCTTTACATTATAAAAAAACAAGCGAAAAGTCAGCTATGGAAAAAAGTGACCAAATCGCACTGACCTTTGGTGATTATTTGTCACAGATTGGTGCCAAATATAAGAAGGACTATCAAGCATTAAAGGAATATGAGAAAGAGAAGAATGAAAAGAAGAACAGGAAGCGAAAAGAAGCGGGTTGTATCAACGAAGTCAAATTGAATACCGAACATATCACCAAATCGAATACCGAACATATCACCAAATCGAATGATAAAGTGGAAGAATTGTCAGTTAAAGAATTAACAGAACAATTAAGAAGAATGTTGGATGTTCTTAAAGACACCAAAAAACAATGAGTAATATACTACATTAAACAAGAGTGTCCGAGAACTTTAAACTCATTCCTTTGCTGAGCATCCATTGCTGGAATTGTTGACATTCGACACATTCCTCCGTTTTTTCTTGTTGGCCAATGCTCTGTAATTCAGTTTCCAAATCGTCTTGTGATGGTTGTTCTGGTATGTTGTTTTCGATCAGTGTTGTACTGACAACTGGACCAATATCCAAAACATCGTTATCCGCGTGGATGGAAGTCAGTGTTGAATGATGGTGTGCGTCGCGCAATGTCCGAGTGATGGCTTTGTTCTTTTTCACTTGCCTTTGGTGCATTAGAAGCTCTATTGTAGGTATGCAAGGATCGATTCGCAAATAGAATGCGAACTTGTCTCTTGCATTCTTCGCCTCCGCCTGGGCTTGTGCTGGACGAAAGATACGCCCTCGAGCCTGCTCCTCGGGTGCGCGTGACCACATCAAGTCCAAAAACACCACCGCCAACGCAAAGGGCAAATCAACACCCTCACTCATACTTCTTCTTGTCGCAACCAATAAACAAAGTTGATTTTTCAAAACTTTGACCTCCTTGAATTGCTTATAGATTTCGTGTGGTTTCTTGTGCATGGCCGAGAAATGCAAAAACATGATTGGTGGGGGGTTGCCCATCTTTCTTTCCCGCTGGATAATGTGGAAACACAGGTAAGAGAGAGGTCTCGCATGTTGCGCGAAGACTATAATTTTCTCCCCCCGTAGTGAGGGTATAGTTCGAACATCCATATTCTTGGAGGCATTATGGCAGCGTCGATTGGGTCCCAAACTCTTCGGCAAGTCTTCACCCACTCTTCGGTCCATGAGTTGATCGAAACATCTAAATTTGCTACTATCACTGGGACAAAAATGGAACCCTGAGGCCCGCAAAAGAGCACCGTGTATACAACCCTGGCAGGTGTTGCAGTACCGGGTTTTTTGAAACGAACGCGATTCGCGACTTCCCGTTTTACTGTTGGTCATTCGATCCAGGCAGACGGCTCGGTAGGCTGCTCGCTCTCGAGCAGTATAACTATGGAACAGGTTGACCACATAGAGGCGGGTGTCGTTTTCCCTTTCGTTACGTTTGATCTCGACAAAGTATACTTGAAGAATACGCTCAAGCATGAAGCGTTGTTCGGCGTCCGTTTTGGTGTTGAGTTTAATTTGCTGGTTGAAGAGGTGTAGCACGGGGTTTAAGTCACTTATGTTATTGACGAATGGGGTTGCTGTCCCGGTGATTAAACGCATGGGGCTTCTAGATTTTCGGCGTAAATCGTTCAGGGTTTTGATGGCATTGAAGCTCTTCAAGCAGTATTTGAAATTCTTTGAATTAATTTTGGCGTTTCTCAGCCTTTGTACCTCGTCCAGTATCAAAGTACACCATGGGGTGTTGAACAACATGGTGGAACTTTGGCATGTACCCGCTTCATATCGACCGAGTTCGGAAATCAAGGTGTGGTAACTGGTCACAACGACACTGAAATCTACACCAACCAACGTACGCTTGTCGCCAATGTAGGAAATGACCCGGTCTGGTGGCCACATCGTATTTTTTTGGAAGTTTGTGACCCACTGGTTGACTATGGTCGGCGGGACGACGCACAACACTTTGTAGTCATATATATCTGGGAGTTTCTGTTGTCTCAGAAGGAGTTGGTGGCATACGACTCGATGGATGAATTGCAGTGCTCGTTGCAAGATGGTTATGGACACGATCGTTTTACCCGACCCAGTGGGTCCAAAAATGAACACCCCATTGCCTTTGATGAACAATTCCACACCACGCTGAATAGGGCGTTGTTGGAAGTCGAGAAGTTGAATAGATTCCACCGGTCCCAATGCTGGGTCGATTTCCCAGTCCAGAGGGGTCAAATCTTGGGATGCCATGTCTTTATGGACGAACTTCTTTTTTTGGTAATATGGGATCTGCATATTCACTCGATTGCCTATGATGTCATGCTACAGATTATATTATATTTTGGATGATATTTGACTATACATCATGAAAACATTAAAACTGGAGGTAACCTTGTGTGTCGTTAGGCCATGTACAATTAAACACACAACAAACTTGAAAAATATCAAATCCGGTCTCTGCGTGTTTAATATTAATAATTTTGTATATGGGTTTCAGTTAATGCATACAGTATTGATGTGCAAGCGAAGTTTAATTGTACGACTCGTGGGGTTGGGTGTCTTATCGGTACAATATTGATCAGGATAGTGTGTGTGTGTGGTCTGTTTGAGGCTTATAACTACTGATATGTTTACACTAATTGTCACCCATTTCATTGTAGCGAAAAGACACACGATACGAAGGGTGTTGTGTACATCGTGTTTTGGTGTGAAAATGAACACTACAACCAACATTTAAATCACCCAATCCAGTCTCTACGTATTTAATATAATCATTTTTTATATCGATTTCAGTTAATGTATACAGTATTGATGGCTCAATATTGACGTTAGTGCCTGATGCAAACAAGGATGACACATTATGAAGCACAAGTGAGGTTGGATTGTACGACTCGTGGGCGTTTGATCTTGTATCGATAAATATATTGTTCAGGATAGTGATCCGTCTGGTATGTGTGTGTGTGTGTGTGGTCTACTTGAAAGTCATAAATACTGATATATTTACACTCATTGTCACTCATTTTATTGTATCGAAAGTATACTCTTTCAGATTACGATAGTAAGCTTATCACTCGTGGTGATAGATAACAAATTGGATATGAAATACACCCGATGCCAAGGATCATGAAATAAATGAGACATTCTTTAAGTTTAATAATATTCGGTCATTATTTGACAATCAAAGCTGTGAATTTTGCATTATTCTTCGCTTGACACAAAGAAATCATACACTTTTTTAACTTGCCTGGGTTTGCGGCCACCTCCATTTCAGGTACAAATCTGATCCCTTTGTGTTGTCTAACCTTGTTCGTTCTCGTATCTTTATACTCAATAAACGTAAATGGATCTACAAGTTTACCAAACCAATTGTCGATAGTCACTAAACCCGAAACAATAACTTCAATGATATAACCCCCAGGATGGCCATATACTGAATCATTTTTTTTGCGAATAGATTCAAACGAATGGTGTTTCAGCGACACACCGACAAAATACCAGTCAATATCAGGATGATTTTTGTCAGGCACTGATGTGGCTACACCCATTTTTTGCCCATGCCTTGTTACCATGAACACTGGATCGCCAGCTCTGATATCTTGGTTGATACGTCCATTACCTATGGTTTCGGACCAGGCTCTCATGGTTACGATCGTGACATTATTACATCGTTCCATCCTTTTGACCTGTATCTTTTTTTTGTATACATATTAATATACGGATGGTATCTATGTGCTATCTGACATGACCTACAAAAATACATTGCAAATACTATAAACATATTATATACATATATTATATATATATATATATATTATGTACTACTAACATGTATAAGTATTAATTTACACCATCACAATACTGACGGTATGAAAACAGCATCATGGGTGGGTAACGTAACAAAAAGAAAAATATATTACCGATAGACAGTCCAGTAGATATCATTCAAATATCGATGATATTGTGAGTAGTAATTCTTCAGTATAAGTGTGTTTTATTTTTCACAGTATTCTATCTTTTTAGATGCCACTTCTTCCCCTTCGTTGTATTGTGGGTTGTGGGTGCCCATTACCATCGATTCAAGAATATCAATTTGCTACACGCGAAATGGGATTCTCGAGTGCTGCTGCACTCATGTTGATCAAACAAAGACCGCCCAGGTATATGTCATCTTATTTTCTCATTGTTTACATGTGTATATCAATCATACATGGGGTGTTTGGCAGAACGTGGGCTGAGTTGTTTGACGAGCCAAAGCAATACAGAACATGTTGCAGTATTAACATTCAGACATCTGATACTTGCAACGCAGAGGCCAGACGTTATGCACGGACATTTCGTGATATAAAAACTAGTGATATGGCAGTTATCACCAAATTCAAGGAAATTGACCCGAGGGGAATAGCACAACGTACCGTTCCGTAATAATTTCCAAACATACACCACAATAAAACATTCATTCCGAGTCGATTGATTGTATTAACGATTCAACGCGGGTACATCCAGGGATATGCACTTGAAAAAATGTTTTATTATCGTCACACACACATACACCACACCGGGTAAGAGTATAACATTCTAATTACCCACTTTGTTGTACCCCCGATTGTTCCGTGTCATCATTGCCACTGCGGTTATCCCGCAAAATAAAAAAACCAGACCAAAAAAGATGCCCATATACTGCATCTCCAAACGATCAATATCCTCTTGCGAACTGGAAGACGACATCTCGTCGTCGTCGGTATTGACGACAATCCACGACCCCTCCGCGTAAATGAATTCATCGGTTATGATCTCACTCAGATCGATATCAATACCCACTAGTTGTTCGTTTTCAATGTCCAACTGCGAAAGGAGGCGCCGTGAGCTCGTACCATCGTAATCATAACGGACAATGAAGTCCACGTGGATGTACTTGAATGGCTCAAAAGAACTACCTTGTAGTTCGGCGTAAAAACGCACCAGTTCAGCGGCATCCCAGCAAAACCCATCCATGCCCGACAACGCAAAGCCCGAGTCCCAGCTATCAGTGTCATTGCTAAACGTCGACATACCGCGGGATAACAGTGTCATGGCCGATGTGTGAAGATTTAAAAAATACTCATCATCCAATACGGTGTTGTCCAGAGAATCCACGAACCCCATGCTGAACGAAGGAAGATCCGTTCCGTTCATGCTTTGAGGATACACTACGATGGAGTCGACATCAATCCGTGTCAGACTACCACTATAAACACCATCGATAAGCTCATGCTCTTTGACGTATGTGAACAAACATACATCTCCATCCACCTCCTCCGCACAGTACTCACCGGGACACACCTCCCCGGCTATGTCGTAACAGACTCCGTGGTCATTCAGACCAGTGGCAAGCTTAACCCATGGTTCCTCGTCCTTCGCAGTCAATTGAACGCAGCTGCTACGCTCCAGTTGTTTCTTGGTCAACTCCCGGTTGCGTGCCGACACTGCACCGAATTGGTAAGTGAGGGTTTGCGGGGCCGCGGTACCGTATAGGTTCAATGACACGTATTCACCCAGGTCCGAGCGGATGGTCTGTAGTGCTCCGGCTTGACATTCAGACAAAGTTTCGGAACGGCCATTGCATTGGTTGGACAATACAGTGAAGGAGACCTGTGGGTTATCGATCTGGTTACGCGAGTATAAGATACACTCCGCGAAATCCAATCCCTCTTCGGGAACTTCCGCCGTGTCGGTGCGGATATAAATCACAAAACGACAAGAAGTGCCCACACAGTATGCGGGCTCGTTCTGATCGTTCAAAAAAGCTTCGGTAGACCGCCAGTCTGGGGTCACACTGGCTACGTACGGCGCGTAACAGTTGGTCGTATCACTGTCGAACACGAAAAAATCACCCCAAGCACCAGACTCTTCCAGTGGTCCGACGGACATATGCTCCGGTACGTTGTTGTATGTCAATGCAATGGCTACCTCCATACCCGCATGTGAGTTGGCGTAGAAAATACTTGGGGACCCGAACGCCTCCACCTCAGGGTCGTACTGGTCAAGCCAGTAATTGAATGAGATTCCGAGTCCCGTTCGTCCTTCGTATGACAGAAACTCCTCCGTCACCACACTGAATACACAGGTTTTGGTCACGTGCACGTCATTTCCGCCCTGAAGGTACCTCGCCGTGAGCTCTGTATGGTAGCTGTTGTCAACGACTGGCATTTCCCCCCAACCACAGTGGTCGTACATATGGGGGAGTGAAACGGAGACGGATCCCCGGAGCCAACCGGAAATGGTGGTATTGTCCCAACTATCCACACTGGCAAAGTCATCGCCGGAAAGGGGGGTGTCGAAAGTTTGTAGTGCGTCGATATAGAATGCGTCGTTCAAGCTATAATCACTCAAACCCTCATCTCCATTTTGGTCAATGAGTAGGGAGAGATCGAGTAGACAGTTCGCGTTAAGGTTGTAATTGGTAAACCCAACTTGGTCAGTGTGCTGTTCGAAATACAGCGAAGGATCTGTGCCGTCGAAGTCAAAAAGCGGTACTTGAAAGCTGATCAACCACGTTTGCGACGCATCCAGACTACACTCGCTGAATTGATAGCGCTCATCGATGGCGTCGAGTGTGTGGGTGTCCAAATACGAATCAATTTCGCCGTCGATGAAGTTGGGACCACATAGGTCGTACGATTCGCACGATTCGGGGTCGCTTTCAGTAGACATGCACGAGTGAAAACCGTAGTGCTCGATACAGACTTCGTCCGAGGTGCACGTGGAGTTGTTGCACGTCTCAACTGCATCACATACGGTATCCCCTTGGCTATCCGTAAGCTCGGTCATGAAAGGAGACGGACATGGGGGGGTGAAGATACAATCATCCGCGAAATCTAGGTATTGGTTGTCATCACACTCTGTCGCGTATGCTTCACACACTGCATTGGCGAGTGCTGTGTCGGATCTCGATTTCACTGACGTTTCGGTCGTATCCATTCCATTCCACGAAGCGCATGGATCGTTCAAAATGCATGTCTCCACACAATCACTATCGAAGACAGATTCGTACCCTTCATCGCAACGTCCAATACATTGTGCGTGAACGCTTGCAACGGATAACAGACCCAACGAGACGGTTTGTAGCCAGAAATTGGGCATATTTTTTTTCAATGGATACATCGCACCCGATCAAGTTGATGAATACAGTCATCGTCATTATAAGGTTACCTAAATACTATTATGGGTTTTGACATAACAATTTGGATGCTGGTGTATGAGAAAGTGGTATTTTTCTCATTTAAATATTTATTGTTCGTGTGAGGACAAGTTCATTGGGTCGGAAAAGCATCTACAATTGAATGGCTCGTCTAAGAAAGCACTGAGGCGTCGCTCTGCGTTGGAGTGTTTTGGGTCGTTTGAGATGTATGACTGTATGGAAAAGGTCTCCCGTGCGCTTTCTATAAGTTGAGCTTGGCCACACACCAATCGTTGTACCGCAGTACAGAGTGCCTGTCGCGATATATGTGGGTGGTTACAATTTAACATGGAAATCATCACCCCCAATACTCGGGTACTACCCTCCTCCAGTTTACGCGCCAGGTCCGTATGAACGCTCATTCCATAAACCAGGGCCGCGATATATTGTTCTGCTGGGGTGAACGTGCTTGGGTTTGTGATGACGTTTAGGGTGTAGTGAGTCCAGGACCGCATAATCGTCGTGGTGAGTTCAGGTGCGTTGTGTATGGTGTTATACCACATCAATGTCAAGCGCTGCCTGGTAATTGGCACACTCATCACCTGGCATGGGAAAAAACTGGTCGGATAGAACAGATGCTGACTGTCCATCACGTTCGAATTGCCGTCGGATTGCGTGAACATAAAGTCAGTGATTTGTGCGGCACACACCACACAGTGCTGGCTGATTCGAAGTAGTTGTAATTTCGCCCGTCGTTGTCGCAATCGTGATGATGTTCTTGATATTTGATAAAGTATTTTGAGGAAGTGAGTGAACGTGGTGGTGGGGGCACCGTGGATGGTTCCGACACATAGATTGGCTCTACCCACGACACGTTCAATGTACTTAGTTCTAACCACACACCGTGACCAAGCTAGTGGTGGGTAGTGAGACAACAGAATGAATATCAAGGCCTGTGTACTTACATCGAACCATTGGGGGGCAAACGCGATGTGGCATAACCCCCTCAAAGGCGCGTCTGTTGGTATGTACGCGTCTTTGCACTTTAACATCAGGAGTAAAAACCCCCTTTCCTTTTCAGTTGACCACGTCTGTGCGAATCGTGTCCATAGAACCTCGGCCAGTGGTTGTGTCATCCAGGATGGGATCTGTGGTTCCTTATTCCGAATATGCTCCAGCACGTCCACCACCGCAGTGCAGCCTACCATCAAAGACTCCTTCAGCGCGTTGAGAAAGTGATTGGTCATACACGGGGTGAGGGTATTACATTCATAAAACATCAATAGTATCCGTAACACATCGTTGTTTAAAGTTGGGTTTGATAAACGATAGGGGGTTGTGGTGTAGTATTCCTCCAGATATCTATGCCCGTCTATTTGTAGCATGTATGATACAAACCGGAATCTACCAATCTCTTCGGATATACGAACAATGGTTTGGATCCCGATTTGTTGGTGACGTGGAGACACTCGCCGTACGTTGTACAGCATGGCCAACAGGTGAGCGGTGTTCATGACTTCATTGTTTGGGTCGGTTGGGTACTTCATTCTTCCACATACGAAATCTTCAGCACATTCGATAGCGACATTCAATTTGCACATTGCCTGGGTATTGTGATCACGTAATATTTGTGGTAGCACGTGTTTAAACTTGGAACATCGAATATACACCTCCAAACGCGATCGTACAACATCCACGCGGTTGGAAAATAAATGTATTTTCAAGAGGCCTTTGAGTAGTTCCTGAAAGCTCATGAATGAGCATATTGATAGTTGTATATCATTGGGTAGTAGCTGCAATACCATTGTGATGTAATTTGCCACAGCTTTTTGGGTAATGTATATTTTTTAAATGTAAGAAGCATCGCCATGGTATTGGAAATATCATAGTATAAAACATGAATTGTGGGGTGAGACTGATCTGTATTTTTTCTGTCACACATCACGACTTCAAATGGCCCAAAATGGCGATGACATGTTAGCAAAAGTTCGTCGATATATTTTGTTTTTCTGTAACAATGCTACAATCTAGTAGTCAATCAAACGGAACATACAAACACACACACACACACACCTTTTGTGTGTGACGAATAAGAAGCAGGCCAGTCAGAAGTG
>Ga0209119_1005354_pt1 | contig 10146 bp, 10 predicted proteins | sample COG_03_FD_184747 | JGI IMG/M metagenome (GOLD analysis project Ga0209119, IMG submission 184747) | Pelagic Microbial community sample from North Sea - COGITO 998_met_03 (SPAdes) (version 2) | ecosystem: Environmental > Aquatic > Marine > Neritic zone/Coastal water | place: Helgoland, sampling... | reverse complement strand
TTCTGGTGATGTCAAAGCCCGGTGTTTATCAAATTCGCTGGTTTTCACCGATCACCGAGATCGCATTCTGTGGTCATGCCACACTGGCCTCGGCCTTTGTTTTGTTTAATCAATTTCCTGAAAATGGTGCCCTCTCTTTTTTAGCTAAGGCGGTTGGCGTATTGCCCGTGATAAAAATGGATTCAGGAAAAATCCAAATGGATTTTCCAAACACCAAACCCTGGCAAGTCAAAAGCATCCCGGCTAGCTTAAAAGCAGGGCTTTCCATTGCGCCTGTAGAAGTGTATGTCAATGCACAGGCGTATTTTGTCGTTTACAGATCGGAGAGCGATATTTTATCTATAGCCCGTGATAATGAATTATTAAAGCAGCTGAAGCCTCTTGATGTTGTCGCCACTTGCCAGTCAGAATCACCCGATTATGATTTTATTTCCAGATATTTCTGGCCTGCAAACGGTGGAGATGAAGACCCTGTTACCGGATCAATCCATACCGGTTTAGCCCCATTTTGGGCAGAGCGTTTAGGGAAGCGAGAGTTGGTGGCATACCAGGCCTCTCACCGTGGTGGTGTGCTCAACTGTAGGGTTGCGGGTGATAGGGTTTTTATTTCGGGTAATGCTGTTCAGTCTTTAAAAGAGAGTCTCTTTCTAAATGGCGAGCTATAAGCAAGGTGAGAGCTCTGCAACCTCTGTCGGGCGCAATCATCAGAATATTCATGGTGTTGAAGTGTCAGCTTGATACTTTACCGAGGAGCCTGTTGGGGGGCAAAGTTTGTCTTTATAGGCCAACTTAAGCGAGTGAATAACCAAAGATTGTTTGAGAGATGTGCTGTGGTTTTATTATTCCTTGGCGTTATACCTGCGGCCGATCGTTTTTAAGCAAAATTGCCTGATTTCTAATAAGGGATGACTATGAAAACCCCAAAGCCAAGGAAGGAAAAGCTGTCTATCTACCTCGTCAAAGCGGGACAGTGTGTCATTGGTTGCTATTGATGTTGATCCGTTGCTTAAGGTTAAGAAAACCCTAAAGCCTGAAAAATCCAGGAAGCTTAGTTAAGAAATGGGTGGTCGAATTGCCGGGGACATTTCTACTTAAATCCCGGAACCCATTATCCCCACTACTTGAATCGAGTAGGGAACCTATGGTCAATTCAATGGAGATATAGCCCGTGGCCCGGTATACCCCGCCACCAGTAAAAAATGCTCTGGTTGCCGCAGGGTCAAAAGGGCTTACAGTATTGGTGCCGCAGTTTGCATTATCCTCTAGTGGCAATCGGAGGGATTAATCAGCTGCGTGTAGCTGATGCAGTGGCATCCGGGGTTGAGGATGGGGGATTAGTGGAGAGGTAAAGGTTGTAGCAGAAAAAGTTTTCTGCTGGTGCGGTTATTGGTTTCAGAAACGTTTAGTGGATTGAGGTAATTGAGGTAATTGAGGTAATTGAGGTAATTGAGGTAATTGAGGTAATTGAGCTAATTTTAATCGGGAGCAGGGTAGATGGTAGGGGGTATACGCCTGTTTGCGGTTGAATACGCTGTTATGTTTCCACTCCGGCATAGTTAGATTTAAGAAAATGACATTACTTGTTCGACATTTTTTGATATTTAGCGTGATTTCTCATCTTCTGATAGGAAATACCGCGCTAGCGGAGGAAGGGAGTGTCGGGTTTAAGGCCATTCAGGTTTTTGACCCGGTTATCCACTACGATATTGAAGTTGCGGTATGGTATCCCACTCAGGATAAGGCGAAGCAAGAGTCTATTGGGCCAGTAATCTTGGATGTGGCCAGGGACGCTAGGCCGCTCGCCTCTTCTCAAGGTCTGATATTAATTTCCCACGGTTTTTCTGGAAATTTCCTAGGGCATAATGATACTGCTCAATTTCTCGCTAGACTTGGTTATGTGGTCGCCACTCCTACCCATCCTGACTTGCAGGGACTGAAGTCGGGTAAACCGGAATTCGATCCATTGGTTATAAGGCCGCGCCATATTCAATTAATTATCGACGAACTATTAAATCATCCATCGCTTAAAACGAACTTTCGCCAAACTCGTGTCGGTATTATCGGTTTTTCCTTAGGTACCTATACAGCGCTGACTGCTATTGGGGCGAAGCCTGATTTATCGGGTTTAGCCGCATATTGTGCCGTTAACATAAAAGATACCTTATTATGTTCTCCTCAGGCAAACCGACGCTTTTCTGCCATCGCACCTAATTTAATATCGCAACGCGATAATCGTATAGGTGGAGCTGTGCTTCTGGCACCAGCATATGGACCGCTTTTTTCTGAGAAATCCCTTGCTGATATAGATATTTCAATACAGTTGTTTAGCGCAGAAAAAGACTTGGAACTAGACCATCGATACAATGTGCAACATTTTGAGAAATTTCTTCCCAACACAACACCAGTCGAAGTTATAAAAGATGCCGGTCATTTTGTCTTTATGGCACCCTGCTCGGATGGGCTCAAACAAGCAGTACCTTTAATATGTGAAGACAGTGAGCCTATAAACCGAAAAGTAGTGCATCAAAAACTAAATGGAGATATTGCGAAATTTTTTGATGAGGTGCTTAAGTGAATATAGCAATACATAACAAAGCCAATCACAATCGCCCGCGCAAAAAAAAACGCGCGGGCTCGGCCTGTGTTGGCGGCGTTATGTTTCAGTATCTAACGGAGCACTGATTTGAATATAAGGATTATGAAAGAAAGCGACCTAGATAAAGTTGCAGAAGTGCATACCAGAGCCTTCCCAAGACAAAGACACTCAAAAGAGTGGTTGTCTTGCACATTCAAAGCATCACCGAGAACACTTTGTTTTGTAATTGAGCAAGATAATCAGATTCAAGGCTATATCACTTGGGCACAAAAAAGCGGGTTTCGCCCAGAGGTGGTTCTTGAGCTTGAACAAATAGCTATTGATCCTAGCCAACAAAATATGGGGCTTGGACAGTACCTTATCGAGCACTCACTATCACAGGTAAAAGATAAGATTGTTTCCTCAGGTTCTCGCGTCAAGCACGTTCTAGTCAGCACCAGAGCTGATAATCATGCTCAGCAAATCTATCGCAAGGTTTTAGGCGCTGAGGTAGAGGCAACTATTAGCAACTTGTTTTCAGCCGATGAGGTTTATATGGTGGCCAGAAATGTGTAAAAACATAACAAATTTAGGCTGGCGGATAAATTACTATAGGCTTAGAGTGGCATCAGTAATCAGGGATTATGGAATGAATGATAGAGAACAGGTCCCTGCGGATAGTCTAGACATACCTGGATAAAAATTAGAAGCGATAACTACTCTGGCATAGGGAGGTATCAATCCGCCCCTATCATCTATCGTGGTATCTCACACCCATATAGCTGCTCAAGCTCTACAGCCAAAACAGGCACTGGCTGACAGTACGGTTTATCGGTACCGCTTTAGGTAAGGACTGGCAATGGCATCCATGGCCTAAAGGAAGGTTGGGCCTTAGAGTGAGCCTCGTTCTACTCTGAATTGATAGCAATTAGTCGATGCGCCCCTGATATGTAAATAGGCAACGTCCTCATTCGCCAGTAACTCCCTACAGCTTTTTTCCAGTTGGTTAACAGCGACAACGGCTGTAGCACTATATTCAATCCGATTATTGTAGCCGTAGCCTCTAACTATCATGAGGGCATCGGAAGCACTGCCATACATAGCAGGCAGAACACTTACCTCAGTGTAAGGGTCACACTCTCTGGCATGTAAAAATATAGGGCCTGTTTCAGCATAAGGCTGGAGCGAAGGAAAAGGGCAGTAGCCCAAAACCAGCATTTCCTCATGTGGTTGAATTGGGCAAAGACAGTGCCGGCACGGTCCGCTGCCTTGAGATACCCGTTCAGGCATCAGTCCGTTTGAATCAACCGTACTGCGTTGAAAACCTCTCACCTGATCTGTAGGAAGGGGAACATATTTAAGTACTGGGATAGGCGTCATTGCTTTTAATTCTCGCTGTGAGTTAGTGATAGCTTGAAATCTAATCTACAACTTTCCTGCGTTCACTCCGATTCTTGCTATTTAACTTATGAATTAAAAAGCAAGAATCGGAGTGCTATAAGCCTTTCTAAACCGGATGATTACTCCTTATTCAATTCTTGCTAAATTATGAGGTAAGACATGCTTAAAATTACGTTTATAGGCTTGATATTACAGCTAGCCTTGGTTGGCATTGCAGCAGCGGCTGAGCGACCAAAGGTTGAAGAAAATGGCACTATTCATATTCCTGCATTCAAATTGCCGGAATCTTCTTTTCTGAGTGAAGAAACACGTAGCATCCTAAAACACTCTCGCGATCATTATGCTAAAGAAATTGTTAAAGCGGTGAGAGATACTTGCCCGTCAAATCAAGAGGCAAAAATATCTGATATGCCAGAAATTCGCCAATGTCGTGCAAATGCCTACTATAAAACCGGCATATACAAAAGGATGAGGCAGTATCACGAAGTTACCATCGAACCAAAAATAATTGCTGGTGTATATACGGAACAGTTTTTTCCTAGTAATGGCATCCCACCAAAGAATAGGGATAAAGTACTTATCAGCCTACACTCTGGTGCCTATATGTGGGGTTCTCGCACAGCTAGTCATATGGAATCTATACCCATCGCATCAGTGGGTAAAATCAAGGTAATAAGTATTGATTATCGTATGGGGCCAGAATATACCTTTCCTGCGGCAAATGATGATGTGGTGATCGTTTATAAAGAACTATTAAAGACATATAAGCCAGAAAATATAGGGATATATGGAAGCTCTGGAGGTGGAATGCTAGTTGCGCAAGTTATTGCCCAGATGCAATCTGAAGGCTTAGTCTTGCCAGCAGCCATAGGACTGTTTTTTTCCGGAGCGCCAACAGCATTGGACCCTAAACGATACAAGTGGGGAAGAAGTGATACAGGCTACTTTACAGAAGCTCTATTGGGAGTAAGTTGGGATAACTTATTTGGCCCTCCCCATTCTTATTTTAAAGGTGTTGATCGTGGTGGACGGCTAGACAGTCCTGGTAGCTATGATGACATTATGGCGAGGTTCCCTCCTACGTTGCTTATCAATGGTGGTGCACGTGACTTTTCACTAAGTATGGTGCTTGTCACTCATGCGCAATTAGTCCGATTAGGAGTAGAAGCTAATCTGCATATGTGGGAAGGCATGACCCATGGATTTAACCATGTTTCCGAACTGTCAGAGTCAAAAGAGTCCTATGATGTAATTGTAAGGTTCTTTGACAAGCATTTAGGCAGAGAAATCTCGACGGAAAACCGAGAAGGAAGCTGACATGGGTATTAATCAGGATAAATACTGGCAAGCGTTACTAAAAAAGGACAAAACTTACGATGGTGTATTTTTCTATGGTGTTACTACTACGGGTGTCTATTGCCGTCCTTCCTGTGGCGCTCGCATGCCGCTGAGGAAAAATGTTCGTTTTTATCTAACAGGCGAAGCTGCCAGGCAAGACAATTTACGTCCATGTAAGCGCTGCCGTCCTGATATAGATTACGATGCTCAGAATGATTTAATGCATGATGTATGCAGGTATATCCAAAACAATAGCCAGCGACGTTTGACCTTGGAAGTTTTAGCGAATCAGGCTGGTATGAGTGCGGGCTATTTCCAACGAGTTTTCAAAAAATCTATAGGAATGTCTCCCAGAAAATATCAGGAAGCTTGCCGCATCAACCAGTTTAAATCTGATCTTAAGTCTAGTGATAGTGTCACTAGTGCTATTCATAGTTCAGGCTATGAGTCCAGCTCTCGTATTTATGAAAAGCTGGATACTCATATGGGGATGACGCCAAGCAGTTATCGCAAAGGCGGAGAGAGTGAATTGATTTCCTATGCTTCGCAGAGTACCCCTCTTGGTACTGCTATGATAGGCGCAACAGATCGAGGTATCTGCTTCTTACAGTTTGATCAATCAGCTGATGATCTATTGGCATTACTAAAAGCAGAGTATCCGAAAGCAAAATTAAGACCCATGCCAGAGGAAAATCAACCACTTTTTTCTCAATGGATGAATGTGCTAAACGCCTTTTTGGAGGGAAAAACAACCCAGCTTAATCTCCCCCTGGATATTCATGGAACTGCATTTCAACAGATGGTTTGGGAATATTTAACGACTATTCCCGTAGGTGAGCTGCAATCATATACCGAAGTTGCAACAAGTATTGGTAGACCAAAATCAGTTCGTGCAGTTGCCAGTGCTTGTGCCAATAATAAAATCGCTATTGCTATCCCATGCCATAGGGTAATTCGGGGTGATGGAAGTTTGGCGGGGTATAAGTGGGGTTTGTCTCGTAAAAGAACGCTCATTGATCTAGAGCGAAAGGTTAGCTCTTTAAGTCATGATTGATATTGCAGTTACCCAGCCTTTCCCGTGGGAGCAGCTGCTGATTTATCTCTCGTCTCGATGTATACCGAATTTCGAGCATGTAGAAAGCGGCAGTTATTATAGGGTGCATAACGGTAAAGCTATCGTTGTCCGGTACGATCCTAAGCGCAGCCTTTTGACTATCGAGCATGCCCCAGATACGCATCTTAAAGTTGAGGTGGTAGATAGGGCCAAACGATTATTTTTCCCAGAATTACCGACGAAGGCAATATACAAGCAGCTTGCACAAACCCTTCCTCAGTCCCAAGAGGTGAAAGGGTTTAGGCCCTTGGGGTGCTGGGACCCGTTTGAACTCTGTATAAGAACCATTATAGGCCAGCAGGTTAGCGTAGCCGCAGCTCAAACCATTATGCAAAGGATGGTAGATCGCTGTGAGATCTTGACGCCTTCGGCTGTGATCACCGCAAATTTGGACAATATGGGCATGCCGGGCCGCCGTGTTCAAACACTTCAGAAACTCGCTCAAGCTATTATTGACGGAAATATTAATTTTGCCTGGCAGTGGTCCCAGCTGGATAGTGCGCTGGCAGATATACCAGGTATAGGCCCTTGGACTCGCGGTTATCTTGCCATACGCCTTGGGCGCGATAGTGATGCTTTTCCGGAAACCGATGTTGGACTTATTAGGGCGAGCGGCGCTACTGACGCAAAGTCATTATTACGGCAAGCAGAACAGTGGAGGCCCTATCGAGCTTACGCAGCAACTTGCCTTTGGGCTATGGATTAACGTTAATCTATATCAAATCTTAAGAGGTATTATGCAAGATTTTTTTTCAAAGATTGATCAAGAGAATACGCTTGAACAATTAAATGAGCGGGGGTTTGTACGAATTCCCGATCTATTGCCTGAGCAGTATTGCAACAGCTTTATTAACGGGTATACAGATGATTTACGCTATCGGTCAACGATTAATATGGCACGTTATAATTTTGGTGAGGGGCAGTACCGTTACTTCTCATATCCACTTCCCAGTGGTCTGGGGGAACTGCGATCACAAAGTTATGCTTTTTTATTACCATTAGCCCGAAAATGGGCTCGCGACTTACAGCAGGATATTATTTACCCAGACTGTCATAAAGGCTATTTAGAACTCTGTCATCAGGCGGGGCAAAATAGACCCACCCCATTGATTCTTCGTTATAACCAGGGTGACTATAATTGCCTGCACCAAGACCTATATGGTGATCTGTTTTATCCGCTACAGCTGATTGTAATGCTAAACAAGCCTGGCAGTGATTTCGATGGGGGAGAGTTAGTGCTGACTGAGCAGCGCCCACGCATGCAAAGTCGAGCTCACGTTATCAAACTTCAGCAGGGGGAGGGAGTTTTTATAGCGGTGAATGAAAGACCTAAATTGGGAGCAAGAGGTTATTACCGAGTTAAGATGCGCCATGGTGTTAGCGAAATAACCAAGGGTACCCGATATACAATGGGGGTCGTTCTTCATGATGCCAAATAAAAGCAGCATTAGAAGTATCAAGATATATAGTGGGCAAGAAATACTGCCTTTTAAACAGGGACAAAGAACATTCTACGCAATACCTATTGGCTTGTTTTTGGGATGACTTTCTAAGGCTGAGTGACTATCCCTGGCCTTTAAATCCGCTGATGATCGATTTAAGCACCACCTTGTCAATTTGGAAGAGGCATAATCAATGGCAAAGTGACTTAGCGTAAAATACCGGGCTAAAACATTAAAGCTCATTGGCTCAGTGGGTGGAAGTGCAGATGCAGACGGCGTAAACTTGGTATGGCCACTTTATTATGCGGGTAGGGTGATTCATCTTTGATGAGATAAACCTAGCCTAATAGCTGGGTTAGGGCGTTAATAGTAATGCAACTTGAGCAAAGTTTTGAGATAAAGGTCGAGAAGCAATGATCAGCTAGATCAATGGCCATTAGATTTCTGCCAAAACACCAATAAGATTTATTTTTTTCAACTTTTTTTAGGCATGGTATTTTTCATGGTATTCGGGTATTTTGTGGTTTTTAACCTATTGAAAATTAAAGTATTATTTCCCTCGTTCACAATCGAGTGGGAATTATTCTCGGGCGATTTCAGCCCAGGGACCGCCAAGCCCCCACATCGAAAATAAACCCAATGACTATAAGGCATTTCCTGATGGGAAGGTGTTCCAAAGTTTCTGCCATCCGATAAGCGGCCACGTTTACAAACGTCTGGAAGAAAACAAAGTCAAAGTCTCTCTGCCAAATGGCAGCACAGGTATCTTCGATGCGGGGGCAACCTATATTGAAGGTGACGTGCAGTCGGCAGACGTTCATCTGTGCAATTGGATAGGGGGTAAGATAAAGCCGGGGGATGAAGATTTCCCTGAGATATTTCCCACTGATACGGCCTACACTTATCGCTCTGCGAGGGCAGCTTTTATGCGCGACCAGTATCGGACTACGTTTGGCGATGATATAGATGCGGTAAGCGATTCAGATTTTAATGAAGCTATCTTTTATAGTTTGTTTCCAAATATTAGCCCGTGGGGCGACTTTAACCCTATTTTTTATCGGTTTCGCCCGGATGGAGATAATCCAGAGCAATGTCTGCATGAGGTGCTTTATATGGTTCCTTTGCCTGAAGGCGCCGAACGACCAGCACCTGCAAGCTGTACTTTTTTAGATCTAGATGACGATTACACGGAAGCTCCAGATTTTTCTGGATTTCTTTTGAAGGTTTTTAATCAGGATGCAGTTAATCATCCGATGGTTCAAAAAGGTATAAAGAATCACCCCAAAGGAGAGATTATTCTTGCCAGCTATCAAGAGTCGAAGCTAAGGCACTTTTATCAAACACTTGATAAGTGGCTGGCGAGCGATACGGCGCCAAAAAGCAAGTAGATTGAATGCCAGTGCAGTAACTATGAAAGGATCTAGGCCCTCTCAGGCGCCATTAACGGCCAACAATGACCTGAGTAAAACGGCAGAAACTCTGGCAGTGGTTGACGCCATGGTGGATGGCCTTAATGATCATGATATTGACCGCATGGATCGGTTTTTTAGACAATCGTTTCGCTGGATAGGAAATGCCGGTTGCGGTTATAAAGTCGGCCTAAATGAATTTCAACAAAATTGGCAGCGTCCATTTCAAGAGGCCTTTTCCGATAAGGTCTGTGTCGACGAAGCAAGAGTCACCGAGGGCGAATGGTGCTCTGCATTTGGTCGTCAAGAAGCGGTGCATTCGGGTGACTTTATGGGTATCCCAGCAACCCATAAAAAAATTGAAATTCGCTATATGGACTTTTGGAAAGTGGTTGATGGAAAAATTGTCGATAACTGGGTTATGGTTGATTTTCCGTCGATATTACAGCAGCTTGGCGTTGACCCATTCAGTGGCCATGGCTGGGAAACGATGGACTCTCAAACAGCCCCTATTCAAAATGGCGAATAATCTTGTGCATCGATTCCTGGGGAGCATTGTTAGGTTCAGCCGAATCACAAGCCTCTAAACCCACGCCATTGAGTCTAAAGTTATGCGCTTATGGATAAATTCTGTAAAATGCCGGCCCTATAGAAGGCCAGTTAGATTGTTGGGGGCGATCCTTTACTGCTACTGTCAAAACTACTGTACCCTTGTATACAAGAGCCTATCTTTTTAATTCTCGAACATCTTATGAGTACAGGCCTGAGCCTTTGTCGATTATTTTTGGAGTTTAACCATGATTAGAACGCACCTAACGAATATCCTTTTTTGGGTCTCGTTAACGACCACTTTACCCGCTACTGCCT
>Ga0209119_1005353_pt1 | contig 10146 bp, 8 predicted proteins | sample COG_03_FD_184747 | JGI IMG/M metagenome (GOLD analysis project Ga0209119, IMG submission 184747) | Pelagic Microbial community sample from North Sea - COGITO 998_met_03 (SPAdes) (version 2) | ecosystem: Environmental > Aquatic > Marine > Neritic zone/Coastal water | place: Helgoland, sampling... | reverse complement strand
AGTTCCTGCAGTTACTCCCAGTATTACCGATACCCGAAACATTGAATTACTTGCGCCTGAAGCTTGCCCTCGTTACTTAGGCCGAGTGATTAAGAATATTAATCTTGCTGTACCAACACCTTTATGGATGGTTGAAAAACTCAGGCGTTGTGGCGTCAGAAGTATTGATCCTGTGGTGGATATTACCAATTTTGTGCTGTTAGAGCTTGGGCATCCCATGCATGCTTTTGACAATGACAAAATTGAAGGCGACGTCGTTATTCGATTTGCAAATCAAGATGAAAAGCTCACCTTGTTAGATGGCAATGAAGTGACGCTTCAGGACAATACATTAGTGATTGCCGATACGAATAAGGCCTTGGCCATGGCTGGTATATTTGGTGGCCTTGACTCTGGTATGTCAAACAAGAGTCAAGATATTTTCCTTGAAAGTGCCTTCTTTGCACCTGATGCTATTATGGGTAAAGCGCGCCAATATGGTTTGCATACTGATGCATCTCATCGTTATGAGCGAGGTGTCGACCCTCAGTTACAAATGATTGCTATGGAAAGAGCCACACAATTGTTGCTTGATATTGTTGGTGGTGATGCAGGCCCTGTGATTGAAGCGATAGATAACGCCTGTGTGCCAAATAATCGTTCGGTTTCGTTAAGGCACAGTCGCTTAACAAAAGTGCTGGGTATTGAAATTGATGCCGATACCGTTACCGACATTTTTAAGCGCTTAGGTTTCAGTGTTTCTTTTGAGGGACAAGTGTGGCAAATCAGTGTGCCACCTTATCGGTTTGATATTAGTATCGAAGAAGACTTAATTGAAGAAGTCGCTCGGGTATATGGATACAATCAGATCCCTGATATTGCACCTGTTGCAAGTTTAAAAATGTCGCAGCATCAAGAACAAAAAGTCCAGTTAAATCAACTGAAAAACACCTTGGTCGAAAGTGACTACCAAGAAGCCATAACATATTCATTTGTTGACCCAAAAATACAAACGCTGTTGTACCCAGAAATGGAAGGTTTACAGTTACCTCATCCCATTTCTTCTGAAATGTCGACTATGCGGGTGAGTTTATGGACAGGACTATTACAATGTGTATCGTACAATCAAAAACGCCAACAAAGCCGCGTTAGATTATTTGAGTCGGGACTACGTTTTATTCCTGATAACAGTGAAAAAACGGGTGTAAAACAAGAACTAGTTATTAGTGGTGTGGTTTGTGGTTTAGTGGCGGATGAAAACTGGGATAACGCAACCCGATCAATTGACTTCTTTGATGTCAAAGCAGACGTCGAAAATTTACTTAATTGCGCTGGAGTAGAGGGTTATCGTTTCGAAAGTGCCAATCATAGTGCATTACATCCTGGTCAATGTGCGCAAATTTTCATAGGTGATACGTTGCTCGGATATATGGGAGCGATACACCCTCAGTTTGAAAAATCGTTAGGGTTAAATGGACGAAGCTTTGCATTTGAGCTGGAAATTAGTGCTTTTGGAGTAAAAAAATTACCTCAAGCGCAAGAAATTTCAAAATTTCCTGCAAATCGACGTGACATTGCAATCGTAGTAGACGATGATAAAGTAGTCGGCGATATTTTGAATTGCATAGAAAAATCTAGCGCAAATCAATTAGTTGGCCTAAACTTGTTCGACGTGTATAGAGGGAAGGGAATTGCCGAAGGGAAGAAAAGCCTAGCAATTTCACTTATTTTACAAGATAAAACTAAAACACTAGAAGAAAGCGACATTCAGGCAACAGTTGATGGCATTTTAGCCACGTTGTCTCAAAAGTTTGAAGCATCTCTGAGGGATTGACGGTATGGCGTTAACCAAAGCCGAAATGGCAGAACATTTATTTGAAAAACTTGGGATCAACAAGCGTGATGCTAAAGATTTAGTTGAAACTTTCTTTGAAGAAGTGCGTGAAGCTCTAGAGTCCGGGGAACAAGTCAAATTATCGGGCTTTGGTAATTTTGACTTAAGACAAAAAAATGAAAGACCCGGTAGAAATCCTAAAACTGGGGAAGACATTCCAATTAAGGCGAGACGAGTGGTCACATTTAGACCCGGTCAAAAACTTAAATGTAGAGTTGAAAGTTCTAAACCAATAGATTAGTGATGTTTATAAACTAAAAAACCCGGTTAATACCGGGTTTTTTATATGAAACTAGAAGCATCACTAGATAACAGATACCAATGCTTTGGCTAATTTATCAACGTTGGATTTGCTAATTCCTGCAATGTTCACACGACTAGAGCCAACAAAATACACGCTATGTTGGTCACGAACAGCTTGCACTTGCTGTGGTGTAATACATAAAAATGAAAACATGCCTTTTTGCTTTTTAACAAATTCAAAATCTTTGCTTGAACCGTACTCATTCATTTTTGAAACCAGTAATGAACGAAGATCTTGCATACGACTTCGCATCGCCTCGACTTCTGCCATCCATTCATGACGCAAGGTTTCGTCATTTAAAATAATATCGACAAGTGCGCCACCATATGAAGGAGGCATAGAGTAGATACCTCTTGCAATGGACTGAATTTGGCTTTGAATGGCTTGGCGGATTGTACTGTTTTCTGTAACCATCACCGCAATACCCACTCGCTCACGGTATAAACCAAAGTTTTTAGAGCAAGAAGCAGCAATAATCACTTCAGGCAAGTTGTTGACTAACAACCGCATTCCGTAGGCATCTTCTTCTAAACCATCACCAAAACCCTGGTATGCGGTATCAACAAAAGGAATGAAACCTGTTTTTTGCGCTAGTTCTAATACTACTTGCCACTGTTCTTTGGTTAGATCTGCGCCAGTGGGATTGTGACAACAGCCATGTAATAACACCACATCGCCTTTTTTGACTTGACCAAGACATTCGACCATGGCGTCAAAATTGATACTGGCATTGGTTTTATCAAAGTAAGGATAAGTTTGAATAGCTAAACCAGCGTTGCCAATCAGCGGTATATGGTTGGCCCAAGTGGGGTCACTGACCCAGACTGTAGTTTTCTCGTCGCAGCGCTTGATTAATTCGGATAAGATTCTTAACGCACCACAGCCACCAGGAGCTTGCACTGCGGCTATTCGGTCGGCTAATAAAGCAGGACTGTCTTTGCCGAGCATGAGTTGTAACATGCCATCTATGAAACCCTGTACTCCTTGGGGAGTAATATAGCTTTTAGAGTTTTCTTTTCCCAAAAGAATGGTTTGTGCTTTGGCCACAGAGTCGAGAATAGGTGTGTGGCCTTGTTCGTCTTTATAGACGCCTACACCTAAGTCAATTTTATGAGGGTTTGTGTCGGCTTTAAATGCAGCAGACAATCCTAAAATTGGATCGGCAGGAAGCTGGGGCAATACTTCAAACATGATGTTCCTTAATGCTAAATTGGTTGCTTAGATAATGATTGTTCATTATGCCACTGGCACAACAAAATTCGAGTTTAATTATGACTAATCTATACTGAAATGAAAAATCTGGCTGGAAGTACATCTCGCTGAATTGTCGTAGGTACGTTCGTACCATTGCACATTTTGCTGTTTATCCACTTTTAATACAGTGGAGGAGCGAGTGCCATACTCATCGCCTAGGATAAAAATAGACGACAGACGTCGTTCCCAGTCAATAGGTATACCTGTTTCGGGTAAATCTTCATCAACAGCGAGACTTTTATCTCGCAATAGTGTAAATAATATCTCTGGATTGATTTCGTGGCCATCCTGACAATACTCTTGTAATTTACTGACACCCTTATTGATTTTTGGCCAAGGGCTATTTAGATTTGCATTGGATAATCCATAATAACCATCTGTTAGCGGTTGAAGTTGATCTAAATGATTATTATAAACGGATAAATTATCCCATTTTCCAAACAGTAGGTTATACCCATTGTAGTTATCTTTGTGGGTACTTAGTGTTTGATGATATCTGTCTTCAGGTTGTTGCAGATAGTGACTGACTAGCTCACCCCGTGTCACAGCATCTGCCCGTATTTTTTGTGGGTCGCGAACATTGGTTAGAGATGCGACATAGCCATATTTATTGATCCCCATCCATGTGCCACCTGCTTGCAAGTCTTTGCCAGCAATAATGCCATGTTCAGAGTCCCAAATGTGTGATTCAGATGTACCTCGATTAAAGAACTCGTCACGGTTAGCCGCAATAATTAACGGGTAGTCTTTATGCTGATTGACAGCTACAAACAAAATACACATATACCAATATCACCTCAAAATGACGGATTACGAATACCCTCCATGTTATTCACCATAGGCCAAACTACGGTTATTAATATGTGTTCCACACATATTTTCAGCGGGAGTTTAAAGGAATTTAAGCGGGCCTTCCCAGGAAATTCGACTACTTAAAGGTTTAGTCATCTTAGTCAAAAGTAGTCGATGCATCGCATGGTTCCCGTATTTAATGGCTTTAAAATTTGCCTTAAAGCTAAGCGTTTATTTAACTTTAAGCTTATCGACTTGAGTGAATAAACTGTTGGCGTGAACAATGAATTTATCCGTTTGTGACGCAGACGTTATATTGTAAGTGGGTGGTAATAGTAACGGGTTGTAGTGAGGTCGAGGACTAAATTCATCGGTGTTTAAAAATCCCAAAGCATAAATAGGTGCGAGTATCATGAAGGTAATCGAACATGCGATGATGTTACGCCTATGATTGGTTTGATGAAATGCAATAAATAGACTCAACCAGATGAAACTAGCAACAAGGGTGGCAAATATAACCAATTCAATCCACGTAAACCATGTCCCAGGATTGATATTAAAGATGGCTATCTTCTGTAATAAAATGAGCCCGTTGACGAGTAGAATAACCAATAACGTTAGACTGAATTGGCTAACAATATGGCTCTCTTTTTTGACGACTTTGGCTAAAATTGCAAAGGTTAATGGCCATAAACAAAAAACGGCCAATTGCCCTAGCTCAGAGGGAAGTGATTTAATCAAACTAAACTCTTGCACACTGCCCAAGTGTTTTGATAGTAATAAAAAGCTCAAACAAAAAAACGACAGACAAATAGCTAAAAAGCTTTGGTTTAACCAGCTAAGGTTGTCTTCCAATTCGCTTAAAGGTATAGCCTCAGCTAAAGGCACTTTAGTATCGATTATTCTTAAACGCGTGCGGCCAATTTTTATGATGTCGTGTGAGTTAAGTGTGGCTTGCCTGACAAATTTATTGTTCACTTTGATGCCATTGGTTGACTGACAGTCATTGACCATCAGCTTGCCCGTTTCAGGATCAATGGCTACCAACATGTGACTAGGACAAACATAAGGGTCGTCTAAACGTAAGTCATTATTAAAATCACGACCTACACACACATAGTCTTGCTCAAATTTGTAATGTTTAAGTGGAATGTTTTTTCGAGAAAGCAGTTCTAAAACTATTGCCATGCTATTGCGTCCATAAATTTCTGAGTGAATACCAAAGCAGACTCTTTGCTAACGCCAGCCAGCGTGAAATGGCTAATCAAACCTTGTTGGCTATGATCAAGTGTGGCTGCAACAAAAAGCACATCATAGAGTTTTTCAAAATCCTTGTAAGCCCTTAAACACATTACTGTTTTATTGGTCACAACATTGATGTTGGTCACTTTATCTTGTTCACAAATAAAATTGGTGACATCTGTTTTAGTCGCATTGTTGCCCGCACCAGCACCTGTGATGCTTTGTGAATAAAAATTATAGAAACGATGTTCGCCCAAGGATTTACCATCTAACCATTCAAATTCTACTTCAACCCCGCCAGTGCGTAACTCATGGTGCAAATATATTTGTTCATCTAACTGACAACGGTTTTCTACCGACAAATATAACGCCTCCTTATCGCTGGTATTAGAGCCACCCCAACATGAGATAAAGTCGGTTATCTTCGACGGGATTATCGCGTCACCTAATTCAGTTGTCTGCCAAGTCTGGTTATTTAACAAGGAAAATAGCTTATTCTGATTAGCTAGTAATTGTGTCTGGATGCGAGGTTTAAACTGCTCACTTTTTAACACTTGTGCATCTTGGCTTTTTAATAGCGCTTGAATTTTTTCCAATGGAATAAGGAAACCAATTTGGTTGCCTGCTGTTGCTACATTAACCCCCATCACCTCACCATTTTTATTAACCACTGGCCCACCACTCATTCCTGGATTAATTGAACCTGTAAAATGGATACGTTGATAAAAGCTACTTTTCTTCAATCCATTAAATGTACCTGGCACTACTATCATGCCTAAGTCATGAGGATTACCGAGAGAATAAATATCACTGCCTTGCAATGGGAGAGTCTGTGCAATAGGGAAAGCATTTTCTTGTTCAGATAGGTCAACTTTTCTGACTAAGGCTAAGTCATTCACTACATCTACATCGACGAGTTGCAATTGTCCTTGGGAACCATCATGTGCCAAATATTCAATTCTGAACTTATCAGGGTTATACACATATTTAGATACTACATGGTAATTTGTGACTATATTTCCTGATATGTCGATCTGAAAACCGGATCCAATAGATGATTTATTACCAGACTCTAGTTCTATTATTTTAATTTGATACAGGGCGGTACGATATTGTCCAAATAGGTTTTGGGCAATTTGTTGGCTATGCGCAAGCGAGCAGAACATAGAAAACACAACTAGTAAAATTCTCAAGGTTTTATTCCAGTCACAATTAAGATTAGTGGAGCCAAATTGGCGGGGCTACCTTGGTGAGGTTAGCGTAATCATTTAGAGAGTTAACATTTTGTTTACCCTCGACAAAATAGTCTACATGAGCGACCATTTGCCTAGTTTAAATTGCAAAAGCTAATAATGAAATGCTTGATAACGTAAATACTCCTATTCTTTGCGAACAAGTGCCCAGAATAGGTAATAAATTTAGCCAATGGTTGGGTACAACGGTATTAAAATTGATGGGATGGTCTTACAGCGGGACTTTTCCCTGTTGTTCAAAGATGATCCTTGCAGTTGCACCGCATACTTCTAACTGGGACTTTGTGCTGGGATTAGCTGTGGCTTTTAACTTGCGTTTAAAAATTTCTTTTTTTGGCAAACACAGTATTTTTATACCACCTTTTGAACGCATTTTGCATCGATTGGGTGGCATTCCTATTGAGCGAAGTACAAAACATGGTTTGGTTGATGCTATGGCAAGTAAAATGCGAGAAGCTGAAAGTATGGTTTTGTGCCTTTCTCCAGAAGGCACTCGTAGTCCGATATCACCTTGGAAAACCGGTTTTCTACATATTGCACACAAAGCCAACGTACCCGTATTTTTGGTAGCTTTTAATTATAAGAAAAAACTTATCGAATTTGGTCCTTTGCACGATATAGGCGACAATACCCAACATGAATTAAATAAGATTTATCTGCATTTCAAATATATACAAGGTAAGTATCCTGAAAAGATGATCACTAAAATTGTCCCCCTTGTGGAGAGAGAGATTGAAAAATAAAGGTTTTACTACCCGTTTGGTTCACGCAGACCGGTTGTTGAATACACCTGAAAGTGGTGCGGTGCATCAAGCCACAAATAACTCAGTGCTTTTTGAATATAAAGATGCACAATGTTTAGTGGATGTGTTTCAGGGAAAAAAAGCAGGGCATGTCTATTCTCGCTCGTCTTCAGGCTCCAATACTGCGCTGCAAAATATTCTTACACATTTAGAAGGGGGAATAGGCGCCATCACTTTTTCGACTGGTATGGCGGCCATCACTGCCACTATGTTGAGCTTGTTTAAAACGGGTGATCATCTGATTGTTAGCCATTTTTTGTTTGGTAATACCCGTAGTTTTGCCGAAACCTTACAATCTTTAGGCATTGAATTAAGTTTTGTTGATGTGACTGATGTTCAAAAAGTAAAAGCCGCTTTTAAACATAATACTAAAGCGGTTTACTTAGAAACGATTGCCAATCCGGTTACCCAAGTAGCAGATTTACGGGCAATTGGCCAACTATGTCAGTCTAAAAACACGCTGTTTTTGGTCGATAACACTATGACCCCAGCTAATATTTTTGATGCTAATTCAGTTTTGGCCTCACTAACGATTAGTTCTTTAACTAAATACATTGCAGGGCATGGCAACGTCTTAGGCGGAGCAGTAGTGGACACCGGACTGTTTGATTGGCGTGGCTTCGAGAACATTTTATCTATTTACCGCGGCCCAGATGCAACACAATGGGGGCTCACACAGATTCGTAAAAGAGGCCTAAGAGATATGGGCGGGACGTTATCACCAGATTCTGCACATGCTATTTCAATTGGCTTAGAGACCTTAGTGCTGCGAACTGACAAAGTATGTGAAAATGCGATGCGTTTGGCTTCTTATCTTCATAATCATGTCAAAGTATCGGCGGTTTATTATCCAGGCTTGGTGGATCATCCTCAGCATTTTTTAGCCAGAGAACATTTTACGGGTTATGGAGGTATATTGAGTTTAGATTTAGTGGATGATATCGACCCCATTCAATTTTTAAATACATTAAACTTAGTGATTTGCGCCACTCATTTAGGGGATACTCGCACCTTAGCTTTACCTGTGGCTTCGACCATCTATTTTGAGAGTACTGCCAAAGAAAGACAAGAGATGGGTGTAAATGACAATATGATCAGAATGTCGATTGGTATCGAAGATATAGACGATATAGTGGCGGATTTTGAACAGGCGTTTGCGAAGTTTTAGACATTTAATTATATAAGAACAGCATGCTCGAAAGCTTTCATAGGCTAACGTTGAACGCGGCGTTTTTTTAGCAGATAAAAACAAAATCATATGGATATCATGTTAATTTTTATTCAAGAAAAAACCTGAGTGTGACAGATGAATTATAGCTGCTTTGAAGCTTTTGTATTGCGGTTAAATTAGTATTGTTGGCTAGACAACAGTTTGTCTTTTTCTAGCCAGCGGTTGTTCAACCAGGTGTCCATGTCATCAATCTCTGCAAGGTTGTAATGTTCAAGGGTAATAGTGATTTTTGCAGGCTCAGCCCGAAGGCAATGCCAAATATGCACATTTTTTTGGTGATAGTCGATAGTAATATCGACTAAGTTGGTCTCTGCATTTGCGTGTTGCTTAATCATTTTTAACCCCCCTGTTTTGGGTTTCAAAAGGTGATGATAGGGCACTTTCTGATTTGCTTTTTTCGTCTCAGTGAAGCGGGTTCCTTCTGGAAAAATGAGCAATGCGCCAGATTCATTACCGTGGCCTTTTGATGCCTTTTGGATAATTGAAAAATCACTTTCGCCCGCGCCGTTGTTTTTACCCCGGCGTAACCGTGGAAAATTGAGCACCAAGCATATCCAACCAATAATAGGTATCCACACTATTTCTCGTTTAACTAAAAATTTTATTTTGGGCCCATTGCCAGTAATAACATGCTGTACCAGTGGAATGTCGAACCAGGATTGATGATTGCAGATCACCACAGGTGTTTGTTGAGTATTGACTTTACCTTTGATCACCAGCTCGATGCCTATTACCTGCTGCATCCAAAAAGTATCTAACTTTACGGCAATACGATAAATATGATCTGCTATAAAGGTGCAGCAGCGAGTAACTGCGGGCAAAGGGATTAGCCAACTGATTATTGAAATCGGGAGCAGTAAAGCAAAACCGAGCAAAAGATTGGTCGTTACCCACAGTGCAGACGAGAAGCTGATGAAATTTTTCATCATAATATTTGTGATAGGGTTAGACGCACTTTACTCAACTCCAAATTTTATCAATACCCACGATTAATAGACCAAGACCCGCTGTCCAGATCCCACAGGCCAGCAAGTCGTAAGCTGAGTATCTTAATCGTGTCATACCACTGACACCTGTTAATAGCGGCACAATACTGCGTATTGCAGTGATTAGCCTGCCAAATAATATTGCGAAGTTGCCGTATTTTAATATTCGTTTTTCAGTTTTTTCTAAGAACTCAATACGATTTTGTGCAAAGCGGGAGTGGTAGAATCGGGGGCCTAACCAGCGTCCTAAATAATAGCCGCTATGGTCGCCAAGTACAGCGCCGCAAAAAGCCAGCGATAGTATTTGAAATAAGGTAGCAATTTGTTCAACATACAAAATGGTACAGACTGATAAAAGGATCACGCCAGAAACAAACAAACCTACCCCAACACTGGCTTCCAGGAAAG
>Ga0209119_1005351_pt1 | contig 10151 bp, 7 predicted proteins | sample COG_03_FD_184747 | JGI IMG/M metagenome (GOLD analysis project Ga0209119, IMG submission 184747) | Pelagic Microbial community sample from North Sea - COGITO 998_met_03 (SPAdes) (version 2) | ecosystem: Environmental > Aquatic > Marine > Neritic zone/Coastal water | place: Helgoland, sampling... | reverse complement strand
CACCAACCATGTTTTCAAAACAGAATTAGATACTGTTTTTAAGGCAAGAGAATGGAGTGGATATAAGGTATCGAGAAGTATATTCAATTTTTTCAGAAGTCTTGTTTAATAAAAAAACGGTTACACTATAAAAGTATAACCGTTTTATTGTTTTAGTAGATAACTCTATTGAAATATCGAACATTAGTCTAACGCCAAGAGAATTGATTGACACTCATCATATAATGACTCTTATTATGAAAGGTTCAGGTGTTTGAATTTTGATTACCTATTCACATACGAGAAAATTACTTTGAAACTTTCAAGGTTACTTTTGAAGAATTAAAATCGGTTTCGTCGATATGACCTAACACTTTACGATCATCGGAAATAAAGTGTGCGTGAAAGAAACTGTCGTGGTGCGTAAAAACAGCCTTATGATTTCGAGAAAAGAAGCCGATCAAAGATCCACTAATATTTTTGAAATCATATTGAGTCAATCCTTGGTGCGCTTCATCTGGGGATGATACTTTCTTACCCTCAGGTAGATTCACACTGTGAACTTTTATGTTATCAAATAAACCATCGATACGTATTAATAGTGGTTGGTCATAATCTTTGTACACTGAATTAATATATTCCTCAAGCTCCTTTAACGTAAAATTTTCACGATTGAATTCAACAACTTTTAAATCACTATTTGTGCTGTATACAAAAAAAGGAGCTCTGACTGAGGGGATTTTAGTTACCTGATGAGAAATACTGTCAATAACCTTCGAGACAAATGTTTGTCCTTCAAATACTACTATTTCTCCTTTTAAAAACTCAATAGGTCCTAATCCATAGGTTTCTTTGTAATTTAATGAATCTGTTGCAATCTTACCTTTTAAATCTCCTTTCCACATTACATCTCTCATTTCACCAACAACCTTGATAGAAGAAGTGTTAGTCGATTTGGTACAAGAGGCAAACAGAAGCAAGGAAAAGATGTAAATAATATTTTTTGACATGCTGTAAAAATAAAAAAACGGTTACACTTTATAAAAGTATAACCGTTTTATTGTTTTAGTAGATAACTCCATCGAAATATCGAACGTTTATATATTACGCAGGGATTTTATTAGTACCATTAATGCAATTCAATTGTTTTCAAAAAACATCTTCTAAAGAGAACACATCACTCACTATACCAAGTTGATCATTATCCTGCTGCACCGGCTGCAGAGAATTATTCAATACAAATTCATCAAGAATAACCCCCTCTAACTCTGCATAGGAAATTATAAAATCTCGTAATTTTCTGTAAACCTCCTCATTGAAAAATGCTTTAGTAGAAATTTGTTTGAGTATTCTGTAAACCACTTTTCCACCCCAAGAACTCTCAATAAAGATTTCAATTTTGTGAATTTCATAAAAGTTACCAGCACCTTTCGGAACATAAATAAAGTTTTCGTCTAGTTCAATCATAATTTTGATTTTTTAAAAACATAAACAAATTATTTTTAAAAGTCAAGGAGGAGTTTTTATGTCGTTTTAGTTTAAGTTGTTTTTTTGAAGAAAAGACAGATTTTTGGTGTTATTCCCTTGTAATGTAATATAGTTTTATGAAGTCTATATCAGAACTGCAGTTACAAAGTCGAAAAGGTCCGTTAAGATCTCACATAAACTTTATATTGTCATAAACATAACAAAAAATTGTGTATTAATCACAAATATATTAGATTTGATTTTAATCAATTTCTAAATAATGAACCGAATTAAAGAGGTCTTAGACGAAAAAGGAATAAAACAAATCTGGTTAGCAGAGAAACTTGGTAAAAGTTTCAATACAGTGAACAGTTATGTGCAAAACCGTCAACAACCAAGACTTGAGGTATTAGATCAAATTGCAAAAATTCTAGAAGTTAATTTGAAAGATTTAATTAAATAAAAAAATAATGTCAGATCAAGTTAAATCAAAAAAAAGAGTAGCTGACCACGGTGAAGTTTTTACTTCAGAATGTGAGGTTAATGCTATGTTAGATCTGGTAAAACAAGAGACCGAAAGAATTGATTCTAGATTCTTGGAGCCTGCATGTGGTACAGGTAACTTTCTTGTTGAAATACTGAATAGAAAACTCAAAATCGTTAATGATAGATACAAAAAAAGTCAAATTGAATTTGAACGCAATGCCATCATTGCAATTTCTAGTATATACGGAGTTGACATCTTGCAAGACAATGCAATAGAATGTCGTGATCGATTATTTGAAATATTTGACGTAATCTATACTAGATTATACAAAACTAACTGTAAAGAAGACTGTAAAACGTCTGTAAAGTTTTTACTGAAAAGAAATATTTTATGGGGAGATGCTCTTGATTTTACAAATCCTGAAACTAAAGAACCAATTGTTTTTTCAGAATGGTCAGCAATTAACGGAAGTATGATTAAAAGACGTGATTATGTCTTTAAATTTTTAGTTGAACAAACCCATCAATTCTCTATGTTTAATGACGAAGGTAATCCAGCAGCAATAGACGAACCTGTCAAAGATTATCCAATTACTCATTTTTTAAAAATTGCAGAATATGATTAATATAAATTACAATCCTGACGTATTATCATGTCTATCAAATTTGAGCAATGACGAGGTGTTTACACCACCTAAATTAGTCAATAAAATGTTAGATATGCTGCCGCAGGAGTTATTTCAAATCAAAGAAACTACCTTTCTAGATCCCGTGACAAAATCAGGGGTTTTTCTTAGAGAAATCGCCAAACGATTAAATGAAGGTTTGAAAGACCAAATTCCTGACCAACAAGAACGGATTAATCATATTTTCACAAAACAAGTGTATGGAATTGCCATCACTGAACTTACTTCTTTACTAGCAAGAAGAAGTACGTATTGTTCTAAATACGCAAATGGCAAATATTCTGTATGTACCGGTTTTGAAAATGAACAAGGCAATATAAAATATGAACGCATTCAGCACAAATGGCAAAATGGAAAATGTGTGTATTGTGGTGCCAGTGAAAGTGAATACAGTAGAACAGATGATTTAGAAACTTATGCTTATCAGTTTATACACACAGATGAGCCAAAAAATATATTTAAAATGAAATTTGATGTCATTATTGGGAATCCCCCTTATCAGCTGAGTGATGGGGGTCACGGTAGGAGTGCAAGTCCAATCTACCACAAGTTTATTGAGCAGGCAAAAAAAATGAATCCAAGATTTTTAACTATGATTATACCTGCTCGATGGTATGCGGGTGGTAAAGGATTAGATGAATTTAGAAGTGAAATGCTGGGTGACAAAAGAATTAGAAAACTTGTTGATTTTGAAAACTCTAATCAAGTTTTCCCTGGGGTTGATATTGCTGGAGGTATTTGTTACTTTCTTTGGGATAGAGATAATGGAGGGTTATGTGAAATTACAAATCAATATGAAGGTGATCGCATTTCTACGAAAAGGTCTTTGAACGAGTATGATATACTAATTAGGCATGGTATCGCTTTACCAATTATAAAAAAAGTTAAAGAGAATGAAGAACCAAAACACTTTCTTAACAAAGTTATTTCTTCCAGAAAACCATTTAATCTTCCAACAAACTATGCGCCAAAAAAAACAGGAGTTCCATGTTACTTTAAACAAAGTATTGGATTAAAATATGCAGACCCAAATGATGTGTCTGATCGTTTTAAGGTAAAGGATAAGTGGAAGCTACTAATACCACCTGCGCCAATTGCAGGTCAGACTGATTTCTCAAAACCAGTAGGTTTTTATTATGAGGGAAACACAATAATAGCCAAACCTGGCGAGATTTGTACTGAGTCATGGTTAGTTGCCTTTGCTGCTTCCTCAAAAGAAGAAATAGAGAGTTTTAAATCTTATCTTTTAACCAAAACTTTTCGTTTTTTACTTCTGCAGACAGTTGTATCTCAACACGTAACAAGAGATAAATTCAAATTTATTCCACATTTAAAAAATTATAATAAAATTTATTCTGATGACTTTTTAAGAGATAAATGGAATATAGATGGTGATGAATGGTCATTTATTGATTCAAAAATAAAAAGTTTATGAGTCAAAAATTTTTTCCAAAAAAATCAGAAGTAACCCCAACTATTTATGCCTATAAATTACCGAATGATAATTCTAGAAAAGGGCAATTAAAAATTGGTCAGACAAATAGAAGTGCATTGGCAAGAGTCACAGAACAAATTGGCGCAACTAGAGCTGCGTTTAACATTGTATTTGAGGAAAATGCAATGCGTAATGATGGATCAGCATTTTCAGATCATGACATTCATAATTACCTTCGCAATAAAGGTTTTTACAACCCCGATGGAGAATGGTTTGAGTGTACAGTAGAAAATGTAAGCGCTGCCATCATCGCTTTAAAAAGTGGTGAGATAAATGAAGAAAATCGTTCTCTAGACTTTTCCATGCGTCCTGAACAAAAGGCTGCAGTCGAAAAAACTACACACTATTTTAAACAATACCAAAAAGAGGGCTTGGAGTCAGCACCACAATTTCTTTGGAATGCTAAGATGCGTTTTGGTAAAACATTTACCACTTATCAGTTGGCAAAAGAAATGGGTTGGTCAAAAGTTCTAGTATTAACGTTTAAACCAGCTGTTCAGAATGCATGGAAAGAAGATTTGATGATGCACGTCGATTTTGAAGGATGGCAATTTATAAGTAAAAATGGTAATTCCTATGATGATATAGATCCCAACAAACCCTTTGTTTGCTTCGGTTCTTTTCAAGATTACCTGGGTAAAAACACGTCTACTGGTGGAGTGAAAACTAAAAACGAGTGGGTACATGCTACGCACTGGGATTGTGTAGTTTTTGATGAATATCATTTTGGCGCCTGGAATGAAAATTCCAAAGGATTGTTTAATGAGTTATATGAGGAAGGTAAAGACGAAGATTTAATTGAGTTTGAAAAGAAAATTGGTAGAGTAGAAAACTTTGACGCTGATATTATACCCATTACAACCGATCACTTTTTGTATTTATCAGGAACACCATTCAGGGCCATCAATTCTGGTGAATTTATAGAAGAACAAATCTTTAATTGGACATATTCAGATGAACAGAATGCTAAAGAGAAATGGGAGGGTAAAGACAACCCCTATTTAACTTTACCACGCATGGTTATGCTTACCTATCAAATGCCAGATTCAATAAGAGAAATTGCACTTGGTGGCGAGTTTAATGAGTTTGATTTAAATGTATTTTTTGCCGCAACTGGAGAAAAGGAAAATGCTCGTTTTAAAATGGAAAACGAGGTTCAAAAATGGTTAGATTTAATTAGAGGAAACTACGCTGAGACCAATTTAGACAACCTAAAATTAGGGGCTAAAAAACCTCCAATGCCTTTTTCGGATTCAAGGTTATTAAGTATTTTAAATCACACTTTTTGGTTTTTACCAACTGTTGCATCATGTCACGCCATGAAAAATTTGATGATGCAAATGAATAATTTATTTTATCAGGATTACGAAATAATAGTTGCTGCTGGGACAAGTGCTGGTATTGGAGTAGAAGCATTACCGCCTGTTTTAGATAAGATGAGAAACCCACTGAAATCAAAAACTATTACCCTGTCATGCGGTAAACTCACAACAGGAGTTTCTGTAAAACCATGGACAGGCATTTTAATGTTAAGAAACTCTTCGAGTCCAGAAACATATTTTCAAGCCGCATTTAGAGTGCAAACTCCTTGGGCAATCAAAAACCCTAACGGAGAATCTCCAAACAAAGTAGAGACCATAAAAAAAGAGTGTTACGTTTTCGATTTTGCACCAAACAGAGCGCTAAGTCAGGTTGCAGATTATGCATGTCGTTTGAATATTAATGAATCAAACCCTGAAAAGAATGTTGCTGAATTTATACATTTTTTACCTGTATTAGCATACGACGGAAGTTCAATGAAACAAGTTGATGCTGCAGGGGTTTTAGACATTGCAATGAGTGGCACCTCAGCCACCTTACTTGCCCGAAGATGGGAGTCTGCGTTGTTAGTGAATGTAGACAACTCAACGTTAGCACGTTTAATGAAAAATAAAGATGCATTAGATGCGTTGATGAGTATTGAAGGGTTTAGATCATTGAATCAAGATATAGAGACAATTATAAATAAATCTGAATCTGTAAAGAAGGCAAAGAAAGAAGCAAACGAGGAACAGTTAACTCCAAAGAAGAAAAAAGAACTTTCAAAAGAGGAGAAAGAATATAAAAGTCTGCGAAAAAAAATTCAGGAAAAACTAATAAAATTTGCTACTCGAATTCCAGTATTCATGTATCTAACTGATTACAGAGAACATAGTTTAAAAGATGTAATCACCCAATTAGAGCCTGGTCTATTTAAAAAAGTCACAGGTTTAGAAGTGTCTGATTTTGAATTACTTGTTAGCCTTGGTGTATTTAACAGTTCATTGATGAATGATGCGGTATACAAGTTCAAAAGGTATGAAGATGCCAGCTTAGAATATATAGGAATTAATAAACACGAAGGACAATCAGTGGGTGGTTTTGATACCGTCTTAACTCGAGAAGACTACAATGAGGTGTTTGTAAATAAAAATTAAAATATGAAAAATGTCCAAAAACCAGAAAAAATACATCTTGGAAAATTAATTGAGGAAATAAAAAAAGGGAGATTTGTTATTCCTGATTTTCAAAGAGAGTTTGATTGGGAGCCATGGGATGTCCGTGATTTAATAAAATCCATTTTTATGGATTATTACATCGGTACGCTCTTATTATGGGAAGGGAATTCAGAAAATTACCAAAAACTCGCCTGTGCACCACTTTATGCATTTAAACGTAAGTTAGACCCTGAGTACATTGTACTTGACGGACAACAGAGATTATCAGCGATGCACTATGCTTTTTTTCAACCTGATGTAAATTTCAGAAAACGTAAGAATCCATTTTATTTTTTTGTTGATTTAAAACAATTACTAGCTGAAAATTTTGAAGATGCCTTCTCTTACACAAGCATGTCCAAAGGAATACTTGAGATTTTAAATTCTACAGAGTTACAATATGAAAATCATACTTTCCCACTCGGTATGATGCAAGAAGGGTCATGGGGTATTGATGATTGGATAAAGGGATACAGAGATTATTGGACGGATAAATCCGAGGTTGAACAGGACGAATTAAAAAAGGAAGTTTTTGAAAAAAATAGTAAAGACGCTCGATCGATAAAAGAATTCTTTTCTGATTTACTTAATGATTATCAAATAAGTTACATATCACTGGATAAACAGTTAGCACTAAATAAAGTGTGTGATATATTTACACATATTAATTCAAAAGGTAAAGCTCTAGACACTTTTGATCTTCTAAACTCAATAACAAGAAAAGAAGATATTTATCTAAAAGAAATGTATCGAGAAGCATCCAAAAAAACGGATGATTTAACTTATCCAGGATTTGAAATAAAATCTCAGGTAATGATGACAATGTCAATCCTAAAACAAAATTATTGTAGCCCAAAATATCTGTACTATTTGGTTCCAAATGAAAAAAAGAGGATTAAGAAGCCTGATGGTAAAACAGAAGATATTGTATTAATAAAATCGAAACAAGAATTTATCGATTTATGGGATACTGCTGTTGATTCGATTGATAGATGTTTAAAAAGTTTGAAGAATCAACGGGAATTTGGAGCAATAACAAATAAATTTTTACCATATCCTTCAATTATTCCTTGTCTGTCAGCAATAAAGCAATATGTTAAAGACTCCAAATTAAAAAGTAAGGTTGATATTCATTCTAAAATTAAACAATGGTATTGGGCATCAATTTTTCAAAATAGATATTCTAGTTCGGTTGAGAGTACATCAACGAAAGATTATATAGATTTAAGGAAATGGTTTGAAGACGATAATAACGAGCCTGATTGTGTCTCTGAATTCGTGGGAACTTATAGAAATATTGATTTACACAAGGAAACTAGAAATGGTTCAGCAATTTACAAGGCCATCTTTGATATCTTCATATTAAATGAAGCAAGAGATTGGGAAACTTTTGAACTTCCCGAATATGATGAATTAGATGATCACCATATTGTTCCTAAAAGTTGGGGTAAAAAAATGGAATTAGGACAAGATATAAACACAATCTTAAATAGAACTCCTTTATCTGGAAATACTAATCGTAAAATCATTCGAGATTCATTACCAAATGTTTACATAAAAAAAATGTTTGAAAATAATGATAAAGAGAAAGTTTATCAAGTTCTCAATTCACATTTAATTAGTAGAAAGGCGGTAAGTATTTTACTTCGAGATAATTTTACAGTAGATGATTTTAAAGAATTTATTCACGAAAGGAAAAATACTATTATTGATGCTATATATAACATGTTCATTAATCAGAAAGTTGAACTACCAGAGCACCTAAAGAGACTAGACAATGAAATTGAGGATATAGAACTTTCACTAAGGCAATTTATTATTGATAAGTTAAGTGTAGTTACAAAAGAGGATATTAAGGAAAAAATTCCATCAAATATTTACGATAAAATGACTCAAAAAATAAATCGTGAAAGAAAACGGAACCCATCAAATGTTGAGGAAAATATAAATAGTGGATCTTATTGGTTTCAATTTACAGACTTACAAGAGCTACAGCAAATTATTACCTCAAAAATTTACTGGGATAGATTTTCGGAAACCTTTGGCTCTAAAGATAAATTAACTAATGAATTTAATGACATGTCTAACCTAAGAAACGCTATTCGTCACTCAAGGGAGGCGGATCAGATTACGAAAATGAAGGGTGAGGCGTCTTTCTTATGGTTTAAACAACAACTTAACTAAAATGATTTAATTTGTTTTGGCATATAAAAGTAGACTCTCCAAATCAACATTTATTAGAGGACTTCAATGTGAGAAGTCATTGTATCTCTATAAGCATCACTATAGATTAAAAGATCCTACACCTTCATCACTACAAGCGGTGTTTAACCAAGGAACCAATATTGGTTTATTGGCACAAAAAATATTTCCTAATGGTGCTGATGCTTCTCCAGAAAATCATTTTAAAATGGTTGAATCGGTGGGAAAAACACAAGATTTTATTTCTCAGGGGGAGTCAATCATCTATGAGGCTACTTTCCTATACAACAACGTTCTTGCTGCATTAGATATCTTGGTAAAAGATGAAGAAGGTTGGAAAGCATACGAGGTGAAAAGTTCTACTAAGGTATCCGAGACCTATATCAAGGATGCTGCCATTCAATATTATACGATCATAAATTCAGGAATAGATCTTAAAGACATATCGATTGTTCATATTAATAACCAATACACAAAAGATGGAGAATTGGACATTCATCAATTGTTTACCATCGAATCTGTGTACGATCAAGTTTTAGAATTTCTCCCGCGAATACCAAATGAAGTTAGAAGACTTAAGAATGTCATTGAGAGTCCTGAAGTGCCAAATGTAGATATCGGAAATCATTGTTCAGACCCTTATGACTGTGATTTTAAAGGAACTTGTTGGAAAAACATCCCTGACTATTCAGTTTTTAATATTTCAAGACTAAACAAAGACAAGAAGTTTGATTTATATAATCAAGGAGTAATTAAATTAGATCAGATTGATCTTAGTCAAACAGACCTGAATCCAAATCAAGTTTTACAGGTTCAATCTGAAATCAATGGAACAAGTCATATAGATATTGAAGAGATTAGAAACTTCACAAATGGATTAAGTTATCCTTTATATTATTTAGATTTTGAGACTATCGGTCCTGCGGTTCCAAAATATAATGGTAGTAGACCCTACCAACAACTGGTGTTTCAGTATTCACTTCATATACAAGAGACCTCAACCTCTGAATTAGAACATTGTGAATATCTCGCAGATCCATCTCAAGATCCAAGAATTGGATTTATAGAACAACTGATTCAGGACTGTGGTAGCAGTGGAGACATATTAGTCTACAATATTGGTTTTGAGAGAGGGAAACTAAATGATCTAATCGATGTATTCCCTGAGTATTCTAATGAGTTGAGAGAGATTATAAATCGTCTGAAAGATCTAATGATTCCGTTCCAACAGAAATGGTACTATACCCCCGAAATGAAAGGAAGTTATTCAATAAAGTACGTTCTACCTGCACTGGTTCCTGAACTCTCATACAATGATCT
>Ga0209119_1005347_pt1 | contig 10154 bp, 7 predicted proteins | sample COG_03_FD_184747 | JGI IMG/M metagenome (GOLD analysis project Ga0209119, IMG submission 184747) | Pelagic Microbial community sample from North Sea - COGITO 998_met_03 (SPAdes) (version 2) | ecosystem: Environmental > Aquatic > Marine > Neritic zone/Coastal water | place: Helgoland, sampling... | reverse complement strand
TGCGCAACGTATTGCCGGCAGTGACTTCCATGTTGAAACTGCAGATTTGGCCGGCACCGAGTTCAGTGTCCATTTTGCCCGGGAAGGCGACCATGCCGCGGACCTGTTGAACTATGCCCGGGAGCAGGTCTTGAATGCGATGCCGGGTGCCGAGTTGGTGTCGGTGGATATGTCGGAAGAACCGCCGATGACCGGTGCTGTCGATGACATTACTAAGCTGGTGATCCGCGCCTGCCAGGTGTTGGGCGACCCAGAATTGGCGCACGCATGGTTAAATAAGCCCCAGTCAGGGCTGAGCGGCCAGGTGCCCAAGGTGTTAATGGTCGACGCTCAGGGGCGGACGCTGGTCTCTCGTCTACTGACCACGCTCGAAGGCCCGAAGCTTACATAAGCATACCAAGGGCAGGAAGCTCTTGCTGCCCCCTTCAGCGGTAGGGCAAAGTCTATTGGTTTCGCCAGGACCGTTATAAATAGCCCTGGCTAAGCGTCTTTGACCTACCGTATCTACGCCATGGGTTCCATTGTTCGGCCTTTCGTCGGCACGGGAGTCTATCTTGTACATTTAGGTTTTATTTGGTCGCCAATGGGGCTTTGGCTGGCTGGATAGGTGCAGTATCGTCATATCCTTGCTGAGAGACTTCGTGGTATAACTCATAAAAACTTCTTAAATATCGGAGTGACTTGTCCAATGATCCGTGATGACCATCCTATTTAGGCGAATTTATTTCGAAAGCCTGAGGAAAAAAACCAAGCTATTGCTAATTTATGGCTAAAGACTCCATTGTTTGACGGTATTCATCTGAATCAATGTCTGGCAATGGTCCCAGACATGCACATTAGGACATTTAGCGCAGCTGAGCCAATATTTAATAAGGGCGAAAAGGGTTTAGGTGTTGCCTTAGTTCTAACAGGCCAGGTTGAAGTTCGGTCAGACGGTAGCCTATTGGCGACACTCGATCCTGGGGATTTTTTTGGAGAAGTTGCGTTGGTCGTTGAAGAGTTACGAACAGCTGATGTGACAGCATTAAAAGATTCCGAAATTGTATTTTTTCTCAGACCCCATTTAAATGAGTGGATAGCCAAGCGACCACGAACCGGCGCCATATTCATGTCAAACCTAGCGCGTATTCTTGCCCGACGGTTGGGTCATGCCAATGAGGTATTAGGCCAACGAAATGAATAGTTGGCTACGAAATCCTAACATTCAAAGTGCAGTTGTTTTTTTTGCTATTGTGTTGGTGTTTATTTTCTTTAGTTTATTGCTTGCACCAGTGCTTTTATCTGTTTTAGTTTCTTTTGTCTTGTATGCGTTGTTAGGGCCTTTAAATAATAGTTTAGTTCGTACCGGGCTAGGCCGAAATAAGTCAGCTGGAATTCTGCTGCTGGCCGCTATGGTCTTGGTTGGCATGCCGCTACTTTACTTGTTCCCTTTTGTCAGCGAAGCCTTGGCAGGTTCTGCTAGGACTGTCGACTCTACTAAGGCCAATATTGAGCAAGTTATTCAGCTGGTAGCTCTGAAGTCATCAGAATTAGGTATGTCAATAAATAGCTCTCAGTTGGTGGATGCGGTTGATTTCGGGCTAACCAGATACGATCAAAAAACATTGATTTCTGCAAGTAACTATTTCTTATCGGTTACGGGGTCATTATTACTGGTGCCGTTTATTACCTTCTTTCTAATTCGGGATTTCGGTAGTTTACGAAACAAGGTAATGGCAATGTTGCCCAATCGGTTCTTTGAATTGGGTTGGTTGATTTATTTTAAAGTTGCGGATCAACTCCAGATGTATGTCCGTAGTGTTATTCTACAACAAGAGATTTTGGCGACGATTGCAAGTATCGGCTTTTGGCTGGCGGGCTATCCGGCGCCGATTGCTTTGGGCCTTATCGTAGGCGTTTTGGGCATTATCCCTTATGTTGGCCCCGCGTTAGGTTTGATTCCTCCTCTGTTCATCGCGTTAGGCATGGAACCTTTTAATCTTTGGTTTCTGCTTTCGGCGGGCTTAGTCATACTAGTTGCCTATAGCATCGATAATTTATTCGTAGTGCCAGTTCTGATAGCCGGCGCAGTTAATCTCCACCCATTGCTTGTTATCGTGGGGATTATAGTTTTTGGCAATGCTTTGGGGCTGTGGGGTATGATTTTGGCGATACCATTCTTGGCCGTTGCAAAGATATTGTATCGAGAGTTACTTGTCGGGCTGCATTCCATACACGACCGCCAGAATGCCTAAAGCATGGGGTGAATGACAGAATCGACTGCGAGCAATTGTGCAGTACAGGACTGTATTTTTTAACTGTGTATACCAAGCCAAACACTTGCGACGGCAAAAACCTGGTGGTGTAAATAGAAAGCATCGTCATGATTTCCGGAAGAGGTCAACGATGTAAAGCTTGCAGGCAAGAATGCTAAAGACATAAACCAGCAAAACTAAAATTCAGCGGTCTATGATGGAACATTTTATACGTTAAACGAGGCCAGTCTCGAGGACAGTTATGCACAAATCAAAGGTAATTTTCTTAACTGGTACGGCACTGTTCGCCTTTGCCGGCAATTCAATCTTGAATCGATTGGCTCTGGGCAGCGGTGCGATTGATGCGCTGTCATTTTCAGCCCTCCGGCTGGTCAGCGGTGCCGCCGTGCTGCTATTGATTCTAGTCGTCAGCCGAAAATCGATTCGACCGGTGCGGGGCAACTGGACCGGTAGCGCCGCACTCCTGATCTATATGGTGACCTTTTCACTGGCCTATCGCCAGCTAGCAACGGGTACCGGAGCGCTGATCCTGTTCGCCACGGTTCAGATCGTCATGGTCGGAACCGCTCTAGTGCTGGGCCAGCGAATGCGGTTGTTGGGTTGGTTGGGCTTTAGCCTAGCCGTAACCGGTTTCCTGCTCTATATATTACCCGGCCTACAGTCGCCTTCCTGGCAAGCGCTCGGTCTGATGATCGTGGCTGGGGCAGGGTGGGCCGTATACAGCCTACTGGGCCGTAAATCGACCGATCCACTGCTCGATACAACCGGTAACTTCGTCCGCACTTTACCCTTTATCCCCCTCCTACTCGCCTGGCCATCAACGTCGATTTCCGCCATGGGCGCTGTGTTAGCGATTATATCGGGCGCGTTGATGTCCGGTATTGGTTACGCGATCTGGTATCAAGCTTTGCGCCAGTTAAGCTCCATTCAGGCGGCAATGAGCCAACTACTGGTGCCGGTGTTGGCGGCGATCGCTGGCCTAATCTGGCTGCAGGAAGCGATTGGAGCGCAGCTGGTGTTGGCAGGGGCCATGATACTGGGCGGCATTGCCATGCATGCACTGAGTAGCCAAACAAAAGACCCGGCAGGGGTTCAAAAATAGGCCGTTGACTCTGGGCCCTCCGGGGTTAACGCGGCACTGCGCTCGCGTCGCGGCGTCTAAGGGTTACCGCCGTGCGTAATCGCCCGGAGCCAAAGGACGACATTTTCTCAAAGTCATCGCGCGCCAGCGGCAGATATTGGCAGTCGATGGGTCGTTGATGTTGCTTGTCATCGAGATCGGGATCGTGCACATAAAAGCAGAACTCATCGATCGTGGTCACCGTGACCCAATGCGGACTCTTTTTACCATCGAGCCTATAGGTGCTGATCAATATCACAACCCCTAGGCCTTCTTGTAACCATTGCTCTACTTGATGCTGACTGATGTCCTGGTAATGGAGCGCAACGCTCTGCCGTTGGGCCTGATAAACAAACTGATCGTGGACCGTGGCCATAATGGCCTTTTTCTTGGCGGAGCGGACTCCGTCGACAAACAGGGGCTGGTCGGTATTGATATAGACGGCGGCTTCAAAGCCTCGTCGGTGCGCCGCCAAGGCCAAACCTACTGGGTGGCAACCGCCGTGACCCGAGGTCATAAAGATGGTTGTCGCTTCGCGCCAGAGATCGAGTTCAACCGTCTGCTCTAACGCAAAGTGGGAGTCAAGGCTGGCCATAGCCATCATCAACGCGGCCGGCCCACAGGTGAACTCGGTGGTTTGTTGGTACCAGGGCGTGGGACGATGGATCTGCTCACTCTGGATCAGGCGGATAGTCTTCTGCATCCGCAGGGCATCGCTGTGATCGTCGTAGTAGTCGGAATATTCACCGAAAACTCGATAGCCACAGTGTTCATAGAGTCGAATGGCGGCGCTATTGGGTTTGGCCACCTCTAAACGCATAAACAGTCGATTGGCCCGTGCCGCGTTGGCCTCCAATGCAGTCAATAATTGGCGCGCCAAACCAGAGCCGCGCATGGCCGGCAGGACTGCCAGGGAATACAGGCGCGCCAGGCGAGTGCCCTTATTGCACACTACCAGTCCATAACCGAGTACCAATCCATCTCGTTCCGCCACCAGCAGTATGTTGCCGCTGGACGCAAGCCAACGGCGGAAGCTGCGCAAACTAATACGGTCCGCGCTAAAGCAAGCCTGTTCGATGGCCATAAGGGACTCTAGATCGCCCCGTGTGGCCGTCCGATAACTGAAATCATCAAGAGGCGTCATCGATCTGCAGCCTAGCGGCCGCGAGCTTCGAGGCGGCGTTGGAATTCAGCCATGATTTGCATATAGAGCTCATCGCCCAGATAGGCGTCTTCCACCTTATGATCGATACTTGGGTTGTCGTTCACTTCAAGCACATAGGCCTTGTGATTCACTTCCTTGATGTCCACGCCATACAGGCCCTTCCCGACCACCTGGGTGGCTTTAAGGGCGGCGTCGAGCACCGATTTGGGTACCTCGAAGGTCGGTAGCGTATCAAAGCCACCGGAAATGCTTTTTGTACCCACATGATTATAGATTTGCCAATGGTTGCGGGCCATCAGATAGCGGCAGGCGTAAATGGCGCGACCGTTGAGGACGCCGATACGCCAGTCGTATTCGGTATAGAGATATTCCTGCGCCAAAACTAATGCGCTGTCGACAAAGAGCTCCTGGAGCCGAGCGCTCAATTCGGTGCGATTAGCGACCTTGAACACTCCACGGGAAAAAGAACCTTCTGGCATCTTCAGTACCAGCGGGTAACCAAACTTCTGTTCCAAGAAATCCATGGTGGCGGCACTGTACTCATTGACCACTTCGGTAATAAGGCTAGGGACCTTTTGATAACTGAAGGCGTCGTGCAAATAGACCTTATTGCAACAGCGCAGAATGGATTGGGCATCATCCATGACCACCAGACCGTTGTTTTCCGCTTGGATCGCCAAGCGGTAAGTGTAATGGTCAATCGCCGTGGCTTCACGAATAAAGAGCGCATCATAGAAGTTGATGTTTTGCAGCTGATCGATGGTCAGCGCTTGGGCGTGAATACCCTGTTTGGCAGCGGCCTTAATAAACCGACTGATGGCCTCCTTATCACTCGGTGGCGTGCTCTCATTCGGGTTTACCAGGATGGCCATTTCCCAGCGATGTTGCTTCTTGCGCGCATCACGCCAGACCTTATTGGTAAATTCATCGAGGCGCACGAGCAAGCGCGCTCTGGCATGCTCATCCAGTGCGGCATAGGCCACGCGTTCGGTGTGCACCGACAAACTGGCCGTCTCGGCGCTCAGTTGTATCTTGAGGATCGGCGCCTGATATTGGTTGAACACCTTGGTGGCAATTTTTTGCAGTGCCGGCTGGTCAATCTTGCCAAAAAACACCCAGTGGGCTCGGTTCAGTTCCGTATCGGCCAGCTCGCCGAGATCATTCTTGGAGGTGATCATCATCTCATTATTGAGCGCGTCATTGCGCAAGGCGTTGATGGTCTTAACGCTTGGCAACACCTTGTGATTGCGGGCTTCAGCCAACAAGGAACAGTAATAGCCCTTACTCAGATAGGTTTGGGTATCACAGAGGTTAATAATTCGGGTATTGGGTTCATTAATTTTTGGATACTCTTTGAGATAGGTATCAAAATCAATCACATTGGGATGGTTGTCACCTAAATTCAGATCTTGATCAACGACGATGAGCGTTTTGTCCACTTGAGGGCCTTTTCAATGAATGGGGTCTGCCGCCAGTATAGGGCTGGTTTGATCGCGCAGCGGCGCGCGATCAAGCAACAAGGGCTCCGCAGTAGTCAGCACCCGAACGGGTTGACGACTAAAAACACAATGCTGGAATGCTATATAGGCTCTTTTCGGCATCTGGGCAAGCGATCTTTTGAGTCCACATTGAAAAGTCTAACCAGCCCCAGTCGAGCGTGCAGCTGGCTGGTCTCAAGAAGGCCCAGCGACCCCCAGCAAACGCTATAAAATAGCCCTGGATCTGTCGGGTGACTATTGATTTGGCGCGCTGGCAGGGGGCTACTTGCTGTGCGTTTTGTCTACGGCGGTCAAGAAGCCACGCAGTAGGCTGAGCTCTTTGCGGGTTAAGCGCGCGCGCCGGAACAGCGACTGCAAATGTTCCAAAACCTGGCCCGGATGGCGATCATTGATAAAGCCGATGGCGTGGGCTGTACCGGCCAGGTGTTCTTGGAAGAGCGTCAGCTCTTGGTGCAAGGGATAGGCCTCCGGTACCGCTGTAGGAGCGATCAGGCTGGCCTTATGAATCTCATAGCAGACGAGCTGAACGGCCTGGCTGAGATTCAAGACCGGATAATCGGGACTGGCGTCAATATTGAGTTGGAAATGACACTGTTGAATTTCATCGTTATGCAGCCCCATGCGTTCGCGGCCAAAGACAATAGCAACAGGCGACTCGCTCTGTTCGGCTACAGCCTTCTGGGCACTCAGCTCGGCGCTGAGTGCAGGTAGGGGGATCGAGCGGTCGCGGGCACTGGTACCTATTACCAGCGCGCAATCGGCGATCGCTTCCGCCAGGGTGGCCACGACCCGAGCATTGGCCAGGACATCGGTTGCCTGGCCGGCACGGCTGGTGGCTTCCGCGCTGGGAAAGTCGACCGGGTCGACCAGCACCAATTGCGCAAGGCCCATATTCTTCATGGCGCGAGCCACAGCGCCGATGTTGCCGGGGTGCCAGGTTTTTATCAGGACAATGCGGATATTAAGCGACATAAGATTGGGACCGGTGTAGTAAAAACCCGGTGAGTCTATCACTGTGTGTCTCAGGATGGGTAAAAAAGGGCGTCCGTTCAGGCTCGGAACACCCTGATAGCTGAGCTGTTAACCGGTAATATAGATGGGTCCGAGGCCGATGCCCCAAATGATCACGGTTATCGCCAACAGGGCGACAAACATCACCATGCCAATGGTCACGATGGCGCTGGCAAAGATAAAACCTCGTTCTTTGGGGATATTCATTAATATCGGAATGCCTTCGTACAAGAGGTAGACCGAATAGGCCAAGGCCACCAAGCCGACGATGAGATCGAGCCATAACACCGGGTAAAGAGCTACCAGCCCGCTGAGAAAGAGCGGTGCCGTAGTATAGGTGGCCAAGGCAATACCCCTGGGTGTGTGGTCATCGCCGCGAAAAGTCTCCGCTAGGAAGTCGATAAATTTGCCCAAGACGATTACGCCAACAATCATCGCACCGTAAAAAAGGATGCACAGAAACAGCGCGCTTTCGGTGGTCAGGCGGTACACCGTATCGCTGGCACCGACCGTCCAGCCGACCTGGGTGATCCCTATATAGCCGCACACGGCCGGAATGGCGGCGAGCAGCAAAGCGTGGGTGAAGTAGTGACGGCTGAGGGTATTGGGTTCGGCACGGATGCTTTCCCACTCTTCATCGGGATGAGCAAATATGCCCCAGATATGGTTTAGTATCATGCAGTACCTACTCCTTCTCTATTTTTATTGGGTTTGTCGGGCATGTGCCGCCGAGGTCGACATGGCCTCAAGCAATCTTATGCACAGGGCCCATTGCTTATTGATACAACAGCTTTGAGTATAATCAGGCGGGCCGAATAATAGCAACCATCTGCGCAACAAATGGTAGTCCTATAAGGCTTGCCGCGCTTGCCCAACGCGCGGTGCTGACTGGACCGTTATCGGTCCGATTCGGTCGGCAACTTGCCTAAATAACGAATACGGGCGGCGGTCACCGCGTTGTCCTTTATTTGCAGGATTTCAATCAGAAAACGATCTATCTTGATGCTTAGGTTGGCATCGGGGATTTCCTCAATATACTCGAGGATGAGGCCGTTTAAGGTTTTCGGTCCATCGGTCGGGAGATCCCATTGCAGAACCTTATTGATATCCCGTATTGACGCGGTGCCATCGATAACGAAGCTGCCGTCGCGCTGAGGATGTATTTCCTTGCTGTTGTTGGTTAGGTCGGTAGTAAATTCGCCGACTATCTCTTCCAGCAGATCTTCCAACGTGACCAGCCCCTGAATATCGCCGTATTCATCAACTACCAGTGCCATACGCAACTGCAAGCTCTGGAAGTTCAGCAGTTGAGTGTGCAGTGGCGTGCCTTCGGGGACAAAGTACGGATCTTTAGCGGCCTTGGTGAGCATCACCTTGGTCGGTGCATCGGCATACAGGAACTCCGCGGCATCGCGGATATGTAGGATGCCGATAACCTTGTCGATATCGCCTTTGAACAGCGGAAAGCGGGTATAGCCATTCTGGCGAATGCTGTCGGCGATCTGCTCAATACTACCCTCTATATCGATACCATTGACCTCGTTGCGCGGCACCATAATGTCGTCAACGGTAACATTCTCCAGCTCCAATATGCCTAACAACATCGACTGGCGCTGTACTGGCAAGGTGCTGCCGGATTCGTTGACCAGGGTCTTCAGTTCTGCCGAGGACAGGGCCTCAACATTTTCATTACCCTTGCCGATACGCAACATCCAGAACAGTATGCGCACAATGCCATTTATAAACCAGACCGCCGGGGCGAGTAACCAGGACAGCATGCGCAAAACGTAAGACGCTGGGAAGGCGATTCGCTCTGGATGGCGTTGGGCTATGGTTTTAGGGGTGACCTCGGAAAAGATTAGCACCGCGAGGGTGAGCGCGATGGTCGAGATGGTGATGCCGAGCTTTTCATTGTCCGGGAGCAACTGCTGGGCGATCAGCGTGGCCAGGGTGGCGGCCGCTATATTCACCAAGTTGTTGCCGATCAGAATCACACTGATCAGCTGCTCCGGTGTTTCCAGGAGCCGCTGGGCGAGTTTTGCCGAGCGATTTCCTTCATTAGCTAAATGCTTTAAGCGATAACGGTTGAGCGACAGCATGCTGGTTTCGGAACTGGAAAAGAATGCGGAAGCCAATAACAACAGGGCGAGTGCGCCAAAAAGCAAGCCCAAGGGTAAATCGTTCAAAAGCGAGAAGCCTCATTAACTAAGTTAAGGTTTTTTAGCGGTATGTCGAGTCACTGTCAAGCGTTGCACGACAAATAGGCTGGAAATGGTCGAGATTCACCCAATTAAGGGTGCAAGCATGACCGAACGAACAGGGTCGCTTAAAAAGTGTGCAGCAGATATTCCAAGACGAATTTGGATCCGATGAAGGCAACCAACAAAAAGCCGAAACCGACATAAATTAGCTTGCTGGCGCGTCGACCGCGCCAACCCAGATAAAAATGACCAAAGATAAGGATAGCAAAGAAGCCCCAAGCGATGAGGGTTAAGACCGTTTTATGAATCAGATGCTGAGCCAACATATCGTCGACATAGATGCCGCCAGTGATAATCGAGGCCGTCAAAAGCACAAAGCCGATCATTAGCCACTCAAACATCAAGCGTTCCATAGATTGCAACGGCGGTAAGATGCGCGATATGCGATTGTTTAAGCGATGCTGCTGCAGATCGTTACTTTGGATGTTGACCAGAATAGCCTGCAGCGTGGCAATAATCATTACGCTGTAAGCCAAGAGTGAGATAAATATATGCACCAACATGCCCGTGGTGTAGGCCCTGGGGCTGGCCAGATGGGGTGCAAACAGGGCTAAAACCAAAAAGGCCGCGCCGACCGGCATTAAGAAAACAAAGAGATTGTGCAATGGTTTGGATAAAGATGAGATCAAAATCACCGCAATGGTCATCCAAACACAGATGGAAATGGTGTTCAGCAGGCTCATTTGCAGCATCCCGGCGACCATAACCTCGGAAATTAATTGCGCCGAGTGCGCCGCTAAGCCAATAAGGGCTGGGCCATAAAGCAGCCACGGGACAATGGGTCGCTGTTTAACTAAAGCGCTGAATGCCGCCAGTCCGCTGATGAAGTAGGTGATGATTGCG
>Ga0209119_1005345_pt1 | contig 10156 bp, 8 predicted proteins | sample COG_03_FD_184747 | JGI IMG/M metagenome (GOLD analysis project Ga0209119, IMG submission 184747) | Pelagic Microbial community sample from North Sea - COGITO 998_met_03 (SPAdes) (version 2) | ecosystem: Environmental > Aquatic > Marine > Neritic zone/Coastal water | place: Helgoland, sampling... | reverse complement strand
GTGTGGAAATTTCACGGACGAGATAGGACTTCACCGATGCAAGAGAGTAGAAACACTTGTTACTCATGATAAAGTCACCATTTTTAAAATTGGTGGGAAAAGAGTACGGTGTTGATTCGAAGGCGCTACCATCATTGTTGCAAACATAGGCCATGTTCAATGTCGTTGCGAATTTGATGTAAAATTATTCCAATATAATAACATCTGTATGTATTACCCTAATTTATGTTTAGATTAATGTTGTCGAAACACACGAATATTATAAATAAATATTCACCACGTAAATATAAAAGCAGCATATATTATTAAAATTACTAGCGATATGATGATGGACACAACGACAACAACTTCGTTAAATGTGTCAGTGGGGAACAAATCACAATTGATAGGTAAATTTTGATCGATATCAACTTCGTGACCCGGCGTTATAAATTTTGGACATACCTGTACGTCATTGGGATATGATTTTGCAATATTGACGGCAGCCAGTGTGTTAGCTTGGGTTGTTTTTTTTGCTTCTAGGAAATTTGGTGCTCGCTCAAGATAATATTTTTCGTATCTGGCATCGCGAGACAAATTTTGGAAATATGTCGGCACTATTTGAACAGAGGAAAGACACCGACATAAATCATCAGCATCTCCGTAGTCTACACTAAACTGTGTATTTTTGATTTTACAAAATCGATTATATGTTACATCTGCAATTTTCCTAAGTCTATTCATGTCTCCGTTTTCAGCCCACTTTGCAGTGATTTGGCTGTTAAAAAAGACATTGTATAACTGAACTCGACGCGTTGGAATATTAATAGTGACTGCGTATCGATTGTTTTTAGAATAGAATTGGTTGATATTTTCGGCTGTTTGGAATGTTATAATAGTACCGTCTTTGTAAACATCAATATAATCTACTACTGATTTATCATCGTAAGAGCCAATTTTCACGATCTCTGATTCATTCGCAAGCACGATGAGACCTGAATCTAGCAAAAATAGAAACATTGCCCCGTTCCGAATATTTTCAAATTCTGATTCTGAAATCTGGATGGAATCGCGGCCGTTTGGCGAAGATAACATACGTATAGGTAATATGGTTATTTGTCCTTGACCGTCATCATAAAAAATTAACGTGCCATCTGGGCTGGCCACCATGACCTGTGGCGGTATATTTATAGATATGTTTAATTGTTGTTGTTCCGAGTATCCATTTGAATTTTCGTCGAACGTATATAGTGAAAATGTATGATGATATTGTACTGTGAAGGCCATTAATTTCGAATTCATGACCATCGGAACACATGTGTCGACCTGTTCAAAAGTAGTTGGTGGGCCGGCAGTAGATAGTATCGAAAAAATATTATTTAGATCTGCAAATATTATACAGTATAAAGTGTATAAAGATGAATGAGTGTCGTATATCGATATCATTGCTGACGCATATAATGTCGTCATGCTGCTCTTTGGTATTGAAATGGATGTGGGCCAGTAATTTGGTGTGATTACTGTTCTGGTAATATTTTGTATGTCTGTAACATCGAACATCACGATTCCAGTAGTGATAGTAATTATAAAAGTGTTAAGAGCAACAGATACAGTGGTCGGAGTAAATATAACAAGTATGTCTTCTGGCTCGAGAGGAAGAAGGGCTATATTACCTGTGATTGTATCGATACAGTAGACGGGTCCTTGTGGCGACTGCCGCACAAAAACCTTTGTACCAAACACGTTTATATCACAGTATTCTGTGAGTTCAGGTAGGGTTGCGATAAGTACCGCCTGTGTCCACATCAAATCAGTACTGTATAAATTTACAGACGTGTGGTCTGTGCCTAGAATGAGTATTTGATCGTGGCCGTCATACACGACGCCTGCACAGACGGTTGAGCCTGTTATTATTGGAGTGTATAGTGTGGTTCCAGGAATATTGTCATCCGTGTCAATAGCCACAAGCTGTTGTAGACATCGGTCTGTAAGTTTTGATGGATTTGGATTAGTGTAATATGTATATATGAATAGTGTTTGGGTTTCCACTTCATTAGTGATGATGACGAATTTCTCCTCTAATGCGCTGTGCTTCTCTCGAGTTTGGTAGTTTATAATTGGGCCGTTATCATATGTTGTAATTTGTTGGGGTTGGCGTAGCAACTCGAAACCCGGGCTCGTAACGTTGGTGTTGCTAATGGCCACTGCTGGTAATAAGCCCTGACAGCTGTTGTTGCATGTGTGTATAATATTTTCACATGTCTCAAACATTGTGATATCTTGCTCTGCTGAGATCATATTGCAATAATTATTAACAGCATCTGTAGGCAAGTGGGTAGCATTTATACCCCATGGTGTAGCGGCGATGTCGAAGCCGGGTGCATTATATTCATCAATAAAATTATTAATATTGTTTGTATTGTTATTCATGTTTTATTTATTTTTAGTATAATGGCGAGTGTGTATGAAGGTGTGATATGTACTATAAATAAATGGCCAAGACTACGGTGGGGTCTAAGAATAAAAGGAAGAAGAGTACTATGGTGAAAGCGCCAAGATGCAAGACAGGTGCAAAAAAGAAGGTTGTCAAGAAGATGAAGGAAACGGCAAAGAATACACATACGGACAAGAAGACCATTCGCACCATCAAAGAAAATTGTGACGGGAGCCGTGTGACATACGAGGAAGAGCACGAGCAAACTGTAGATATTTTCAAGGAGCGAACATGTAAACTATCGCATGAGCTGCATGCGTTACAGTCCTCCAGTGAGATAGAGTTGATAATGCAGAGCAGCGTTACGTCGGAGCTGGTGAACAACCTCGACACACTGATAGTCGAGTTCCATAAAACATATGGGTCATTGTTAAAAATGAAGAAATCAGGTCATTTGTCAGAACACATTCTGACCAGTTTCGATCTGTATGAGGGTTGCCTTGTTTGTGAACTTACCATGAGAGAGATCTTGGAGAGCACCGTAGTATTGAGCGCTGATGAACTGAACATTGTGATACGCAACAAGCTGTTATATAATATGTTTTGCAATATCACACCTGAGGTTCGAGGAGACAACTCTTGGGACGTCGAGTTTCATACGTACAACGAGATAGAAAAGGATGCATGTCTCAGGCTGACTGTAAGTTATGGAGAAAAATCAATTTCTCGCCTGATTAACATTTATGATATTGACAGAAATACTATTGCCGCGATTTTGAAATCCAGAGCTAATTCCATGGAGAAGCTGATTCGACATTTGAAAGTCCAGGACGGGAAAAAAATTGCGGAGATGAAGGACGTTAAAGGTTTAAGTTCTCACGAGATAATGGCGTACAAGGCTAGTAAATTTGATTGAATCAAGGCAAAAAAAAAACAAGATTGTATATATAAATAAAAACATGACATTTACCACTAAGAAGATGTGCGCCTGCTGTGGCCTGATGTGTTTATCAAAACACAAGAAACACTGTACCACATGCTATCGTCATAACTGTAATAACTGTGGGAATCGCACCCATGGTTATGGTAAGTTATGTTATTTATGTGCAACGCTGCCATGTATTACTGCAGCCTGTAGTGGCCGCTCTCGACTCGCATACTGTCGCGAATGCACATCTCGTCGAAGTACAGAAATTGTATTACAGTGCCAAGCATGTAAATTGTATAAGTGTATCCCGGCTTGGTATCCCACATGTGACACATGTTACGCTGCTATTAATAAGTAAAAATAAATAAATGGCTGAAAATAAACGCACCAGCATCATTATATTTTCCGTATTAACCGTCATATTATTTGCTATTTTTATAATATTGCTGGTAATGGACGGTCGTACGCCGAGTTTTCATCAGCACACACCTGTCGATTTTATACTGTTTGATAATATGGCATACGACAAGATATGTATCGAGATAATTATTAATGCTATACACAAATTTTGTACAGCTCCTATCTATAACATTCGTGTTTTACAGTCAGTATGTGGAGTGTACGAGAACGTGAATAAGCATGCAGACGTGCGAATAGAGCCAATAACTTCTTCAATGATGTCGGAGTCGGACGCGTTTCTGCGTCTACTACCTGGTGCAGACAACGTTTCTCAGCATTTTGTGTGGCTCGGTAATTCTACATGTCCAGTTAAAAAATTCAACCTTGACGTATTCTGGACTGGTGGCCGCAAGGCACGGTTTTTCGGCTTGCCTCTCGATAACACATTGATTCGTACGGACAGATTATACACACAATCTATACCAGTATCAATGATCAAATACGATATCACCGCCCGTAACGACTCGATCAGCTATGCTCATTTCATGAATATCTACGTGCATGGCGACGTGATATTCTCGCCACGAATGTGTCACGTGATTCTATTGACTGAAGAAATATCGCACGCTAATATATTACTCGAAACCGAAAGTATCACATCAGAAGTGTTTTTCAAAATACTTTTGAGCTGCGACATGGTAGATTATGACGCAGTACATGTGTTGAAAGCTCAGAAATTTCTAGATTTAATAGTATGATGTTAAAATTGTAATAAATACAAAATGGATGGTCTGCACAATGTCTCGATTGCCATCGGTGTTTCGATTTTACTACTAGTATTTACGTTGATCTATGTCAGTGTCCGTAAAGGTTCTGCGGGTTTTAAAGGTGCACAAGGTACACAGGGTCGTGCCGGGGGTGTAGATGCGCTTGTAATAACATATAATAAATCCTTTGCACAGACTCTCGAACCATCGGAGATCGTACCAATAGGGACAAGGGTGTCTGGTACGCGGGCAATTCCACTAATCACTCAAGAAATCGTAACAATCTTTCCTTTTTCGGATATATCAATACCGTCACAGGAAATCTTGCCAGAATTTAGGTTCACAACAAAGGGCTGGTATATTTTAAATTTTGCAATTGCTGGAAGTAATACTGGTGCATCTCAATTTATATTTCTACTGCAAGCAAAGGATGGTTCAACCCATCCCACGTGTATATATCCATTTAATATGCAGCAGTCGACCACTAACATCGTAGGTGATGTGGTGTTTTTCAATGATGATGTATCATCAATTTATACGCCAGTGGTTAAGAATATTGATGTGATGAACGCCGGCAGCCTTCTGAACGTTCTGCCAATTTCTATATCGATCTCGATTTTTATGTGATGCCATGTGATGTCAAAATATTTGTGGTCACAGTTGCTAATATTGTCGATAACACAAAATTGACGACGTCCGACACCATTTCTTCTTGCTGCTGATCCCTGAAAGCACTTGAACATGAACGAAGCACAGGTATGAATATTACTAGCAGTAATCCAGTAACATACACTGTATATGTAGAAATAGGTACTGTGCTTGCTTTTTGTATAGTACTGACAAAGGTAGTAGTAATGATCGATATGATCAAGGCTACACAGAGATAAGCAACAATTAAACTATTGTTTGTGTTAGAGTATAGAGCTATATATAATATAATGCCAATGATAAATAAGGATATGAAATCGTTGAAGCTCTTTAGACCCGTGACATACCCAAGAATCGACAGTACTGAAATGATACTTAATGCAAGCATAGAAGTACGTATAATATTAGTGTAGTTGCTTTTTTGGAGTGCAAAGGCCAGAAAATGGAGAAGGGCTATCGCAATAAACATGATTATCACCATAATAATAACTGTGTACTCGCTGGAAGGCATGATCTGTTGATTCGTAAGATACATTGTTGTACCTGATGAAGGAAGACTCGTCACGTTGGTAGTGCTTGGCACTGATGATGAAGGGTACGTGGTGAACAGACTGGTGTTTATGGATGGTGAGTTGTTTTTTTTGGACAGGAAGAACCATGAAGCAATTGTGCCACTTATTAACACAGATGAAAGCCCGAGGCCCAAATCAAATTTTCTCTGCATATTTATTATTATTATATTTTTAAACCTTAGAAGTGTTATTTTTCCTCTCCATAGATTGTAAATAATAGCGGATGTGTATCCTTAGAGTTGGCAAAATAATCCAGAAACATTAGCTGATCCATAGATTGAAGCTATACTCTAAGGGCTGAGATAAAAATAAATACTTCTGGCTGACCGGAGATTCCAGACTCAATACTGTAATACGACACATGGAAATCCTATTTGACCGTACAAATAGAGATTCCAGACTCAGCACTGGAATACGACATATGGAAATCCTATTTGACCGTACAAATAGAGATTCCAGACTCAGCACTGGAATACGACACATGGAAATCCTATTTGACCGTACAAATAGAGATTCCAGACTCAGCACTGTAATACGTCACATAGAAATCCTATTTGACCGTACAAGTAGAAATTCCAAACACCACACTGTAATACGACACATGGAAATCCTATTTGACCGTACAAGTAGAGATTCCAGACTCAGCACTGTAATACGACACATGGAAATCCGACTATGGCTGACAGTACAAATATAGATTCCAGACTAAGTAAGCAATGTAATACGACATATAGAAATCCGACTCTGGCTGACCGTACAAATGGAGATTACGGACTCTGTACTTTTGAATAAATTACTCGTAATATAGTGTTTTCAAATATTATATCTAAATATTTTTCTAAAATATAAAAGAATAAATCCTACATATGATATCTCTCAGACATTCTTCTTCAGTAGTGATGCCACCAACAAATGTCGCTATTTTTGATTTGGACAGTTTTATCTGGAATACCATGCTATGTTCCATTGAACAAATTTTGAACACTCTGCAGGCTACCGAACGTAAGTACATCCACGAAGGTCATTCGAGAGATTTCACATGTATCGATATACTGAGCATACGACAACGTCTTATTGCTGGACTGTACAAATAAATATTCCAGACTCAACACTGCAACACTACACGCGGACATCCTATTTTACCGTACAAGTATAGATTTCAGACTCAGCACTGTAACACAACACATGGAAATCATATGTTACCGTACAAATAGAAATTCCATACTCAGTACTGTAATGCGACATCTAGAAATCCTATTTGACCGTACAAATAGAGATTCCAGACTCAGCACTGTAATGCGATACATATAAATCCACCTCTGGCTGACCGTATAAATAGAATGTCCGGACTCAGCACTGTAATATGACATATATAAATCCTATTTGACCGTACAAGTAAGTAGAGATTACAGACTCAGCACTGTATGTAATACGACACATGGAAATCCTATTTGACCGTACAAGTAGAGATTCTAGAATCAGAACTGTAATGAGCTGCCTGACAGAACTCATCTAATAATTTTTCATTTTTTCGGAGCTGCCTGACAGAGCTTATCTAAGAATTTTTTCTTTTTTTCGGAGCTGCCTGACAGAGTTCATCTAAGAATTTTCATTTTTTCGGAGCTACCTGACAGAGCTAATCTAAGAATTTTTTCTTTTTTTCGGAGCTGCCTGACAGAGTTCATCTAAGAATTTTCATTTTTTCGGAGCTACCTGACAGAGCTAATCTAAGAGTTTTTCATTTTTTCGGAGCTGCCTGCCAGAGATCATCTAAGAATATTTTCTTTTTTTTCGGAGCTTCCTGACAGAGTTCATCTAAGAATTTTTCATTTTTTCGGAGCTACCTGATAGAGCTGATCTAAGAATTTTTCATTTTTTCGGAGCTGGCTGGCAGAGCTCATCTAATAATTTTTCATTTTTTCGGAGCTGCCTAACAGAACTCATCTAATAATTTTGCATTTTTTTGGAGCTGGCTGACTGACATAGCTCATCTAATAATTTTTATTTTTCGCACATGGCTAACAGAGCAGATCTCAGAATTTTCATTTTTTTAGTTCTTTATATAGCAATGTGTATTTGGTTTTATACTTTGTTGTATATGTAACATTAATAGTGTATAAAACAAAAATGCCGATTCAAGGTCCTGAAAGAGTAGGCGTGTGGATTCTTTTAGTCTTGGCGGTCATTATCGGCTTGTGGGCACTGATATATGCCTATACTAACACAGGTAATGATGGTGTTAAAGGAGTTTCTGGGGAAAATGGAGATCAAGGATTACCAGGTGACCAAGGATTACAAGGTAACCAAGGATTACAAGGAGATACTGGTCCGGTTGCATCTTTTACAGCGTTGCCCTTTACAGCAGACAATTCAGTGAATCTAAACGTAACTGCGATTCAAACAGGTCAATTAGTTATTATAGAGGGGTACGGTGCATTGACTACTGCTGCTGTTGCTGCCGGTGAGTCGTTGCAGGTAGGCTCGCTCGTTAATGCACTAATACCCTTGGACAATTCGCGTTTGCTTGTGTCAGGAACAGGGACACATACTGGGCCGTCCGGCATCGGTGCAGAAGAGTATGCCATACCAGTTTTATTTGACCATACCGACGACAAAGTTGTAATTACTAATCCTCCTGGTTCTGGCAACACGTGGAATATCACCGATCTGATAATGTTTAGTATTACAGTACAGGTTGCTGCTCCTCCTTAATAAATTATTTTTAATTATTTGTTTTGACCGTACAAGTAGAGATTCCAGACACAGCACTATATATAATACGATACATATAAATCCTATTTGACCGTACAAGTAGAGATTCCAGACATAGCACTATATATAATACGACACATATAAATTCTATTTGACGTACAAGTAGAGATTCCAGACTCAACACTGTACTATGACACATAGAACTCCTATTTGACCGTACAAGTAGAGATTCCAGACTCAGTACTATGTACGACACATAGAAATCCTATTTGACCGTACAAATAGAAATTCCAGACTCAGTTCTGTGATACGACACATAGAAATCCTATTTGACCGTACGTACAAGTAGAGATTCAAGACTCAGTACTATAATACGACACATAGAAATCCTATTTGACCGTACAAATAGAAATTCCAGACTCAGCACTGTAATACAACACATAGAAATCCTATTTGGCCGTACAAGTAGAGATTCCAGATTCAGCATTGTAATGCGATACATGGAAATCCTATTTGACCGTACAAATAGAAATTCCAGACTCAGTTCTGTTATACGACACATAGAAACCCGATTTGACCATACAAATAGAAATTCCAGACACCACATTCCAAAATCTTTTTTTTTCACAGTTTCATGGTACTTCTTCATATTTCATCTACGAGAAAATATTTTAAATTAAAAAGTCCTATTCAAACATATTTTGTCAATTCATCTTTCCATCATGAAATCATGCGGGCAATGTGGATCATTTTTTATTCCGTCATCCAACGCTGCAAAATGTTGTTCCACTGCGTGTAAGTCTGAACGCAGGAATTCTGCACGACGAATTGCTGCCCCAGTTTCGCCTCCATCCGACCTTCTTCTTACTTCTGTCGAGAGTACGGTTTATCCGTCAGCTTCGTATTTTATCCCACTCGAAGCTGACTTCTGTATATTGACAAACAACAGCGGCAGCAGTAGCCGGGTTCTTCTTACTGATTTACCATCAGATTTACCCTTGCACATGACTGCAGTCCAGATGTCACTACCTGTTGTCATCAATGACATGTCTGCCTGCTTTATCGCATATGGAACAGTATGGGGCTATGTGTCTGCAGTTGCTCTTGCAGGCAAAATTTTGCAAAGTCAACATGTCAGTCTCACGCACCAGCCTGCGCAATTTCAACTACCATCGATACCAAAGAATATCACAACCAAGCGTCGTCGACCTTCAAGTTCGCAGCCTTCGACCAAAACGTCTAGATCGATCAAGCAGTCAAGATCAACATCTTCATCTTCTGAATCCACCACGTTGGTCCGGGAGGAGGTAGATGGATCAAAAACAACGTTGACGAAAGCAAGTTCTCATGATATTACATTGGAATTTACTGCTGTTTCGGAACTGGAGGTTCGTTTCACTCAGGATTTTGCAGTGCTTCGAACTGGTTCAAGCACCGATATCTTGATGAAATCGACAATGTCGCAAAATATATATGATGTACGGAAGGCACGTGTGACACACACTGCAAGCTTTGACGCTATGCATCGCAAAGGGGATGTTTCAGAGCTGTTGTCGCCGCTGATTCATGAAGATCTCCTTGGAATTTGCTGCAGCTTATCGGAGATACTGGAGACACGGCGATCGTTCCGTACTAGTGTGTTCGATGATATTGTGAAATCCAAAATCATTTGTCAGAAACTGTGCACACCTGTATCGCACGTGGGATGCACGATCCG
>Ga0209119_1005344_pt1 | contig 10159 bp, 27 predicted proteins | sample COG_03_FD_184747 | JGI IMG/M metagenome (GOLD analysis project Ga0209119, IMG submission 184747) | Pelagic Microbial community sample from North Sea - COGITO 998_met_03 (SPAdes) (version 2) | ecosystem: Environmental > Aquatic > Marine > Neritic zone/Coastal water | place: Helgoland, sampling... | reverse complement strand
TGGAACATTCTATAAATCGAATAGCGGTTGTTCTGATGTTATTGAAATGTCTTTTGTTTCTTTTGGCTTACCATACATATAATTCATATACAATTGAATCGCTTTGAAGTTGCCCTCATCAATCATTAATTTTAGTTTCTTGATTGCTTCGTCTTTGTCAATATGTGCATTTAACATTTCTATTAATTGCATTTCTTCTGCCTTTGATTTTCTACCAGCAGTTTTGTGACCTCCGTTATTTTTTCTTCCATCCATAATTAAAAAAGATTATTATTAAATTTGTATCTACTTATATAATAAGATTACAACCCTATTTTATTAAAGAACTACAATAAGAAATACCTTTAAACAAATCCTCATCGTTTAAATAAAACCATTCTCCAAATGTTCTTTTATCTGAAAACAAAGAATGCAAATGATTTTCTAAATCAAAACAATTATCTTGTTTTGTTAAATAAATTAAATTAACACTACCTAAATGTGTTTTATAGTTTTTATATCTTTTTTTCCAATTTGAAGAATACCCTATTTTATAAATACCATTGTTCTCTATTATGTATAGATAATCTTGTTTTTTTATTGAATCAATTTCAGATAATTGTTTAGTTGCTTTTAGTTTAATAGCATCGTCTTTTAATATTTCGTTTATAAAATTAAAACAATGTTTTTGTATATCAGCAGTTAATCCAATACCTTTTTTTCTACCAGCACCCACTCTTGCACCTCCTCTTCTTTTTATATTACTCATATCAGCTTATCATTTAATTGTTCAATCCATTGCCTTAATCTCTTTTTATTGCAAGTACAAATTTCTGAATATTTATGGTCAAAGTATTTTGCGTGTAATCTACACATTGTTTTAAAATCTTCGTTACTCATCTTGGAAGTAATTCTTTGTTTTACTCCATTCCAGATTAATCTATCTTCTACCATAATTCAATATCGTTTAAGTTTTCTTGTCTTTTATCACAACCACAATCTTCGCCCCATATCTTTTTTACTATCCATTTGATACCAGTATAATATGTAATGCGTTCAATTAAATCTCCTAATTTCATTACTCTAAAATCTTTTTGGTTAATTTGGCTTTTGTCTTTCTGTATGTGTTATACAAAGAATGGTATGTAATGCTGGTTTTGTTTGATAGTTCTGTAATTGAGTATTCGTTCTGAATAAGGTTAAACACTTTCTTATCGTACCAATGCAAATCTTCTAATTCTTTTGTTAGCGTTTCATCTGCTAAATCATAATCAATATATTCTTGTGATTCTAAATCTAAAACCAAATCTAAAGATACTTTGTTTTCTTTTTTCTTCTTGTTATACATTTGTAAGAATGAAGTTCGTAGTGTTAAATATATGTAGTAATAGTTTACATCATCTCCGTATGATATATTCAATCCCTTTTTCAGCATCTTTCCAATTATAAGATACATATTGCCAACAATATCTTCAGCTTCATCTTTGGTGCATCCAAACTTAATAACTGTATTTATCCACTTGTTATGTGATTCAAAAACCTTTTCTAACATATATAAAATTATTGTATAAATATACAAATAATAGTAAAAAAAGTTATAAACAAAAAAGAAAGTGATTCCAGAGTATAGCTACCCCAAAACCACTTTATATTATTAAATTTATACTATATGTTTTTGATTATTTTTGTAGATGAATATTTTTGTTTTTATGTATAATATTTTATCATATATATAATAAGTTTTTATGCCAAATTTACAAGATATACTATATTATTTTCTTATAGTTAAATCAATTACTATAAGTTTTTCTTATACTTGTATCTAATGTAACCATTCTCTAAATGCCTTGAATCAATCCATCCAGTAACTGGGTTCATTTTATAGTTGTTCTTTCTTTGTTGAACTTCTTTGTGCTGCATTCTTTTGAACTCTTCAAGTGTTTGTGATTCTTCCATATTTATTTTTTTACCAAGTTCCAGCTAATTGTCCAGAACATTCAATTACTTCATATTCATTTTTTGCTTTCCATTCCCAAGATTTAACTCGTAGTTTAACCAACTCCAATATCTCTGGTCTTCTTTCAAACTCTATGTTGCTAATAAACACTTCTAAAGCATCCATTCCTATTTTCTTTTGTCTTATATCAATATCTTTTATCTTTTCCTTAAAAGCTATCTTTTTACGTTTCTCCCTTTTAATACCCAATTCTTTTTGGTCTAAAAAGTACACATCGTAAAATTGTCTGAATCTTTTGAAACTTGCATAGTATGTTCCAATCTTTGTTAGTGCGTGATAGATTGATGCCCTATTTGTAATTCTTCCTTTTGATTCAAGGAATTCTGCAATCATTCTATCATTCATTAAGTTTAGTTCTTTTAATATCTTATAAAACAAACATCTTACATAAGCATCTTCTGGTCTTCTCTTTCTACTGTGCAAATCAAAATCAGTTAGCTTAATATAATTATCTAATAATTCATTTGCTATTTCTTCGTTGTAGTGTAATTTGTGCTTCATATTATTCAATCGTTTCTGCTCCATTTTCTGTTAGTATTTTATCTGATGTTTTAATCAGTTGTTCTTTATCTTGTGAATAAGCCATACAAACCTCTTGAATTTTTGTAAAGTCATTAAAATCGAACTTTGTTAATATCCATTTCACAAACTCTAATTTATTTGCAACCAGCTTATCTCCTAAATCTTTTTCATCAACCTCTTCAACTTTAGCAAAGTAGTTTGTTTCTATTTCAATCAAATCTTTTATCACTCTGTTAACGTGATTCTTTGTTTGATGTCTAAATAATCCAGATGCTTTTGCTTCCTCTAAAAAGTGTAGGTTTACAAATGATGTTATTATTGCTCCACTTACTTGTTCTATTTGTTTATTCGTCATAATTAAAACATTGTTATTTGATTGTTATTATTTTGCTTTGTGATACCAATAGCAGTTTCTAATATTGTTTTACCAGCTTCGTAATCAACAAGGTTTCTTGCCATTTTTTGTCTTGATTGTTTTCCTTTGTATTTTGTAAAGTCGTAATCGTGAAATTTAGACAAAACATTAATTAAATCTTTTGTTCTTCCTAAATCTGGATTTTTTCTATCACTTACAATATTAGGTAAATTAAAATTAGTCCAATACAAATGTCTGTTTCTTTCTTTTGCTGGAATTAATGGAGTGTAAAATGGTATTACATTCTCAACCACATACTTTCCATTAAAGTAATGCTCTAAAAAAATTATCTCTTGATATAGTTTCATATCTGGATATTTCATTTCTCTTTTTGTTTTCATAGATAAATTAAACCTACTATGAGTTGGACAAGGAGGGGAACTCCATATAAAATCAAATTCTTTATAATGGTCAAGTAAATATTGGTGTGCATCCGATACTATTACTGTATCATTAGGAAAACGTTCTTGATACAACATTGCAGCTTCTGGGTCAAGTTCAACCGCTGTTACTTCTATATCTGTTACTTCATCCCACTTGTATCTATTACCGCCTAAACAAGCGTATAAATTTAATATCTTCATAATTTAATATCTGTTTTGTTCGTATTTCTCTTCGTTGTAATATCTCTTTGTTAATTCAATTTCATTATCAAGTAAATTGTTTAGGTGCTTGTAAATAAAATTAGCACCTTCTTCTGTTAGTTGATACTCTTCTTCGCCAATCCAAATGTTTGTGTGTAGCACATCATCTTTTAAATGTAAATCAATTAGATGTTCATCAGTATCTAAATATAAAGTTACTTCATTTGGCAGTTGCTCATTGTACCAGCTATCTTCTGATTCAAATTCTGGTTGTATTATTTTAATTATGTTTTTTAGTTTACTATCCATTACATTTTGCTTTTTGTATTTCTAATTCTATATCGAACTTTAATAGTTTTAATTCGTTTTTTAAATAGGCATTGTTAGTTCTACCAATTAAATACTGTATTCTGTCAAATCTTTCTTCCATTATCTAAACATTACTATTATCATAACTGCTAACCAGAATGCGAAAAACATCCCCAACAATATCATCATAAAATTAAAAAACAATTCAATACCCTTTCTTAATATTTTATTTATCATATCTTAAATATTAAAAATTAAACTTACAACTGTTCTTGTAGTAAAATACCCTACAATAATAATTAATGATACTAAACAAATCTTTTCTGTTTGCTTTCCTATTCTTGCTGCTCTACTTAAATTTTTCATCTTGTTTGTTTTAGTTTACGAACATTTGCAAATTTCTCTTTTTGCTCAAGCTATTTAAAATATCTTTGTTTTAAATAATTATTCTGTACTCGATTTTGTTTGTTCGCTTATTTTAAAGGGAGATTTTACCCTCCCATTTTTTTTTATTTTAAAGAATCTAATTCTGTTTGTACTTTAGTCACAAAATTTAAAGAATATTTTAAGTGGTCTAATATAGTGTTAGCCATTAAATACTCAAAACTTGATTGTCCAAAAGTTTCGCTTGTATAATCTCTTTTGTCTTTGTCTAATGCAGCTACTAATTTTTCTTGTTTTTTAATAGCTCTTTGTAATTGTTTTAAATCTTTCATAATATTTTATTTTAGTTATTATCGTTAAGCAAATCTAATACTTATTTACTTATAAAAAAAACTTATTTACATTTATTTTTATTTAAGCAAAAAAAAGAGAAGCTAATTTGCTTCCCTTAATCTTTCAATTTCTCTTTCAAGATAATCTTTTGCCTTTAATAAATCTTGTAATTCATCTTTCTTTTTACCAGCCCTACATATATACTTCAATATGTTTCCTCTGGAGAAGTTAAGATTAAAATCGTTTATTACATCGATTACATCGTAATCTTTGCCGTTGTCATAATGTGTTTGTGTTGCTCTCATATTATATATTTAGTTACTAATTCTGTTTCGTTTATTAATTCATTTTGTTCTAAACAATAAGCCATAACTCTTGTTTGTCTTAATTTATTTTCTTGAAATACCATTTCATTTGTTGCATAACCTTTAAATTGATAATTAGGATATTCTTCACAAACAAAAAAAGCAAATAAATCTACATCGCATTTGTTATATTCTGGAATCATTAAAGGATATTGTTTTCTTGCAGTTTTAACATCAACTGTCATACCCATCCAAGTTGCATCATAGTCATCTGTCTTTTGTTTTTTAGATGTATTCTTTATTTCAAAATCTGGAAATAAGTTTTTTTCTCTGCAATATATATATTCAGCACCAAATCCTAAAATATTTAAGTCAACACCTCCCTTTTCAGCAACCCTACCAGAACCATTCCATCCAGTTTTTTCTTTGTTTAATTGCCTCATTTCAGAAACCAAAGATATTATCTTTTGTTCATTAACATCTAAACTATATATTTTTCCTATCTCCATAATTTATTTTTGTTTATCGTAGTTATAAATCTTGGTGTATAAATCCCAAATTGATTGATATGCATCTTGTAAATTAAATTCTTTGCCTTGCATATAATACTGTCCGCTATGCCCTCTTTGATACTTTACCTTATAGTTTGCACCAGTTGGTTCTAAAGTTATCACAAACCCCTTATTAAAGCAATATGATTGTGCTTTATGGTCGCAGTTCTTAAAAGGTTTTAGTTTCTTCTTAATCTTCGCCATCTATATTTTCCCAAAGTTCAATAAATTCCAATGCCTTTTGAACACCCAACGCTTCACAAGTTCTTTTTGATTCAACTAATTGCAACCAGTATTCGTAAATGTCATTTCTATCTCCAGTTGTAAAGTAATTATCCAAGCAACTTCTGTATGCTATTCGATGCATTTGATTACATTGTTTTTTATCATTCATATTTATAGGTTTAAATCGTAAAATTCTTTGTTCTCTAAATACTTATAATAGTTTTCAGTTGCTTTGTTCAACTTATCATATCCACCTTTTATAAAGTCATCATCAAATTGAAAGAACCCAACCTCTTTTGTTTTCTTATCTACAACCGCATACTTGAACTCAAAACATTCAAACAGTTCTAAATACAATGCAGCTTGTAAATCATATCCATATAATAAAGCAGCTTCTTCAAAAGTACTAATGTCGCTTGTCGTTTTTATATCGCATACAATACCAGCTAATAAAATATCTGCTTTACCTCTGAATGGTAAACCATTGTAATACCCAACCGCTGGAAGTTCAAACGATGCGTTTTTAACAAGTTCTTGATACTCTTCGTTATCCAACACCGCTTCTGCAATTTCTTGGCATCTGTTTAGTTCTGCTCTTGTATAAACTGATTGTGCTGGTTTCTCTTCAACTGCTAACTTGTATAGCTTACTTCCTTTTGTGCTATCAATAATTGTTAGTTCTTCTATTCTGTGCGGTTCTAAAGCCAATAAATGTATCAACCTACCATCTCGGAATGGTTGTGGTTCTTTTGCCTTTGCTGGTTTATTTAGTTCCCTTACATATGCTTCTGGCGATTCAATCAAACTTTTGCACATTGAACTACTCAAAGCGTTTTTTCCAAGATACCCATAGTAAAATGAATCATCCATCATTTTTTCAAGAATATCTTTTTCTTCAAATTCTTCTCCGTTTAAAAGTTTAATTGTTTTCATCTTATTTTAGTTTTTTTGCTTTTTTAATATTTAGTTCTGTTATCTCTTTCTTTACCCAAAAACGTTTTTTAAATTCTGTTGTGGCTGGAAGTGATTTAGTAAACCAATTCTGTTCAATGTCATTTAGGTTGAATAAATATATTCCGTTTGGTGTGCTATTTATATAAATTGGAATGTCAAAGTTTTTATTTGATTCTTTTAAAATAGCATCGTATTTTGATTTCTCAAGAATTAATGTATCGTAATGTTTTCGCCTACACTTTAGTTCTATCCTATTTTGTGTTTTAATATCATAGCAATCCCATCTTGATATTGGATTTTTACTATTTACTAATGTTTTGTAATGGTTTTTTGATAGCCATTCAAATAAATCTTTTTCTTTCCAGTTGGTCATATATTGTAAATATAACACATTTGTTAAAAAGTATAATCGTTGTTTATAAACTCTGGCAATTCGTTGTTATTTATTTGGAAGCTGAACGTTTCAAATGGTCTGTTTCTACTTCTTTTGCACTCAACAGTTACCCAACCTTTGTTGGCATTATTTTTCTCTAACTTAATCTGGCTTTCAGCTTTCTTTTCAAGTGCTGAACCTAAATTTCCGCTTGGTTTATCGCTCCCAAAGTTTTGGTGTATAATCGTTGTAATATGACAATTTAATTTACCAGACCATTGCAATAGTTTTTCAGCAACAAGATTGGACATTTCCATATCATTTACGTTATTGCACAAATCGGCACAACCATCAATGACAACTAAACCAATTTTTTCGTTTTCAAATTTATCAAATAAAATATATTCAATAAAATCAATTTTACTTTTCCAACCAAATTCTCGCAATGCATATATATGATAATCTTTATCGTTTTGCAAATCATTCATTACTAATGGTCTTCTTGCTAATTTACTAACGTGAAATTTACCTTGCTCTGTATCAAAATGAATTATCTTTCTTCCTCTTCGATGTCCTTTTATTTTACCACTAAATTTATTTGAACCACTTTGGTAAGCTGATACAAGTAAACTCATAAGAAAGGACTTACCGACTTTTGGAAAAGCTTGTACGAATGAGAAGTTGCCATCACTACCAATAACGATTGGATATTCCGTATATGAACCATCAAAATTTCTGTCTTGATATGTTCCACAACTAATTGCAACTGGCGGATATTTAATAACCTCTTCAACATCAATACTTGCATCTTCTTCAAGTTGCTGCATTAACATTCTTGTTGTTTCCTTATCCTCCTCCGAATTTATTTTGTTCATCATCTATATATTTCTGTATTTTTGTTTTATAAAATTTGCCAAGAATATTATCGTTTAGGAATTTATCACTTTCCAAAACATTTTCTTTGAACTGTAACATAGTTTCGTAGTATGTCATCATTGTTCGATTGTAGCAAATATACATTATTTCTCGGTAACAATCTTCAACACCCCAAATCTTTGTATGTATGTTGCTTCCAGTATATTTTAACCAATTACTTTCAACGTATTGAATGCGCTTTCTTTTATATCCTTTTAACGGAGGTTTAGTACGCTTATTAAGGAGTATCTTTTTACCAATGTACAATTTGTTTGTTTTTAGATTTCGTATCTTATAAACAAACCCAATTGCTTCTAATGGTAAATCAGTTCTACTTGTAATCTCTTTGCCTTTGTATATCCACATAAGTAAAAAAAGGGATGCTATTAACACCCCTTATTTTATTTAATTAAAATGGCAAATCATTTGATACAACCGCTTGTTGTGGTTGTGCTTCTTCTTGTCGCTCTGCTTTTACGCAAGTTCCATCTGTCCAAACAACTTGACCGTTTCCGATATATTTCTTTGGTTCTTTTGCATCTCTTTGCTCTTTGCTTTGAGAATCAAATGCTGAAGCGTTTTGCCCATAGGCATTTGTATCATCGTTCACAGATAATGTAAAGTTGTAATACGTTCCTTTTTTTCCTTTTACAAATTTCTCTTTTGGTAAATTGTCAAGGTTAATTGATAAATTGATTAATGCACTCATAATTTTACTTTGGTTTTAATTATTAATATTAGTTGTCAATTGCGTTATCTACTGTTTGTATTATGTGTCTGAACACACTTCTTTCTTGTTCGCCAGTTACATCTACTCCATTAAAAAGTAATCTGTAATGGTCTTTTTTTGTTGGTTTCATTTCAATACTATTCATATGTCTATTTTTTTAATGCGTCTTTTGTATTCTTTGAAATCTTGTATTTGGATTCAACGTTTGCTAAATTACCACCACCTTTTAAATATGCTTTTACTTTTGTAAATTCTGGTGTGTTTTCATTCAACCAAGGTTTATCATCGTTTGTTGCTTTGCTTGTTACTTTGCTTGTTGCTTTTCCGTGTGTGTTTGTTGAATCAGCATCTTTTGTATCATCAATTAAAAATAATCCGTTTAAAGAGTATTTACGAGCATAAGAAGATGAACTACCAAATGATTGTGCGATGTCCATTCCTTTTCTGTTTGGGTCAATTCCAGCTTGTGCTTTAACGTGTACTTGGTTTTCTCCATCAGATATGATTGAAACTGCTTCAACAAATAAGATTCCACCAAGTTCTTTAATTTCGTCTGATACTGTTAAGGTGCAATTGTATTTATTCAAAAGCGGTTTAACTGCTTCCAGAATATCTTCACAACTTCTGTAATTGTACTTACCAAAATTATTTCTTTGGTTCTTTGGTGCTTTTAATTCGGCTTGAATTTTCTGTAATTTTTCCATTATTTTAATTTTAGGTTTATAAATATACTACTTTTTATTGCAAACTTGCTTTTAAATTTAAAAAATTTCTTGTTCCGTATGTTGGAATTTTTAACTGATAGTTAATTTTAACATCTGTTAGGTTTGGGTCTTGCTCCATATGATACTCTATTTGTAGCTTTAATTTATCCCAAGCTGCTTGATTTATCTTTTTATCACTCTGCATTGCTTCCATAGTTCTTTGATTTTTTCTTTTGTGTAGTGTATTCCACTATTTCCGTTTTGACCGATTATTTTCATTCGTTCGTTTGCTTCTTCTTCCCAATCAGAGAAGTCAGCGTGTTCTTTACATTGGCTGCATATATCGGCTTCTAACCATCTATCAGCACCGCAGCAATTTGATTGTTCCATATTATTTTATTTTAGTGTTTCAATTAATCTTAAAGTTTGTTCTTCACTTAATCTTTCAAAACAAAATGTTTCTTCACAAGATAACCAAGATTTAAGTTCTCTTTTTAACTTTGCAAGTTTTTTATTAGTTTTAGTTCTTTGTAATTCTACAAAGCTATGTGTGTGTTTACTCAATATAGCTACTTGATGTGTTTCCCTACCTATACTAACTAAATGGTTTCCTACTGATAATGTTGTGTTTTTTGTAATTGTCATAATATTTGTTTTAGTAATTAATTATATGCAAATCTACAAAGGCATTTTAAATAAAACTGTTAAAGAAATGTTAAAGTTTTGTTAAAGCCAAAAAAAAGGATTCAACATATAGCTGAACCCTTTTAATGATAGTAATCTAAAAACAAAATAAGATGAAAAGAAAAACAGTTAAGATATTTCCTTGTTCAAATATACAAATAAATATGTGTTTAAA
>Ga0209119_1005343_pt1 | contig 10160 bp, 7 predicted proteins | sample COG_03_FD_184747 | JGI IMG/M metagenome (GOLD analysis project Ga0209119, IMG submission 184747) | Pelagic Microbial community sample from North Sea - COGITO 998_met_03 (SPAdes) (version 2) | ecosystem: Environmental > Aquatic > Marine > Neritic zone/Coastal water | place: Helgoland, sampling... | reverse complement strand
GCGGTTTTTAAAGCGGTTTATGTCGGGCGCTGAGGGCTTCGTGGGCCATTTTTGACTTAGACCACTAAGTCTGCAAATAGCCGCCTATCCTAGGAGGCCTCGCCTAAGAGGCCCTACCTAAGCGGCTCTAAACTCCCGCTGAATCCAGCATTTTGAGATAATTGGTACGGGTATATATGCGGAATTACAGTCAATGATTTAATATTTAACACCTGACACCCTCGCCCACTCTCCATCAATAACAATGGGCTCCATATCAAAAATTTGACTGTATAAATCATTAATTTCTTGGGCTTGGTTATCTAGAATTCCAGAAAGCACCAACTTCCCACCCGTTTTGCAATATGCACTGATGACTGACTTTAGTTCCCTTAAAGGGCCTGCAAGAATATTCGCTAACACCACATCAGCTTGCAGCTCAGGCTGATGCTCTGGCAGATACAACTCAATCTTTTCACCTACATCATTGCGATTAGCATTATCTTGGCTAGCCAATAAAGCTTGTGGATCGATATCAATGCCCACCACACGTTTAGCACCTAGTTTAAGTGCAGCGATACCCAATATCCCAGAACCACATCCAAAATCGACCACAGTTGCCTGAGACAGTTCTAAACTATCTAACCATCTTAGACAAAGGCTAGTAGTGGGATGTGTGCCCGTACCAAAAGCTAATCCGGGGTCGAGCATCACATTCACTGCGTTAGAATCGGGTACATCACGCCAACTAGGGCAAATCCACAAACGTTCACCAAATTGCATTGGATGGAAATTTATCATCCATTCTCGTTCCCAATCTTTATCTTCTAGTTGGTCTAGCTTGTGATTGAAATTTTTGCCTAACAACTTGGACTTACTCAGTTGGCTTATTACCCGAGCCATATCGTATTGTGCATCATACAACCCAACTATTTGGGTGTCTGGCCATAACATCACTTCACCGGGCTTAGGTTCATACATAGGTGTGTCTTTGGCATCCACAAAAGTCACAGCTTGGGCACCATTGGCCGATAACATTTCGCCGATTTGTTCAGCGTATTCTGCTTGGCTGTTGATTTTTAATTGGATCCAAGGCATTAACACACTCAATATTAGAAATTTTAAACAGTATAACATTAGACAAGCGGCAGATATGAGCAGGCATAAAAAAAGAGCGATAAACGCTCTTTTTAATTCTAGTTATTGTTCTTACGACAGGTCAGTGTCCACCCAGACCTAATTTTTTCTCTAGGTAATGGATATTAGCTCCACCCGCTGCAAAGGCCTCATCTGCCATAATGCTTTTCTGCAAATCAACATTGGTTTTAATCCCGCCGATAACCAGCTCATCTAATGCATGGCGCATTCTGGCGATAGCCACTTCTCTGGTCTCACCATAGGTGATCAATTTACCAATCATTGAATCGTAGTAAGGTGGCACGACATAATCGGTGTAGATATGTGAATCCCACCTTACACCCAATCCACCAGGTGAATGAAATTTAGTAATTCTACCTGGGCTTGGAATAAAGGTTTTTGAATCTTCGGCATTGATACGACATTCAATCGCATGACCTTTCACTTGTATCTGGTCTTGAGTAAAAGACAACTTTTGCCCAGCAGCTACCCTCAATTGTTCTTTGATCAAATCCACACCCGTGATCATTTCTGAAACCGGGTGTTCAACCTGAATACGGGTGTTCATTTCAATGAAATAAAACTCATCGTTTTCAAACAAAAATTCAAAGGTACCTGCACCACGGTAGTTGATATCTATACAGGCTTGGCAACACCTTGCGCCAATGGCAGCGCGCATTTCTGGCGTAATGCCCGGTGCTGGTGCCTCCTCTACTACTTTTTGATGGCGTCGTTGCATAGAACAATCACGTTCACCTAAATGAATAGCGCTACCTTGACCATCAGCCATTATTTGAATTTCAACATGGCGAGGGTTTTCAAGAAATTTTTCCATGTACACAACATCATTGTTAAATGCTGCACCGGCTTCACTTTTAGTCAAAGCAATCGATGTAATAAGTTCATCTTCACTGCGCACCACACGCATACCACGACCACCGCCACCGCCTGCGGCTTTAATAATAATGGGATAACCGATACCTTTAGCCAATGATTTGTTTCGCGCTTCGTTTTCGTTCAAGGGTCCATCAGAACCTGGGACACAAGGTACACCAGCACTTTTCATCGATCGGATCGCTGAAACTTTATCACCCATTAAATTAATGGTTTCGGCAGTTGGGCCAATAAAAGTAAAACCACTTTTTTCAACGGCTTCAGCAAAGTCAGCATTTTCGGCTAAAAATCCATAACCTGGATGAATGGCATCTGCGTTAGTCACTTCAGCAGCCGCAATAATGCGAGGAATATTAAGATAACTCTCTGTGGCCGACGCTTTGCCGATACAAATCGTTTCATCAGCCAAAAGCACATGTTTGAGTGACTCGTCAGCAGTTGAATGCACTGCCACAGTCGTAATGCCTAACTCTTTACAGGCACGCAAAATTCGCAGGGCGATTTCGCCGCGATTTGCAATGAGGACTTTTTTTAACATTGTCATAGACCTTTTATTCAATCACAAACATAGGTTGGTCGAATTCTACAGGATCTTGGTTTTCAACTAAGATTTGTTTGACCACACCGGTTTTATCAGACTCAATTTGATTCATCATCTTCATGGCTTCGATAATACAAAGTGTGTCGCCGACATTCACTTTTTGGCCTACTTCAACAAACGATTTAACACCAGGAGATGAAGAGCGATAAAAAGTACCGACCATAGGCGAACACATAATGTGACCGCTTATCGCTGGAGCCGCTTCAGGAACTGGTGCTGCAGCCGGAGCAGCTAGAGGTGCTAACTGTGGTTGTGCTGCGAACTGCATAGGTGCAGCGACCTGAGCCGCAGTGACCCCGCGGTGAATTCGCACTGATTCTTCGCCTTCAGTAATTTCTAGCTCAGATATGCCAGACTCTTCCACTAGCTCTATCAACTTTTTAATTTTACGTATGTCCATTCTTTTCTCTCTAATCAGTTAATCAGCAAGCAAATTTTGCTGATGTTTAGTTAAATATTGTTTGGCCGCTGCTAAAGCGAATTCGTAACCTTGTGCGCCTAATCCACAAATTACCCCTTGGGCAATGTCTGATAAATAAGAATGCTGCCGAAACGCTTCTCTGGCGTGTACATTGGATAAATGCACTTCGATAAAAGGGATAGACACACTTAAAAGTGCATCTCTTAATGCAATGCTGGTATGAGTAAAGGCGCCAGGGTTGATGACAATAAAATCTATTTTTTCGAAAGCATTATGCACGGTATCAATTAACGTGTGTTCAGCATTAGACTGAACGTGAGTTACACTTAAACCTATCGAGTCAGCAAAAATTGTTAGCTTATCGACAATTTGTTGTAAATTTTGTGAGCCATAAGTTGCGGGCTCGCGTTTGCCCAACATATTTAGATTTGGGCCATTGATGACTAATACTTTCACTGGTCTGCCATTTTAATAATAAATGATTTTATGCAATGTTTTTCAAAATGAAAAACCGTATTTTAAAATCAATTTATGTACGATAAACGCACAATAACTTAAATTAATCATCTATTATAGAGAGCAAATAGAAATTAGCAGCAAAATACTGGTCTTATCAGCGAAGATTGCCGCAAAGTTAACGAATATTATGTTTTTGTAGGGCGTATTGTCTTAACAATCGTTTATAAATCGGAGCGTTTTTTAATTTGAATTATATCGCGCATATTCATATTGGTTCACATACTCAAACACACTTGTTAGGGAATTTTCTTGGGGACTTTGTCAAAGGCAGTCAACTACAATACTTACCTTTTGAGATTGAGCAGGGTATTCGTTTGCATCGTAACATTGACGTATTCACAGATTCACACCCTCTGATAATTGAGTTAAGACAATGTTTCCCTAGTGATATTCGAAGGATGGCGGGAGTGATCATTGATATCTATTTTGATTATCTGTTGATGAAAGCGTGGGATCGTTATTCTAACATTCACTTTACTCATGTTTTTACTACGTTTTATGAGCAACTTGAACAATTCTCATTGCCTGAAAATTCGCACTTTACTAAACAGGCAGAACGCTTGAAAACACACCAATGGTTAAATGAATATATTCATATCGAAACCTGTTATCGGGCATTCTTAAGCATTGAGAGTCGATTAAAAAATAAGATATTGTTTGCCGAAAAAGCGCAATATTTTTTACTTCAACATGCCGTTCAGCTTGAGTCTAGCTTTCAACAGTTCTATCCTGAGTGCCTTGATCACGGCCTGAAATTTGTTCGGTCCTATTAATCCTTCACAATAATTGCGAGAAAGTAACGATGGCCGTACACGAAATTCATCACCCTTTAATCCAACATAAAATAGGCTTAATGCGCGAACAAGGCATTAGCAGCAAAGATTTCCGAGAATTAGCCGGGGAGGTGGGCAACCTATTAACGTATGAAGCCACTAGAAACCTGCAAACTGAGGATGTTGCAACCACCGCTTGGAATGGGCAAAAAATAACCATAGAAAAAATTAAAGGTAAAAAAATAACTGTGGTGCCTATTTTACGTGCAGGTTTAGGTATGTTGGACGGTGTATTAAGGCTTATCCCTAATGCCAAAATTAGTGTCGTAGGTTTGTATCGTGATGAAGAAACCCTGCAACCCGTGGCTTATTTCGATAAAGTGGTAAAAGATGTGCCGAAGCGCACCGCCTTAATTGTCGACCCCATGTTAGCCACTGGTGGCACTCTTATCGCTACCATTGATTTACTCAAACAAAAAGGCTGTAAACATATTATGGGACTATTTTTAGTCGCTGCTCCAGAAGGCCTAGAAGCGGTGCAAAACGCCCATCCAGACGTTGATATTTATACTGCCGCAATCGATGAAAAACTGAATGAACAGGGTTATATCTTGCCAGGGCTTGGTGATGCAGGCGATAAAATTTTTGGTACCCGCTAAGTATTGAAGAATGGGCGTCATGAAATGAAGGATTTATTAGTGTATAAAGTAATGTCTATTATTTTTTTATTGTTTGAGCTTAGATAAATATGCACCTGCACAAATCGATAAATAGGTCCTACTTTGGGCCAAAGAAGTATTATCTATTAGTTAATCTGTTATTTCTGCTCATATCATTTGCGGCTAAAAGTAATCCATTGATTTCAGAACCTACTTTTTCTCGTTTATCCACAGAAAATGGCTTATCTCAGAATACTATCAGCACCTTATTGCTCGATCATGAAGGTTTTTTGTGGCTTGGCACTCAGGAGGGATTAAACCGATTTGATGGTTATCAAAATCAGCAAGTACTGGGTCCAAACAACGAATTTTTTGATGCCCCCATTAGTTATATATTCCAAGATTCAAAAGAAAACCTTTGGGTCAGTGATTACCTCAATGGGGTGCATCTATATAATCTAAAAAATAATACCGTCAAAAACATTGTAAACCTTCGATTAAAATACAATGACCAATTACCCCAAGCGGCTTATTACATTAGCGAGGACACAAAGGGGAACATATTACTCTCTATGGATGACAGTGTTTTTTCCTATTCGTATGTTACCCATAAGCTTACAGTTGAATATTCGTTGCCAGATGCACTCATTAAAAATGCCGATCTTGTAAGAACCCACTTGTTATCACAAGACATTCTTTTTGTTGGCACATCAGTCGGTTTATATGGTGTGGTAAGGGGGGAAAAAAAGTCTCTATCGATTAATCATCTGCATTCTGTTGAAAAAACAATAGATAACATGAACGTCAAAGTTTTATACGCAGACGACCAAGATACGTTATGGGTTGGAACGGTTGAGGGGTTATTTAGCCTATCACTTTCTCAAGCAAAGGCGTTTGTGCTTGGCACTCACCCAGCCCCAGAAGCCAAACTTCGTATTGAGAACAGAAATATTTGGAAATTGGGCGGATTCAATGGCGACGCATTTTATGCCGCTACAGATAAAGGGGTGTTTAACTACCAGACAAAAAGTGATCAGTTGCAACACATATTCTTACCCACCGATAGTCGAGATTATATATCCAGTGATGTATTAAATGATCTGATCATAGACAGCAATAATAACATTTGGCTTGGTTCTGCAGCTGATGGCGCAATGTACTGGTCACCTAAAACCACACTTTTTAATAACATTTATAATACTCGAAGTGGCAGAGAGACAAAGGTTTTCAGCCACAACAACATCTGGAGTATGTACCAGCAAAATGAAGAGTCATTGTGGGTGGGTACACAAAATGGCCTCAATCTATACAATCTTTCGGATGGCACAACACAAAGCTTTTTAGTGTCTGATGATGAAAAAGCACCCTTTTCACCTTCATCGATTACTAATATTCAAGCAGGGGAAAACAATCAATTATGGTTAAATACCGGGAATGGGATTATACGTTTTGATACTACAACGGGTAAAACCTATCCGCTGAAGACAAACAGCCCAGAAGATGAAATCATTCTAAAAGCAGACATTTGGGGGGTTTTTACCACTCCTGAAGGGGAGCTTTTGCTGTCGACTGACGCAGGATTTTATCAGTATTCGCCAGACTCGGGTAAAGTCAACAAAATGGATCAGTTGAACGCATCGATCAATTCACGTGAAGCTGCTGGCTTTATTAAAGGTATTAAACCTAATACAACACTTGTCACTGCCTATGGGCAATTATGGGAGATGCAGAATACCACTCACCACATGACAATGCTCCATGAAACACCTTTGCCAGAGATTTACCCCAGTGATGTGTTAATAGATGGGAATAACATTATGTGGATAGTCTATCCAGGTTATGGATTAGTCGGCATTGATGGAACCACATATGAACAGAAGTTTTTTTATAACAAACAAAACATACTGCCAACTAATTCCATCTTCGATATGCAGCAAGATGCAAAAGGCAATATTTGGTTAGGCTCTAACTCTGGGCTGATTAAATTTTCTCCTCAAAATCATCACATACAAATATTCAACCACGAACAAGGTTTAACCAGCGGTGAGTTTAATTCAGATACAAGTTTAACGCTTTTAGATGGGCGTTTGGTTTATGGCTCACCAAAAGGTCTTATCTTTTTTGACCCTTTAAAGGTATCGGTTGAAGAGAATAATGAGATTAAAGTCGCCATCACTAAATTAATACTGATGTCTAATGATATAAAGATGCCTTTTTCAAATTTAGACGGACAGTCAATTGAACTCGATCATGATGATGTTGGACTTTCCATTCATTTTTCTACCCTTGAGTATCAAAACCAAAAAAACACAAAATACGAATATCAATTAAGTGGAAAAGACAACTTCGTGTACCCCATAACCACACGTCCTGAAGTTATGTTTCCTAAGCTCGCACCCGGTGAGTATGTCTTCTCGGTATTAGCATTTGATACAGAAAACGGCGTAAAGTCCAAACCCGCAACCATCAATATTAAAGTGAATTATGCCATTTCGGCGTCCCCACTTGCCTACACGGCTTATTCTCTAATTTTTTTAATGGGGTTGCTGTTTCTCTGGCGTTACCGACGCGCCCATAATTTACGATTGTACTTGGCTCACCAAGAGTCAATACTCAGCAAAAACAAGTTAATTCTTGCTCTAAACGCAAGTAATAGCGGCATTTGGGAATATCAAAGAGAAGAGGACCTGTTTTCTATATCTCGATTAAATGGCGAACTGACCAATATAAAAAAGATGAGTTTTCAAGACCACCTGTCTCTTATTCACAATAGAGACAAAGCGCGATTCGAATCTGCTTGGCAGGGCTTTTTATCTAGCCAAAATTCAGAACTTGATGTCACTTACAGATTATTGAACAAAGATAATGAATGGTTATGGTTCCGTGATGTTGGCAAAGTGGTTAAAACCGATCAGGATGGCGACTCACTTTTAGTAACAGGCACTTACACTAATATTACTGAAACCGTTGCAGATCAAGAAAACCTGCGCCTATTTGGTGAGGCTTTCAAACATACCTTAGATTGGGTCATTATTTGTAACCATAAATATTACCCAATAGCTTTCAATAATGCATTTAAGAAAAAATTGGATTTACAAGGTGATATCGATACGGCTTCAGAAATGGCAGATCTGCTAGAAGTACAAACATCTGACACCATCAAGTTTTGGAGGGAAATGAGTACCTTTGAAGCTGGACAGCAATGGAAAGGCGAAGACAAAATCATCCTCCCCGATGGCTCAACTAGCGATATTTTGGTTCACGTCAATGCTGTTCCCAGCGTTCACGACAAAACCAAAGTTGAACATTTTTTGGTGATTATTTCTGACATCACCGAACAAAAAGCCACACAAGCTAAACTTTTGACTTTAGCTAATTATGATTCCCTTACCGGCTTACCCAACAGAACTTTGCTCTTAGATAGAATTGGAAGAGGCATTGAACACGCACGTAGAAATTCAAACAATATGGCGCTGTTTTTTATTGATTTAGATAAGTTCAAACAAGTCAACGACAGCCTAGGCCATAATGCCGGAGATGAGCTGTTAATCATTGTGGCTAAACGTCTAACCAATAAATTACGCTTGGAGGATACTGTTGCACGTTTGGGAGGGGATGAATTTGTCATCATGATTGATGAAGTGACGTCGGTTGAGGATATCAGTGTGTTAGTCACGGAGATCAGCAGTGTGATCGATCAGCCTATCACCCTCAGTGCACAAACAGTCAGTGTGTCATCTAGCATAGGTATTGCCATGTTCCCAGGTGATGGATGTACCTCAGAAGAGTTACTCAAAAATGCTGATATCGCCATGTACCATGCCAAAGAACAAGGGCGTAGTAATTTTCAATTTTTCACCCAAAAAATGGATGAACTGGTAAAAGGTAGACTGGAATTAGAAAACCAATTAAAAAAGGCCCATAAAGCCAAAATATTTGAAAATTACTATCAGCCCATATTCAATACAAATACCAACAGGATTGAAGGTTTCGAGATTTTAATGCGTTGGCCTACGGCCACCGGCATGATACCACCTGACAAGTTTATTCCTGTGTCGGAAGAGTTAGGGCTTATTGAGCATATGACTCTGGATGCCTTTGAACGGGCTATGCCAGTGTTACACACCATGCGTAATAATGGTTTCAAAGGTTACCTTTCTGTCAATTTATCGGCTAAACATTTTGATAATCAAACGTCTATCGACCGAATTATGTTGCTGTTGGAGCAACACTATATTCCAGTTGAAGCGATACGTTTTGAAATTACTGAAAGTGCTTTGATGCGTGATTACGACAAAGCGCTCACTTATATGACATTGATCCAACAGACAGGTTTTTTAATCGCGCTGGATGATTTTGGTACGGGCTTCTCATCCCTTAAATATCTCAAAGAGTTCCCAATAAACATCATTAAAGTAGATAAAAGTTTTGTTGATGATATCGGTAAAAATAAAAATAATGAGGCGATTATCCTCACAACGTTAAGTATGGCTAAACAACTGAACATGAGCTGCGTAGCTGAAGGCATCGAAACCATTGAGCAGGTCGAGTTTTTCAATAAAAACAAATGCCCACATTTACAAGGTTATTATTTTTCTAAACCGGTTCCAGCGGTGAATATTGCTGCACTATTGGAAAAAGATTGGTCACTAAGCTGAGTTTTTATTTAAACACAAAAGGCAATGATTGAAACTTACCAAAAGGTTTTGCATGATAAATAGCAAAATGTAAATGGGGTAAAGAAGAAAAACCGGTGTTACCTGAATAACCTAATTTTTGCCCCGTTATAACACGCTCTCCTAGGGTCACAGTAACGCCATTTTTTTTCAGATGATAATATTCACCGGTTGTGTCATCGCCGTGCAAAATCACCACGTAATTGGCATATTTAGCGTATTTTCGATTGGCACCTCCACGAGAATGGTTCTCAACTAAATCAATCACTAAACCTGCCCTTGCAGCATGTATGGGTGTTCCAATAGGCATAGCAAAGTCAACCGCATACTCTGATGCCCCACTATGACTATACCCGCCCCCAAAACCTTGCACGATAGGAAAGTAGTCACCTTGGGCATAAGGATGTTGATACACAATATCAGCGTTATGCTCGGCTTGCATATTACCCGGCGTCCAATAAAAAGATTCGTCATACCAAATTTTTCGATGAATATTTATGG
>Ga0209119_1005339_pt1 | contig 10167 bp, 10 predicted proteins | sample COG_03_FD_184747 | JGI IMG/M metagenome (GOLD analysis project Ga0209119, IMG submission 184747) | Pelagic Microbial community sample from North Sea - COGITO 998_met_03 (SPAdes) (version 2) | ecosystem: Environmental > Aquatic > Marine > Neritic zone/Coastal water | place: Helgoland, sampling... | reverse complement strand
AATTTCATTGTAAGTATCTGTATCCAGCACAACTCGAACACGCCCATTTGGAGGAGCCAAAAGTTTCTTTCGATCGTAATCTGATAATCTCATTGGGAAAACTCCTTGCTGATTTAAAGCCTTTGGCCTGAATTTGCATCAAAGACATGAACGTGTTCTGGACTAACTTTAAGGGACAACGATGTAATGTTTATTAGGTTAGCGTCGTAGTTTATGAGCGCAGTTGCATTTTCGCCCAGGCATCGTATGGCAAGAAGTGATTGTGCCCCGGTCGGTTCGACGTGGTTAACGGTTGCCACAATCGACAGGCCAGCACCATTAAGTGTCATTCGTTCTGGCCGTATCCCAACCATGATTTTTTTGCCATTAGGTATTAATTTATTAGTCAGATTAATTGTTGTGAAATCTGAGAAATGCACCCGTCCATCTCGATATATGGCACTAAAAAAATTCATTGCTGGTGACCCTATAAAACTTGCAACAAACATGTTCTGCGGAAACTCGTAAAGTTCCAATGGTGTACCAATCTGTTCAATATTACCATCGTTCATTACGACGACCCGGTCGGCCAATGTCATTGCTTCAACCTGATCGTGGGTAACATAAACGGAAGTAGTCTTCATTTTCTGATGAAAGGATTTAATCTCACCGCGCATTTGCACGCGGAGCTTAGCATCGAGGTTAGACAGGGGCTCATCAAATAGAAAAACTGCTGGATTTCGAACAATAGCACGTCCCATCGCAACTCTTTGCCGCTGTCCGCCTGACAGCTGCGCTGGCAGTCTATCTAGCAAGGAAACGATATCGAGCAACTCCGATGCTTGTTGAGTGCGCTTTTCTATATCTAATTTTGGGACTCTGGAGATTTTTAAGTTAAGAGAAATATTTTCGCGAACGGTCATGTGCGGATAGAGTGCATAATTTTGGAATACCATCGCAACATTCCTTCCTTTGGGATCAATGTCGTTTACAATCTCTCCTGCGAACTTGAGGGTTCCCTTTGTAATATCTTCGAGCCCTGCGATCATGCGCAAAACTGTAGATTTTCCACAGCCTGAAGGGCCCACAAGGACTAGGAATTCTCCATCATTGACAGTAAGATTGAGGTCACTAATTACTTCGACTTCACCATAAGATTTATAGACGTCTAAAATTTCAACAGTGCTCATAATTCTTCTCCGAAGGCATTGATCTAACAACGCTGAAAAGCATGCTTTTCTCCAAGTGGATAAAACTAACAAATAAAAAATATTCTGTCAATATGAAACGTTTCAAAAATATAAAATAATAAAAATTTTAACACAGAGCCTGGCAAAAAAATTAGCTTATATGAGGCTAGAACTTGCCACGCCATTTCAGCGACTGCCTGTTCTAAACTATTAAATCAGAGTTGCCTGAAATTATATTATTATGGAATTGTAATACAAACTTGACGATCCATTGGTTGGCCTCAATGGGGGCTCCTACAAGACCAAACTACACTTTTGGCGGTTGATAAAAATGCGGTCTTGGCAGTGAAAGTAAACATGAAGGAATGCTAGAGTTTACTGAAGCACAATATTTCTGTAGAATGGTGATTGGAAATTAATTACCAAAAATATAAAATAGATTACTCGCAGTTTGAGAAAGTAGTTTGCTTGTCCGATGGCACCCAATCGGACACCGATATATTGTTTGGGGGCTGCTATTAACAATATAAAATTATTTAGGATACTTTCTTTGGTACAATGAGTGAACATTGGCGCACCATCCTGAAGGCCAGAAATACTTCTTTTGTTTCATAGAGGATAGGTCAACAACAACAGGCACAAAAAAAATATTGCTAAAAAAGACAGCAAATGGGATTATTAGTGCTTATAAAATCGGTAAAATCGGGTTTCATCGAATTTGACGTAGCGTAATATTTGATGATTTTAGACGGTTAAGTCTAATATAAAATTTAAACTGCAAATATAGAAAGATTAGCTATGCTAAATCAAAAAAATGCGTTTATCGATCACATTTGGGAACTTGAAGGCAAAGGCTCTCGTGCTGAATTAGAAAAGTTTTGTGCAGATAATGCCTCCAAACATGTACACGGGCTTAACGAAGAGGGAACAATAAGGTTCGAGTGGTTTATCGCAAATGACAACAAAACGGTAACTTTCATCGAGCGACTCAAAGACGAGGCCGCTGCCAAGGAACGAATTAAGAACCATATGGATAGCCACTTAGCAGCAGAATTTCCTGAAGTTTTTGATATTAAGAAATTAATAGTGCTAGGTGAAATTGGTCCAGAAATTGCAGAAACATATGCCGCTTTTGGAGCGGAAATCAGAACAAAAGTTGCCGGCTTTTCGTAAAAGATCCAATTTATGATACCAAGACAATACCACATTGCTCCGATTTGGATGGCAAGGCTTGCCATTATTATTTGTGTCCTCATTATCGGCAATTGGTTTGTTTTTATCCCTTGGAGGCTTGATTTAATCATGTTGGCCAAAAAGGATTTTGGCTATGTCCTTTTCCTATTTGGCATTGGCTCGATTTGCTCCATGCAACTCACCAGCAAGGTATTAATCCCACGACTTGGGCCAAGAGCTTTGCTGCCTACAGGCACCATATTTTTTGGTCTTGCAGTCTATTTATGGGCAACCGCGACAAGCCTTGCGGTATTTGCCCTCATGGCTTTGCCTGTTGGTGTTGCTTTTGGTCTGATAAACCCTTGCGCCGCCTTTTTGACAGTCCAAGCTGAGCAAGAGACTGGCAAGCGCTTATTGACATTTCACCATGCGTGCTTTTCGATAGGCAGCCTTCTAGGCGTCTTGATTGGCAGCTTATATGCGTCAACTGGCCTTAACCCAAACTATTTGTTTTTCTACCTGATGATAGCAGGCATGACCCTTGGCGTGACCTTTTACTTTATTTCAGATACCTCAATCAAAAAAGCCGATAATATACCACCAGAAGAAGTAAAGCGTGCCATCAAGTTACCAAACGGTGATACCTTATTATTCGGCGCGATAGCGGCGGTATCGATGGGCACATATGGTATTATTCTAGATTGGTCTGCCTTGTGGCTCACGCGCGATATTGGTGTCACCTTAGCTTTGGGCGGATTAGGCATTTTTGCTTATAGTGGCGCAGAGATTTTTGCCCGTTTATTTGGCGCTGAGATAATTCAGCGCTTTGGTGAGCGATTTATCGGCAGTTCGGCGCTTATTTTTGGTTGTGTAATTATGATTTTTGCGACCATGAGCAAAGAACTTAGCTTCATTATCATAGCGTTCTTTGCCTTTGGCTTTTCTTCCGCTAATTTTCTGCCGTTAGTGCAGGGAGTCGCAGCCAAGAGAAACAATGATAAAGCCTCTGAAATTGTGACAGATATTCAAACAATTTCCTTTATTGGGTTTTTATTTGGGCCACCTATAGTGGGACTAATCGCAGAATATATCTCAATCGCCGCTTGTATGTATGTCTTAAGCATCGTCTGGATAATCTCATCACTCATGATGCGTAAATATTTCAGCGCGGCCTCTTAGGCATTGTCAGACAAACTTGGCGTTCCAATGGTTTCCTCTAATTCCATTATGTTCAATGATTAGTACAACCACTACCTTTTTCTCTTATGCCTGATGGCACCGTAATAGTGACGCTTTTACGTCTGATGAGCCCGCCATATACTGGCTTTAACTTATTGTTATAATTTAATAAAATAGAAATATAATGATTTAGCCCTCACACCAGCCCCCACAGTATTGACTTAAATGATATATTTAGCCAGGCGAGCGCCCTTGCGTTAGTGTCATGTTCATGGAGCAATATGGTTATCTATCATAAGAATTACTGATGTTAAGAAGGTATTAACAACCGCTTCAATCATGAAAGACATCTTCAAAACAGGCAGACTTAAAAACAAAAACGCAGTGACGCTCTCATGGAGTGGTTCCAAATCTGTGCTTTATAGATTTATGTGACCGTGGCACTTTGAGACGTGTTAGACTTTATCTGGCAACACCGAGAAAGGTGCCTAGACCTTAGCTTGTATATCTAACTAAACTTTCTTTTGTTTGACAGCACCTTTGTAAGGTACAGATGTAGAATTGCGGATAATTAAGGTTGCTTGCAATGAGATTTCGTTAGTAGGAATAACTGATAAGAGCAATTCTATAGCATATTTTGCCAAATCCTTGATGGGTTGTCGAATGGTCGTTAGATGAGGTGTAACCAGGCTACTGATATTAATGTCGTCAAAACCAACTACTGAGAGATATTTTGGGACCTTCACATCCATTTCATAGGAAACCCCAAGCACCCCAATCGCAATCTGATCAGAACCACAGGCAATCGCTGTTGGTCGAAAGCGCTTTTTTCGTGATAGGATTTTCCGCCCTAGGGTTTTGCCTGTATCGTAGTTGAAATTTCCTTCTAGCGTTTCCACTATGGTAGGATCTTCAGTTGAATGAAGTTCATTCATGCGATCTATAAAGCCGGATTGCCGAGAGGCGGAAATTTTAACATTGGAACCTCCGCTTATGTACAAGACTCGTCTATGACCTAGGCTATGCAAATGATCTGCTACTAATGCCGCAGCAGAAGTGTTATCCGTCTTTATTCTAGGATATGATTTAAAATCGCGATCTAAAGCGACAATGGGTATTTCACCCTCAAAAGAATAATCTTGTCCTGAAGATGCTGCAACAACTATGATTCCACGAGGTGCATAAGTTAAAAGTAATTCTAAATGCTTTTTTTCTAGCTCCTTATCATCCAGTGAATTCATTAACATTACAGTTAAGTTATTTTTAGTGGCTTCTAATTCAACATGTTTTGCCAGCTGTGAAAAGAATGGGTTGGTTATATCCGGCAAAATAAGGCCAATTGATTCTATACGCTTAGTCCGTAATGCGCGGGCAGTTAAATTTGGCTTGTAACCCAGCTCTAAGATAGCAGCATTAACTCTATCACAAAGGGGCTGCTTGACTTGGGCTGTATTGCTAATAACCCGCGAAACTGTTCCAACTGAAACATTTGCGAGCCGTGCAACATCCTTAATTGTCGCCATTGATTCTCTCCGTGTAGATTTATGGTCAGCCTATCAAGGAAAACATATAAAGTGATATAAAATATATATATTGAAACGATTTAATAAAATGAAACGTTTCATATTGACAAATTTAATTTAAATGATTAATTTTTTTTAACAGCTTAAACGCTGTGGTGCCGTAATTATAATTGGTAGGATTGAGCAGTAAGTGTTCGTTATTATACTATTACATAAAAGCTCGACTGCCCAAAAAAGGGAGTAAAAAGTATGTTACGTAGAACATTTTGCACAGTTGCATTGGTTGGCTTATCGTTGATGCCGTTATCAGTTGTTGCTCAATCAAACGAAAAACTCAATTTACTTGTGGGAAACTGGGCAGTAGAACCGCTCACCCCGTGGGTCAAACAATTTACTGAATTTACTGGGATCGAGGTTGAGGTTCAAGGGTTCCCTTTTCGGGATCTGCTGCAAACTATCGAAGTGCGTGGTAAGGCGAAGGCAACAGACGTGGATGCAATCTTTGTGGATGCACCACTGGTTCCTTCCTATGCCGTCCGAGGGCTAATATCCTCAATGGGTCCGTATTTTGAGCAAGGTGAAGCACAGGAGATTTGGGCCAATGCGGCTATTGCTGCTGCTTCTTGGAACGGTGAAGTCTGGGCCCCACCTTTGAATAACTCTAGCCAAATACTATATTATAATAAAGACTTACTTAATGCATCAGGGATCGACGCACCCTCGAGTGATTCTGAAGGTCGTATTACCTGGGAGCAGCTTGTTGAAAATGCACAGACCATGGTAGATGCTGATGCGGGCATCTGGGGGATGTCTTTTGATCAAGTCAGCCGATATTACCAACTACAGGCCTTGCCGGAGTCTGCTGGTGGTGGGTCGGGCGTGGACGCGGCTGGAACTTCGGTAGAGGGTATGTTGACTAATGAAGGTTGGATGAAGGCAGCAAAATTCTATTATGACCTCTTCAACACCTGGAATATTTCTCCTAAAGGCGTGAGCCCAGATCAAACTCAAGAATTATTTGCATCTGGCAAAGCTGCTTATTTTGTTGGTGGACCTTGGAACATTGCGGCTATTGTAGAGGCGGATGTAAACTTTGGAATGGCCCTGCATCCCTATTTCCAGGGTGGTACTCCTAAAACATCAACAAATAGCTGGCACATTGGGGTATGGAATTACACCGAGAACAAGGACGCTGCTGCACAATTGGTACGATTTCTAACAGCTAGCCCAGAGGTTGCAATTGATTATGTTGAACAGCATGGCCAACTGCCAGCGCATCATGCGGCTTTACAGAATATTGCAGAATCACCACGTTACAATTCTTTCCCACGTAACGGAATAAAATTAGCTACCTACGAAGCCGCAAATACTGCAGTAACCCGTGCGCGGACACCTGCATTTTTGGAATTTGAAGAGATTGTTAACAATAGCTTTGAGGATATCCGCAATGGTGGAGATCCGGCGACAGTTCTTGGTGAAGCAGAGCAACGAATACAATCAGCAATGCGCCGATATCGTTAATCAAATGACGCTGCGCGATCAAGTTCGCGTGGCGTCATTTTGGTGAAAGCATCAATATGCGTCTGAGCATCTGTCATCAAAAATGGCTTATCCCACTTATTTTTCTTACTCCAGCAATGCTTGGTTTATTTTTGTTCAAAATCTACCCAATCTTTCTAGCCATTTGGGAAAGCTTTTTTATCGAAAGCTTTGGCGTTGGAGGTGGAAAAATATTTGTTGGTTGGGAAAACTTTACTCTGCTGTGGAATGACTTTGTATTTTGGCGCTCAGTTAGAGCAACGGCAATTCTGACAGTAGTAATTAATCCGGTGCAGATTAGTCTAGCATTGGCATTAGCACTACTATTACAGCGCAGGTCCCGCCACATTCGGCTTATACGCTCCCTTTTTCTGCTTCCAATTGGTATTGCGCTTCCAATTGCCACCATTATTTGGGGCCTGATGCTGAACCCAAACGATGGACTGATTAACGCAATGTTGGGCATCTTTGGTATCTCGCGCCAACCGTTCTTGACCAGCGAAGATCAGGCAATTTGGGCTATCGTAGCTATTGCTACCTGGAAAGGTGTCGCCTTTTGGATGTTATTTTTGTTGGCAGGTTTGGAGGATATTCCTCGGCAATTATATGAAGCCGTCCGAATTGATGGTGCAAACTGGCTGCAGCGTCATCGATATGTTACCTTACCGATGCTACGCCGCACAATTTTGTTTGTTCTCGTAGCAGATACGGCCACGAATTTTGTTCTAGTAGTTCCAATGATAATCCTTACTCAAGGTGGGCCCAGACAAAGCACTAACGTATTGATGTACGAGGCTTATCGCACAGGCTTTCTGTTCCAAGACTTTGGCAAATCAATGGCCATTGTTACGATTTTAACTTCGATTACAATGTTGGTAATCGCACTTCAGGTGTTATTTCTTGGTGACCGCAGGGGGGCTAATAAATGAATGGAATGTTGCGTAAATGGCCAGTGATCGCTTGGTATGTGTGTGTTGTAATAGGCTTGGTTATTACACTACTACCGTTTGTGTATGCCGCAGCAGGGTCGCTAAAGCCAAATCATTTAATGTTTAGTGAACTTAGTCCATTTACACTCAAAGCTTTTTTGCCTGGCACCGATCCAGTGGCCTATTTTAATATTTTCGAAAAAGGTTTTGGTAGAGCAATCTTAAACACACTTTTTGTTTCATGTACTTCGGTAGTAATTGGGCTATTGGTTAATTCCACCGCCGGTTTTGCTTTTGCCCGATTCAGGTTTCATGGTGACAAAGTACTTTTTGCGATAGTATTGGTAACTTTTGCAGTTCCAGCCGAGGCTATCGCAATACCTCTGTTTATTATGATTCGTGGTCTCGGTTGGTTTGACAGTTTCACAGCACTTATCGTACCTGGGATTGCTAATGGTCTAGTGATTTTTCTGTACCGTCAATTTTTTGCTGGTGTCCCAAACGAATTAATTGAGGCAGCGCGTGTTGATGGCCTATCTTGGTGGCGCATCTATTGGACAATCTGCATGCCGCTAGCCAAACCTGTCACTATAGGGGCAGGTCTATTGCTGTTTGTATTCCAATGGGAATCGTACCTTTGGCCGCTCATAGCAGCACCCTCCCCAGAACACCATTTAATTCAAGTGGCTCTAGGGCGATTTTCAACCGAATTTTCAGCCATTTGGAATGAACAATTTGCGGCTTCGACTATTGCTGGTGCGTTGCCTTTGGTATTTATCTTTATTTATCAAAAGCAATTCGTAAGCGCACTTACTGGTGTAGACCTAAAATAATCAAGCAGTAAATTGCTTGAAAAGCTGTAACAAAATGCCCAATAACAAAAACAAGGACACCTATCATGCAAAACATTGATCAAATCCTCGAACAACATATCGACGGTGGGGACCTTCCCTGCGCGGTAGCTGGTTTTGCTAACGCGGATGGCAATTTGTATACGGGGGCTGCGGGTGTTCGCAGTCTTGATGCATCTTAGGCAATGACCACTGATACGATCTTCGACATTGCCTCCATGACCAAGGACATCACCACGGATACTACCCTGCAATTGGTCGAGCAAGGCCTTATTGATCTCGACACCCCCATTACAGCTTAACTTCCTGATTTAGAGCACCTTAAAGTTTTGGATGGCTTTGATGATGAGGGCAAGCAAATGCTCAGTATGCCTAAAACCAGCCCTACTAATGGCAGCTGCTCACCCATACATGAGTTATGTGTACGAGATCTGGAATGCCAATGGACTACAAAGTGTGGCCAGCGAACAGTTAGACAGGCCTGTTCGCTGAAGGTGGCAATGGAATGATGGCACCCCTTGGCTTCATCCCAGGCGAGCGCTGAGAATATGGTATTGGCATTGATTGGGCAGGAAACATTGTTGCAACCCTCAGCGGCAAAGGCTTGGACGCATATTTCCAAGATCACATTTTTGCCCCATTAGGTATGCATGACAGCAGTTACGCAGTGCCAGAGGAAAAAGCCGCTATACGCGCGGCAATCCACGCTAGAACTGAGGATGGCCTAACTGTCGCTCCACACCCAGTTAAAACGGTATCTGGCGGCGGTGGTTTAAGCTCAACAATTAATGACTACCTTAGGTTTATGCGCGCGCTGTTGAATCAAGGCACCTTGGACGGCGCTATTATCTTGCAACCCTATACGGTTGATATGATGTTTGAAAATCACATTGGTGATTTAGATGTCACCTCTGGTTCAACTTACTTGCCAGCCTTCAGTAACGACTTCGACATGGGCTTTGGCCAGCCAGCGAAGTGGGGGTTAGGTTTTTTGTTGCACGAAGCACAAACAGAATCGGGGCGACCTAAAGGTTCCGTTTCTTGGGCAGGATTATTTAACAGCTACTTTTGGATCGACCGTGAAAATGATCTTTGCGCTGTGATTAGTACTCATGTGCTGCCTTTTTTCGATACTTACGCAATAGCCATGCTAAAAGATTTTGAAACTGCGGTTTATAAGAACCTAAAATTATTAAGCGGTCTTATCAATAGTAGGCCAGTGGCAGTTAATAACTGTTTCAGCGTGGACGCTGTTCACTTACAATGCTCACACACCCGAACACTTTCATCAGTCTGCTAGCGCTGCACGAAGCTGTTTTATGAATCTACGGTTCAAATATTATTAATTTCAGTAAAAGCTAATACCTCGCACTCGTCCTATAGCATCGCACCGAGCAACTTGGCCCCTTGCCATCGACACTAAAAGTTAAGCTTTTAATTGCAATAATTTTACCATTTTGTGGGAGTGTGTCTAAACTAAAAAATATAATCCCAATTTAATGAACTTAAAATTTAAGATTGATATTAGCTTATTCCATGTTGGCAAATTGAATAACGTCGCCTCAGGTAAAAGCTATGATTAAAATTTATATCGTATTCCAAGATATGTATTAAATCTAGATCCCCATAACTTGAGAAATAAACCCTTTTCGACATCAAAGATCATTATTTGAGATGAAGTACCCAACCCTAGATCAAGCAGAATTTTTCCAGCTTAGCAATAAAGTCCTGCATAATCTTGTCGCGGTCGATCTGGTTTACATAACGGATTTGATGACGACTATTATCCACACTCCAGGTCACG
>Ga0209119_1005333_pt1 | contig 10176 bp, 13 predicted proteins | sample COG_03_FD_184747 | JGI IMG/M metagenome (GOLD analysis project Ga0209119, IMG submission 184747) | Pelagic Microbial community sample from North Sea - COGITO 998_met_03 (SPAdes) (version 2) | ecosystem: Environmental > Aquatic > Marine > Neritic zone/Coastal water | place: Helgoland, sampling... | reverse complement strand
ACATAAACGGAACAAAAGGTGTTGTTAATATTGGTAAAGTAATTAATTCACAAGCTACAACAGACCCAGAGCATCCTATTTATTATAAAGGTTATGCTTATGACGTTATAAGTACAGATGAATTAGATTTAGAGCAATACAGAGTTTATCCAAATGGAACTGCTGTACATCAATTTTACGGATATAAAAGAGGCGATGATAAATAAAGATATAATTACAAGCATAGAAAAGGATAAATTACTACACTTTTTTGTAGGTAGTATTATTTTGTTTTTATCATTGTTATTTTTTAACACATTAATTTCAATCAGTATTGTTGTTCTTATTGCAGCAATAAAAGAAATTGTTTACGACGATTTTTTAAAAAAAGGAACGCCTGAACTTGCAGATTTTATTTATACAATATTGCCTTGTTTGTTGCATATAATTAATACTTATGTTTAATATTAGATTGTTTTTAGGTTATTTAGAAAAATTTAGTTTGACTATTTGGGGGTTAAATCTTATGGATATTCTAACAATATCTAACATTGATTTTTTTAACAATATAGACGGAAATCTTAAAACACTTTTTGGAATTGTTGGTTTTGTTTATTTGCTTATTCAATTGCCTTTTAAGGTAATGGAATTAATATCAAAGCATAAATTTAACAAACTTGAAAACAAGATAAAAGAACAAGACTTGTTAAGCAAAAAAACACACCTCGAAGATTTAAAAGAAGTAAACAAAGCTTTAAAAGATTTTGACGAAGTACATAAAAAGAAATAAATATGTCAATTTTAAATGATTCTGTTTTTTTATTGCAGCCAACTGGAGTAAAAGAAAGTAAAATTTATTCTACATTTCCAACAAATGGAGATGGCGATTTTACTTTTTCAAGAAGTTCATTAAAAAATAGAATTGCAAAAAATGGATATATTACAAAAGTTGATCAAAACATTCCAAGCCTTTCATATAAAACAATAAGCGGGGTTTCTGATAATTGCCCACATATTGAAATAGAGGCGCAATCTACAAATCTAATTCCTTACTCAGAAAATTTTAGCGAATGGACAAGCGTAGGCAACGCAGTTGTAACGGATAACTTTATTGCTTCACCTGACGGCACCAAAAACGCAGCAAAAGTTGTTTTTGATGGCACAACAGACGCAAGAATTGAAATATCGGTTACATCTTCAGGGCAAATAACGCAATCAATATATTTAAGAACTGAAACCGGAACGCAAGACGTAAGTATTGGCGCCATTTCAACAGATTTATCAGTTGTAACTTTGACAACAGAGTGGCAAAGGTTTTCACACACAAGCGCATCAGGAACATTTCCAAGGGTTTTGTGTAGCGATGCCGCAACTATTTATGTGGCCCAAGCACAAGCGGAAAATTCTGACTTTGCATCTTCTTATATTACATCAAATGAGGGCGCTGCATCTACAAGATTAGATGAAGGTGATTTTAGCTCAAACTTTTCGTCTTCAACAACTTTTCCGGCAAATACTTCAACCTTAGTTTTGTGGTTTTCTTATAACGGAAAAAATGGAGATTTTTATAAAATGCTAAGATTTAAAGATTTTTCAGGAGGTAATTCAATGCGCCTTGAAGCATATTCAAGTAACTTAATAAATATATTTGGCGATAATATAAGCGGATCCGGATTAATAAATGGAGGCTTTACTCTACAACCTGGAACGCTTTGCAAAATGGCAATTGCTTATGACGCCTCAAATACTTACGTTTATATTAACGGCTCTAATATTGGTTTAAATGCACCTACGGGAGTTTTAAATATTATCGATAATATTTACAACATCAGTTCTAATATGAATAATATAAATATTCACAGAATTTCAGTTTTTAATACGCTAAGATTAACAGACGATTTAATTGAATTAACGACGTAAAAACATAAATAAATATTTTCGTATATTTACACAAAATTAATAACAATAAAAAATAATTAAATGGCTACAACCGGAGTATTTAACGGAACTAACTTAATTTTAACAGTGGAAGGTGCCACAGTTGGACACACTACAAGTTGTTCAATGTCTTTATCAATGGACACGCCGGAGGCTACAACTAAAGATTCAAACGGATTTTCTGAGTATATCGGAGGAGTAAAAGGTGGTGAAATATCTTTTGAAGGATTAGTAGTTTATGACGATACGTCAAATGCTATTGAAATGGCTGATTTTCTTTTAGCAAGAACTCAATTAACTTGTGTTTTTGGAACTGCTGAAACTGGAGACGCAATTTATACTGCTGAAGCATTTTTATCAAGTGTTGAAATGTCTGCTGAAATGGAAGCTGCTGTAACTTATAGCGGATCTTTGACTATTACTGGAGCAATCACTAAATCAACTAACTAATTAATTTTAGTTTACTTTTATAGGGCCGCCGTCAATATTTGGCGACGGCTTTTTTATATTAATTTTAAACCTTAAAAAATGACAAACAAAAAAAGGGGTTACATCGACATCAAAGTTGGTAACAAAAACAGAACTCTTCATTTCTCAATGAACTTTTGGTCGGAATTTACCGAGCAATTAGGAATAAGTTTAGCCGATATTGGCGGAGCATTTCAAAACGGAATATCAATAAAAGGATTAAGAGCTTTAGTTTATTCTGCAATTCTAGCAAACGACCAAGAAAACGGAAACGAAATTGATTATAATTTATTTACTGTTGGCGCTTGGTTGGATGAATTAGACGCTGAAAAAATAAATGAAATTGTTGAGGTAATGCTACAATCTAAAATTTTAGGTAATAGTTTAAACGGCGAAACCGAAACTAAGGGAAAGCGTCAGCCGTCAAAGAAGAAGTAAATTTTGAAACTTTAACTGATCATTATATTGGGTTAGTTGGAATTAAGCCTGACGATTTTTGGCGGCAAACCTGGAGAGAAAACGCTTTAATTGCGCAACACTATCACAACAATATTAACTTAAATTGGGAGCAAACTCGTTACATTGCCGTAATGATTCACAACGTGCAATGTGAGAAAAAATCTCAGATGTTAAAGCCTGAAGATTTATTTCAATTACCAAGTGATATTGTAAGAAAAAAGAAACGCTCAGAGCCTAAATCTACCAAAAAACAAATGGATGATTTTATGGCAAAATATCAATCAATGAATAATAAAAAGACGCTAAAATAGATGCGTCTTTTTTTTTGTATTTTTGTTTCAACTTATTTAATACTATGGCCGAACAGAATTTAAAAATAAATATTACCGGAGATTCCTCCAAGTTAAAAAATGCGCTAAGTTCTGCGAGTTCTAAATTATCAAGTTTTGGCTCAAAGATGCAAAGCGTTGGAAAATCTTTATCAACTAGATTGACTTTGCCTTTAGCCGTTGCCGGTGGCGCAGCAGTAAAGTTTGCAAGTGATTTCCAAGAATCAATGAACAAAGTAGATGTTGCCTTTGGCGAATCTAAACAAGAAGTAAAAGACTTTGCAAAAACTACATTAAAACAATTTGGTATTGCAGAAGGTAGTGCTTTAGATATGGCTGCTTTATTTGGAGATATGGCTACCTCAATGGGATTAAATCAAAGCGCTGCATCTAATATGAGTACATCTTTGGTTGGTTTAGCCGGAGATTTAGCATCTTTTAAAAACATAGGAATTGACCAAGCGACAACTGCATTAGCGGGAGTTTTTACCGGAGAGACCGAATCTTTAAAAAGGTTGGGTATTGTTATGACTCAGACAAATTTAGAGAGTTTTGCAATGGAAAGAGGTATGAACGCCAATATAAAAACAATGACACAAGCGCAAAAAGTTGCGTTACGTTATAAATTTATAATGGAATCAACTTCAAACGCTCAAGGCGATTTTGGTAGAACAAGCGGAGGAGCTGCAAACCAAATGAGAATATTTCAAGAATCTTTAAAAGAATTATCTGCGAAGTTTGGTCAAGTTATATTGCCAGTATTTACTAAATTAGTATCATTTGCAAACGGATTGTTACAAAAATTTGCAGAATTAAGTCCATCAACAAAAAAACTAATAGTTGTATTTGCGGGTATCGCTGCGGCTTTAGGGCCAGTTCTTTATATTTTAGGAACTTTAGTTACTTTGGCTCCGGCTATTGGTACGGCTTTTACTGTTATGATGGGGCCGATTGGTTTAATAGTTGCCGGACTAACTGCGATTGCAGTTGTAATTTATAAAAATTGGGCGGGTATAAAATCCGCTTTAGTAAAAATAGGAAACTATTTTATTGACTTATACAACAATTCATTGCCTATTCAATTAGCAGTAAATACGCTAATAATGAATTTTAAAAATATGTTAGCCGTCGGAAAGTTTGTTTTTTCTACTTTTTTAACAATAATAAAAACTTTTGCAAATAATTTTATAACACTATTTAAAGGAATAGGCGATATTTTAATTGGTGTTTTTACCTTTGACGAAGACAAAATTGTTCAAGGGTTTACAGACTTAACAGATGGTTTAAAAAACAATTTTACAACTGCATTTAATGCAATTAAAACAGACGCCTCAATATTAGGTAGTTCAGTTGTAGATAATTTCAATGAAGCGTTACAACAAAAAACAATAGCAAAAATAGTTGTTCCGGTTTCAACAAAATCAGAAGGTCAAACAGATGATAATTCTATAAAACCTAAAGACACAAAATCAACTTCAACAATAACTCCTAAAATTGATCCTAATGCGGCTGAAAAACTAAAGGCTTTAAATAATGAAATAAACAACGCTTTAATAACTGATGATGCTAGAGCATACCAACAAAGAAGAAATGATGCGGTTAAGTATTATGATGATTTAATTAGCAAGGTTGCATCAGGCTCAGAAAAAGAAAAAGAATTGCAAAGAGCAAAATCTGCTGCAATTTCTCAAATAGATACAGATGAAAAAAATCGTTTATTAGAATTAAAACAACAATTTGCAGACGCAACTAATGCAAGTGATGATGAACAAAAAGCTATTGAGATTGAAAAAATAAAATCAAAATTTGCTGAATTAAGGCAATTAGCTATTGACAATAATATGATGACCGCAGAGCAAGAAGCTGCATTTAATGCTGCTCAGTCTGAGGCTGAAGATGCGGTTTATAATGAGAAAAAAGTTCGTTTTATGGGCTTTATGATGTCAATGACACAAGCGCAAGAGCAAATGAGAAATATTGGTGCGTCAGTAGATAGGTCTTTTGGAGCAATTGGAAATTCTATTACACAAATGTTTGGAGGCGCTCAATCTGCGGTTGGTGCTTTTGTTGGAACTTTAGCAAAAGACGCTTTGAAGATTCTAGGACATAATTTAAAAATTGCAATGGCGGGAGGTACGGCTGCTGCAACTGAAACCGCTAAAAGTTTTGGCCCGGCGTCAGCATTTGTTTTACCCGCATTAATTGCCGGTGCAACTGCTTTAATTAGTGGAACATTTTCAAAATTTGCAGATGGTGGAATTGTAAGCGGCCCAACGATGGGATTGGTTGGAGAGTACCCAGGAGCAAGGTCAAATCCTGAGGTTATAGCGCCATTGAATAAGTTGCAAGGTATGATTGGAAAAAGTAGAGAAAGCGGAAACATAAACGTAACTGGAGAGGTTAGAGTTGATGGGCAAGATTTATTGATTGCAATAGAGAGAGCAAACGAAACTGCGGAAAGAGTTTACTAAAATAAAAAAATGGCATACGGCGTTAAATATAGATTAGAGTTTTCCGATGTTTTAGGATATGGAAAAAAAGTTGAAATATTAAAAAAAGATTATACCGGCAGCGTTTTTCCAATGGTAGGAGGCGCAAATCCGGTTTCAATATCTTGGCAATCTTCAAATGACTTTTATAATCCAATAATTGGATCAAAATGTAAATTAAATCTATTTGTTACTGACGACGTTTCTTATGATGATTTTTATAAATTCGACGAACGAGAATACAAAGTTGTGGTTTATTATAAGCAAACACAATCAAATCAATATAATGATCGGGTTTCTGAGGATGGCGGAAATATTGAAAGCATTGGTTGTTTAGAAAATTTAATTGACAACTATTCAGGCGTTGATGTTTGGGCAACTTATTGGTCAGGCTTTTTAGTTGTTGATAGGTATAAAGAAAAAATGATTTCAACGCCTTTTGCGGTTAGTTTTAACGCTTTTGATGGATTAGGTACCCTAAACAATTTCAATGGCACAATTGGCTATGACAACAACAACGCGCCAATAAATATCACAAATTTAGAGCGTATTACAGAAATACTTCAAAACTTAGATTTAGATTTAGATATTTACATTGCATCTGATATAAAATACAGAACATTTGGCCCGGTAACAACTAGCGATTTTGAAAATATAACAACTTTAGATTTTGGTTATGATGAAATGACCGGAGATTATGGATTGTTAAACGCAAAGCAACAACTAGAACTTTTACTAAAACAATTTAATTTACGAATTTATCAATCATATAATAAATGGTATATTGTTGAGGTAACAAATATATTTGATTATTACGTTAAGGATTTAATTTATAATGAATTACAAGAAACAACAGTCACACCTACAAATATTAGAAATAAAATCAAAACACAATATGAAAGCACTTCAAAGGAGTATATTGATTTTAGAAAATACAATTACCTAGGCGCTAGTATTGGAAACGAACGCAAACAGATTCTTTTTAGCAATGAGGCTGATTTAAAAGAAACCGGAAATAGTTTGTCAAGAGAATTTTTGCAACCGGCATCACAAGTTCATATTGTTGGTAGTTATTTAAAAACAAAAAACGCTTTTTACAACTCAGGTTTTGAATATGGAGATTATGGTTTTGAAATTATTGAAGATCCAACAATTTTACCAAGTTTTACTATAACTAATCCCGGAAGCGGGTTTTCGCCTGATGGTACAAGAAACTACACGCCAAGCGGTGGAAGTGGTACCGGTATGATTATAAGCGCAACAATATCTGGTGGAGGTGTACAATCTATTGTAATTACAAACAAAGGACAAGGGTATTTGGTTGATGATATACTCACAATTCCTTCAGACAGTGGTTTTGGAGTAAATTCAACTTTTGAAATTACTTATGTGCCATTTTACGCAGAAATTGCAACTGATGAGGTATCTTTTAAGGGTAGGCGATCAATGAAATTAACTGACATTGCGCAGAGTATTGGATTTAATCAAATGTTTTCTTTTGAAACCGATGTATTTAACCCGCAAGAGGTAAAATATTCCAGCTTCACTTGTAAGATAAAATATTATTTTAGTTTTTTAAATTCACAAAACTCAAACGTTTCAGCAGATTTTCAATATTCTATTTTTACAACTTTGGGGGGTGTTGGTTATTTTTGGGATGCTGCATCTGGCAAGTTTTCATCAACTTATGGAGGAAGTAATTCAATAACAACAGAAACGCCAAACAAGTGGGTTGATTTAAACATTGCTTTAAATGATACTGATTTAAATATTGGAACAGACACAACGGCAACAATAAAGTTTATTATAGCTAACACAGTTTGTTCAGATTCTGATTACAATACAACGTATTATGACAATATGCAAATACTACAATCTAAAACGTCAGCAGATCAATCAAATCAAACATTTATTTCTAAACTTGATAATAATGGCATCAATACAAATATTGTTAAATTAACAAGAGTACCTGACCAAAAGTCTGGATATTTTAGGACAAGAGACGCAAATCCTACAACAACATTTAAACCAAATAGTATTGATTTAATGAAAGTTTTAGGAAAAAATATATCTAATGATTACAGAGAATATTTAACAAGATACACCGGAACTTTTAGAAATTTAAAAAGGGAGCCTTTATCTATTCACAATAAAATTTGGTTTTATTTTTCCGCTAGTGATTACGACCCACAATCTACAATAATTGATGGCCTAACCTATAATGTAAAAAATGCAGAATTTCAAGTTAAATCACATTTACCAAACAATGATGACGATACGCCTATAACTACTATAATAAATTAAACTTTTTTCTTTTGTTTTGTTTGTCAGCCGTCGTTTAGCAGCTTTGCTACTCGGCGGTTTTTTTAAAAATAATTTTTTTATTTGAAAGATTTTTTTTATTTTCGCGTAAATAAAACTAAAGAAATATGTTTGAAAACAACTTCAAAGCCGAAATGAAACGGCTAAATTTAAAGCGTTATGATGTTTGTAAATTGCTAAATTGCACAATGCCAACATTAAAATCACGTTTACAAAATCCGAAAACCTTTACGATTAAAGAAGTGCAAATTTTACAAGGCGCTGAATTTAATTTAAACGGGATAGAACTAACCCTAAATTTTTAAATTTTATGAAAACAATAAACATTAAAGGAAAAGAGTACATCACAGTTAATGAGCGATTAATTTATTTTAGAAATACAATCAAATTTCAAGGCTTTGGAATTAAAGAGGATATTGTCAGTATTAATGATACTGAAGGTATTTTTAAAGTAACAATATACGATTCTTATGGAGAGGCTATTGTATCGGCACACGCACAAGAATACAGAGATTCAAGTTACATAAATAAAACTTCTTTTGTAGAGAATGGATTTACCTCTGCTTTAGGTAGGGCGTTGGGTTATTTGGGAATCGGAATAGATACTTCCATAGCATCTGCGAACGAAGTTCAAAACGCCGTTACAAATCAAAAGTCAGACAATAAAAAATGGCTAACAGAATCACAATTAAACGCAACTTTAAAGGCCACAAAAGACCAGGCCGAAAAGGTTTTAAGTACGTTTAAAATGAAAAAAGATTATAAAGATCAAATAGTAAATAAGTTTAATTTAAAATAGTAAAACAATGAGTAAAATAAAAAAATTTATATTGCACTTTTCACAAAATAAAGATGAAAAAAGTATTCCAAATTTTGCATTTGATAACTTAATAGATGTTATAGGATTTACATTGGCAGAAGCTAGTATGGATAAAGTTTATTTAATTAGCGTGTTGGATGAATTTTTTGTTAGTTGCGATATTGGCACAGTTCTTACTTCTACAAATTCTTTTATAGATTCTTTTAACAAAGCTAGTTTATGGAAATTTGAATTTCAAAAAAAAAATATAAAACGTATAGATTTATTTTATCAAGAATTTGAAAGCTACAATGATGCTTATAATTTTGCGTTAAATATGCAAGAAGCAAAAAAATTAGCTTATAGCTTAAAACAATAATTTTAATTTAAAATAGTAAAACAATGAGTAAAGAAACAATCTACTGCGGAGGCGGTAAACAAGTAAAGGGAGAGTACGGAACTTTTAGAGCCGTAACAATTAATCTGTCAAATCTACCGGCAGAACATATTTTTGAATATGAAGGCAAAAAGTATGTAAAGCTAAATATTAGCGATAAAAGAGAGCCGGATCAATACGGAAAAGATGTTTCTGTTTCTGTTAATACTTGGAAGCCTGAAGCACAAACTGAGCAAAAAGCACAAGAGGCAGCGCCAGTAAATGATTTACCATTTTAGGTAATTGACAAGCAAAAAACAATAAGCGGTTTCATATTGGAATCGCTTTTTTTTTATAAAATATTTTTTTAATTGAAAGTATTTTTTTAATTTAGGCAAATATTAACAATTATATTCTTAAATTATGGAAAACGAATTAATTAAATTTTTAACTATGCAAGTTAAAGCGTTGCGAGAACAGAATGAAAAACTACAACAAATTTTAAAAGAACAGACAGATTATATCTGCGATAATAGATTGTAAAAATATGGAGACAAAACAAAAAGAAGTAAAAGCGTTATTTGATACAAATGAAGATTATCATTCTTCGCCTGGAATAAGCGCATCAGGTTTAAAGGCGATATTTAAAAAATCAGTTTATCACTTTTTAAATCAAAAGCCTTTTGAATCCTCTGCAATGGCGTTGGGTACTGCGGTACATTGCGCAATGCTAGAGCCTGAACTGTATTATAAAGACTTTCACGTTATGCCAAAGATTGACAGACGTACAAAGGCGGGAAAAGAGCAATTTGCAATGGAGCAAGAAAAGGCGGAAGGTAAATCCTTAGTCGCATTTGATGATCACCAAAAAATAACTGCGATTCTTAACAACTTTAGAAATCACGATTTAGCGCAAAAATACTGCAAAGGCGAAATTGAATTGTCGCATTATTTAGAACACGAGGGTTTGCAAGTTCGTGTGAGGCCTGATTGTTTAAATAGAGTTGAAAACTTTAT
>Ga0209119_1005331_pt1 | contig 10176 bp, 4 predicted proteins | sample COG_03_FD_184747 | JGI IMG/M metagenome (GOLD analysis project Ga0209119, IMG submission 184747) | Pelagic Microbial community sample from North Sea - COGITO 998_met_03 (SPAdes) (version 2) | ecosystem: Environmental > Aquatic > Marine > Neritic zone/Coastal water | place: Helgoland, sampling... | reverse complement strand
CCTTGTACTAAAACGTCTAATTTTTTCCCACTCAAGCCTGTTTTATTTCTAATAAAATTCTCTGCTTCTTCGGGTTTTTTAAGATCATAGCCTTTATATTTTGGGTTTTCGCCACCGGTTAACTCTTTTCCAAATTGTACAATGTAATCGTTAGTTAATCTTAAATTTCCTACGTACTTGGAACTAGTTCCTTTAGCAATTTGAGCACCTTCACCTAATGCAGCTAGCTTAATTATTCCCGCTATTTTCTCCTGTTTAGTTTCAAGCGCTTTTATACTAGAAAGCCCAGTAGCGTATTTGTTATACGTTTCGCTTAGTTTTACTTCTTTTTTAGAATCTGTAGAACTAACTTTTCTGCCTTGTATTGTTCTATAGTATTCATCTCCGTCTTTTTTAAGGTTTGCTATAGATAGGAATTGAGCTTCAGCTGAATCCACTACATACTGTTTTTTTGCGGCTTTTATATCAGCTTCTGTTGCATTAGGATTTTTTTCCTTAACAGCAGCCTCTATGTTAGCATACGCGACTTTATCAAATCCACCTCTTTCTAAGTCCTTCATCCAAACATTTTTCTTGTAGGCTTGTGGGCCAAAAGATTCTATCTTTTCAAAAACGCTATCTAATACTTCGGTTTTTAAATTGTTTACTGCTTCCTTATTAAATGGCTGCCTGTAAGTGTAGTATCCGTTGGTATTTATGCCCATAGGGACAGGCTCTAATTTAGTTCCAGGGGTAACTGTTTCCGTACCTATTCCTGTAGGAGTGGTAGATATCATTCTAGAATCTAAAACGCTCTTACCAGTAGCATCGGGTATTTGCATTCCCTTAGTTATAGCTGCCTGCATGTTTGTGGTGGTATTGTCTTTTCTGTTATAGTAAAGATTACCTGAAATAGAATTCCAAGTATCTATGTCTATGTAGGCATCGTCCTCTCCTGGCCTTGTTATTTTAACGCCTTTGTCGCTAAACCCAATATCGTAGCCTTTTAAACCGCCAATCGCATAAACAGCATCCTCTGCCAGCTCTCCGTTGTCTGCTACACCTCCAATAGTTATAGGTATAAAAGCTGTATCTCTATCCCTTTGCTCCTCTGTCATGTCTATAACAGCCCCGGCATCTGCTCTAGCGCCTATGATTCCTGATGCAAACTCGTTAACACGAGCTATATTTTTTTGATTATCTTCGAGTCTTTTTAAATAATCCGGTCCGTAAGCGCCGTTTATTCTTTCAAGCTCTAGGTTTTTAGCTATATCCATATATCCGTTCATTTGCTGAACAGTAAAATCATTAAGTCCTTCTAAATCGCCATCGAGTTTTTTAGCCCACGCAGCCTGATCGGCATAAGAGGCTTTTATTGCTTGCGATGTTTGGAAAATGCGTCTATCCTCTTTAGCCTGTTTCTTTTCAGCCTCAAGCTTGGCTTTAGCCTCTTCTTTTTCTTTTTTAGCCTGGCCTGCAATTAGGCCTTTAGATATATTCTGCGCTCCCGCAGCTATTGCTTGACCTAGCACTAGTCCAGATTTGTCGTCAATTATTTTCGGTTGTCTGTAGCTCATGTTTTATATTTTATTAAACTTTGAATAAAGCGCTGGGGGTGTACCCGATTTCGGTAGACGGGGTTGTAACATTATTAAAAGAATTTGACGTGGTGCCTGTGCCGCTAGGGTCAAATGCCCCGGAAGATAATCCCGCACCTATAACGCTAGTAACCCCACTTATCATACCAGCCATTGATTGCGCACCCGCCATATTAGCGTTAGCTAAATTTTGATTTGCTTGGTCGATACCACCTTGCATTCTGTCCAGCGTAGCCATATCCCTTGCTTCTTGAGCTCCAAACATAAATTGCTTTCCTGCCGCTTCAGCATTTTGTATTCTGGCTTCTTCACTCATTTCCATTTGCGTAAGCTGAATTTGTTTTGCCTGTAGTGCTTGTTCCCCTTGAGCTCTTAGCTTTTCATTAGCGGCTTCTTGCTGTTCTATATTAGCAGCTACTTCTTTCTTGCTTTGCTTAGCGGCCTGTGCCAATGCTGTGGCACCCCCGGCACTCGCACCCGTGGCTTGTAACACATCTAGTGTATTTGCTAAAGCAATATCTGTTTGCTCCATCTGGATCTCCGCAGCGCTTGTAGCAACACCTAGGTTGGCAAATGGGTTGCTAAGATCTTCTCTCATTTCGTCTACTAAACCAGATAAAGAGGTTACTCCTGAATATGGATTTATAACGGCTTGTCTGTTTTGTTCGAACAAGGCCATCTGACGTGATACTCTGTCCCTTTCTGCTTGAGCAGCTCTTGCTTGTTTTTTTGCCGCGCTTCCTCCTATGATTCCGCCAGCTATACTTCCTATTGCGCCTACTGCGGCAGCTACTACTGGTAATGGCATATTTTTATTTTTTTATGATGATTTTACAAATCCTGTGCTTACAGCAAACAGTTCTTTTTTACCTGCAGAGTTATTTACTGTCATAGTTACTTCCCCAAAGAACCCCTTTACTCCCGAAGAAGACCTTCCAAAAACAACTTCACCGTTTTGTGATGATGTATTATTTACAATGTCCGCGTAATACTTATCTTCTTTTAATTTAAAGTTATTAACTAGCAATGAGTTCTGCATTTCGGTTAGTGTAGTTGCAAAAGATGCTTGTGATATAGGTAATGCATTGTCGGTATTAGTTTTAAACTCAGTCATTCTCCACCCTGAATCCCCTTCGTAATTTATAGTTTGAAAGTTTTTAACCATAGAAGGACCACCGTTAAATACAAATGTCACGCTTGATTCTTTTTGAGTCCCGTAAAATACCGCTCTTGCTTGAGTGTTAAGCGCTAATGTGTAATGTTTATATATTTTACCCAGCTTTGTTGTAAAGTAATTATTGTTTAGACTAAATATTTGATTGGGTTTGTAATCAAATAAGCTTACCCATCCTTTCGATGTTTCGTCAAATGCCAATGTTTCATAAGCCTCCTCTGCACTTATTCCCCCTATTACGCCAGGTTGAGGTATTGATAGCACATATTGCTTGTTATGTGCATCCCAGCCACCTGTTATATTACCCGTTGCTGTAGATAGCTTATCTCTAAAAAAGTCTGTCATACCATAACTAGATATGACTGTGATGCCATCCATAGATAATCTGCACACAACATTCTGACTTCTGTCAGTAAAGTACTTTCTGTATCCATTAACTGCAAATGATTCAGGATCTGTGCTTATACCGTATTCTCCTGCATACGCTACGTTTTGTCCTATAACCAAATTGCGGCTAGTAACGCTCGCGTTGCCTTCAGCTGAGTATATTGCATCCTTGTCTATTAATGATTTACTTACTTTGCTTTCCTGAAATATAATTAAGTTTGTATCTTCAGCATACAGCTTTTGTATTGAGCCATTAGCTGGGTCAATTGTTCTGGTTATATCTTCCGCTACAGAAAATTGATTAGTTTGATTAGTGCCTGTTCTTGAATTAAATATACCGGAATGTATTAAAGAACTAAACTTATTTGATTGTTTCTTTTCGTCTTCAACCAAATAGGCTTTAACCCCAAAGTCAACAGTTGTATTGTTGTATCCTCCTCGTATTCTAGATTCCTCTAAAAGCCAATCTTTAGAATCATTCCCATCATAATCTCTTTGTATATTATCAAAATTTATTATTTTACCAAATTCAACTGACTCTGTTAAAGCTAAAATGTTAGGCACTTCATCTACAGTAAATTCAGTGTTACTTAATTTTTCTGTTATATAGCTCGTGTATGTTACAGGTACTACATCAGTATAAATTATTTTTATTTCTTGCCCTGTATTCATTTTGTCATCGGTAAGAGCGGAATCTATTGTAAGCTTTTTTTCGGAAGAATCTATAGCGCTCAAAGACGCAGTGTTATCACCCGGTACAACCTCTGTAACTTCTTCTATTTTTTTTAAAATAAAGCTATTAAAATATTTTAATTCTATTATTGCTGCCATTATTTATTTTTATAAGAATTTAAGGTGTGTTTACTAATCTATATATACGCAAAGTGCCTTTGTCATTAGGGTATTCTAATTTAACAGGAGCTGGGGTAGGCTTTTGGCTGGTTTGTATCGCGCTAACACCGCTTGTGCTGTTTGGGTTAATAATTTTTAATCCCGTGCCCGTGTCTAAGCCTACAACCCATTGCAAGTCTATAGCGTAGTCAGGTTCATATTCCCCAGGTGTATTAGTAAATTTATCAGTTGTACTCCACGTATTTAATGCAACCGATGGAGCAGGCTGTAGTTGTTTTTCTAATTTTATGTTAATAAAAGGAGATGATGGTACGTAAGTAATAAAATCTGTTTCATTAGTGTAAAATTGATCATTGTAATCACCGTAAGCGTTTCTTCCCCATATTTCATTATTAGGATCTATTCCTAACCAAGCGTTGCTTACGCTATTACTTACTGATCTGTAATATTTAAAAAGATTATAAGTAGTGGTCTCCGGTGTTCCATTGTTTACGCCACCGTTTACTTCAAAAGCGTTTACGCCTTGCCACGGTATGCATTTTGGAAAATTAAAATCATCTACAACAAGCCACGCTGTTGATCTAAGAGAAAGAGCTTGATTTGCAAATCCAACCGTCATGCCTTGAAAAACAATAGCATATTCTATACCGACTTGTTGTTCCCCAGGGGTGGTTGAAAGTGTAGGCTGTGTGCCTTCAAAATCGTTGTAGTCGTAAGCACGTATAGACTGGGTCCATATATCCGAGGATACCGATACATTTTTTATATATCTAAAATATACATTGTTTGTATTAGGGTTACTTTGATTGGTATCATAAGTATCATAAGCAGGTGCATCCTGATACGGCGTTGCAACTTCGTTACTTCCTGGCAAAGTTAATTTATTGCTATAATCCACAACTCCCGCTCTATTTTTTTCTATGCTTCTTGGCAATGGTCTCCACTGGGTCTCTCCTGTATACCTATAATAATAAGTTACCGCTGGAGTAACTAGCACAGGAACTTCAACTGCCGGGCTTGTTATAGTAGGCCTTGGGAAATTAACATTTGAGCTGAAAGTGAGGGAGCCGCCTTTATGTGATTCCGTGCCTATTCTATGAGCATAAACATTGCTATTTTGTCCCCCACCTAGTACAGGATGACTAGCTGGTATATTATTTGCTGGATTTGGTATACCGTTATTAAAGAACACCTCCATGTTTGTAGGATTCAGCCCAGTACCGCCAGTTAAATCATCACCTTCGCATATATAATAAACCATTGCAACAGTATTGTATAAATCCTCAGGGCTTAAAACTCCTTTTCCGTTGTTGGCTGCTTCCAAAACTTTGCACGTATCCCAGCTTCCTCCTTCATACAAAACACCGGCATTCACTTGATCTGGCAGCATTTTTATTGTGAACTCTGTTTGCTCAGCCGTTAATGATTGGTAGTCCGAACCATCTCCCCCGCCAACTAGGTTGGCATCGGAAAGTATAAGATTTATTTTGTAAGTACCTAAAGGATTTACGCCTGGTGCTTGAGATAATACTCCAGTATTTTCGTCCATTGTCCAATTAGAAGGTATACTATCTTCAAAACCCGTAAATGGCTCAAATGAATACTTTAATTGTAAACCATTTTGACTGGCTAAACCAGATCCATTATCAGGGTTTGCTGTAGCCCAATCGGATGCTTTTATTATAGTCGTCTGAGAAGGACTGATTTCTATATCATCAGGTATAGGATTAAAAAACGGTTGTATATTTTTCAAAGCACCAAATCCTCTTGGAGTCCCGGGCAACTCTATAACTCTTTGTTCTTGTGTTGCTGTTTCTGTAACTGTTATTTCAAATGAGTATACATTTGAAGTCTCGCTGTTTTCTAAAAATGCAATGCCCTCGGGTATGTATCGTATTTGAAAATTACCTTCTTCTACACTACCCACGGGGCCGGGCACTAACTCGAAATCTGTAACCGGGGTGGCTACTCCATTAACATTGACAGTTTGGGATGTTAAACTAGCTGTTACTCCGCTAGTAACGGTTTGCCCTTGATTGTCTACAGGCGTAAACCAGCTAGTTACTGGCTGCCCCGCGGACGCGGATTCTTCATCAAAATCCCAATCAAGTCCCTGAAACCCTGCAACACCTGTATTTGTTGAGGCTACTTCTGCGTTTAAATCTACTATAAGCCCAGTTGAGGTGGTCTCCCAATATATATCTAATAGCGATTCCACCGGAGCTGTTTCGTACACAGCCAAAAAGGGCAACATGTTAAAAGGGGTACTTTGGGTGCCGCCGCCGTTAACAGCATCGATATTAGGCTGCCCTATTGATTTTTCGGTTGTAGATATTCTAGCTATTAATGGATTACTACTTATTTCGTAAAAAACTTTATTTCCATTAGAGCCACCCGTGTAATGATTATTAGTGTCTCCCGATAAATCACTAAAGGACATGTTAAAATCCCGGGCTTGAGCAATAGCTGTAGACGTATGACTTATAGCGCTTTTACCTGCATAATTTAATCTAGGAAAGTATTGTGAATTTGTAGGTATTACAGACGTATTTACGGCTTCCATTCCGTTTTCTACTCTTCCATAAAGAACAACAGAACTTCTATATTGTTTTTGGTCAGGCCCAACCTCTACCAAATCTCTAGGTATTTTATTTATATTATCATTAAACAAAACAGTATGAGCAGTTAGGTTTATTTCATTCGGAAATACGCCTTCATCAACACCGCCAAGCTCTGAGTGCTGCTCATTCCCTGATTGCCCTGGGTAGCCGTTAAGTATTCCCGGTAGGTATACATTATAGTAATCCTGCTCTGTTTGCTTAACAACAATTTTATAACTATACCACCCTAAGTCGTTTATATTATAAGTAAATTTTAAATCAGGTGTGCCAGCAGCGAGGTTGTCTTCTCTTAAATATATGTCATTTACCCTGCCATCTGTTGTTACAGTGTACTGAGCAGGCCCCGTTGGGCCAGAAACATTAGTTACTTTTACGAAGTCAGTGTGAGCCCCTCTCATATAATCGCCTACTCTAGGTATATTTTGATTATTAGGGTAAGTACCTAATGGGGGCACTGCACCTCCTGCTTGCCTAAATGTGTACGTGGTATCTGTTATTGTAGTGCCCACCCACGTTGCAATAGCAAAGCCTTCCCCTGTGTTGGGGGCATATTTATTTTCTATAGCGTACAACCCAGGAGTTCCCGCTGCAGCATCTATTTCAGATGTTATTGGCTCATTAACTAAAACTTTTATTGCATCTCCTGCCCAAAGTCTGACATCCGTGCCAGAAGCGTCTATGTCGTAAGCACTGTATATTGTGGAGCCCGAATAAAACCCTTGTGTAGTTGATACCCCCGAATCTACAGAGGATAATATTACAGGAGATTGCCTACCAAATTTATCTGATAACACAAACCCTACTTGGTAATTTCTATTTCTTTTTACTGTATGCTTTGGATACTCTATAAAGTTATTGTAAGCCCCTGTAGTGCTTTTAGGATCAATTTTACAATTGTAATTTATATTTTGGGGTGGAGTATATTGATCTTTAAAATTACCGTATATTATCCTATTACCAGAAGTCTCTTGAGCAAACGCTTTTACAGGAACCTTATCATACACTCTTACTGTTTGAGCTTCAGGAAGTGTTCTATATGGTTTTCTTGACTGATACTCGTAAACATATTCTGAGTTAGAGCCGCTAGCACTTGCTATTTTATTGATTAGTATGCTATCTAAAACTTTTACTGCAACTTTATCGCTTTCTCTAAAAAGTATTTCTAGCTCAGCTATTTTGTAGTCGCTAATTAATTTGTTTCCAGATGAAGGCAAAGGTATTATAAGGCCTATGTTCTGTACCAAATTTTCCATAAAATCCACTATGGTTGATTGATACGCAGAATCTTCATCCCCGTTTAAAAAGTATCCATTTTGCTTGGGTATATATGCTATTTGAGTAAACGGAGCCATTAAAGAATATTCGTTGTCGTCAAATTTAAACCTATAACTAAATCTTACAAATTTATCTTCCAAGTAATCAGGATCACCAGGCCAGGAGTCATCGTCGTTTTTGCTTGTCATTGTTGATATTAACAACGAAATAAAATCATTTTGACTAGGAGCTACTGGAAACGGCTTGTAAACGTTTATTTTTGTTTTTGTTCCTGTTAAATCTAATAAAACCGACTCTACCTTTACATAATTTTCAGAATTAACACCTGCTTCTGGTGAAACAACAGTGGCCCCAACAAAAGGAAGTAGCTCGGAAACTCGGTCTCCATCTACTTCAAAATAATCAACGGTAGCGCCTAACATTGCTTTTAGGTCTACTCTTTTATATAGCTTTATTGTATCGTAAGGGTTATACTTTGCAACAGATATTTGATGCTCCTTTGTGTAATAATTACCTTGGTTAGTAGCTAATCCCCCTGGATCAAAAGCTCTAGCTAAATTTATATTTATTTTACGCGGCTGATTCCTATTATCTGTCCAGAAAAGTAAATTTTCTATTAAGTTTACACCTATTATTCTGTTGGTTGTTGAAAAATTTAAAAATTCTCCTGTGACCATAAGAGTATAGGACTCTGATGCGTTGTTGTAAAAATATATATAATGGCTAGAAGAAGACGGTGCATTTGTTGGATTTTCAGGATTTGGATCCGTGTAATCTGTTAAAAAAACGAATATGTTATCAGTAGAATTATCAGCTAAAACACCTATAATAGTTAATCCATTCCCAATATCAGTGCCCGATACTAGATCGTTGCCAATTATGTTTTCTAAGGCACCTACGTCATTATCTTCGGATCTACCAACTGATATGTTCCGAGCATCTCTATATTCGCCGTTAGGCAATATTCTATCATCAAGATCTTTATTCATCTTGGATTTTAGAAATGTGTTTTTGATTTCTTGTGCCATTAAATTATGATTTTATCCATTTAGATTTACCTCTCATCACTTGAACTATTTCGTTCAATTTAATATTAGATAATCTTATTTTAGCATTTCTTAGCTTAGCAGACCTGTCTTTCTTTAGACGCTGTATAACGTACTCTGGTTGATTTATTCTGCTAGCTAATATAGAATATAGTATGTGAGCATATAATGCGTCTTCGGCCATCTTAGGTATCCTAGAATCCAAATCGTAAGCTAATCCATCAGATACGTACTCAAGTACTATCAATCTGTCTTTTAAATTAGAAGAAAAAGCTATTACGCCATCTCTTTCATTCATATTGAACCAGCCATTCCTTTGCGCGTATTGCGCTTCATTCCCGTATCTTTGCCCATAAAACGGGTTTCCAGTTAAATAACCACCGTACGCCCAGTAATCTTCAGCAATAATATTGCCATTTAAAAGCCTATCGTTGGCTGTAGCCCATCTTTCATTTGTTATTGATGTACCTTCTAAATTATCCCCAATGCTATCCGTTGTTGGTTGCCCTTGAGCATCCTGAATAGGCACTTCGTAAGGACTAGTTGTTAAGTTGTTTGCTGGGTATATTGGGTGCTTCACGCCTAGTTGATCTATATAAGATATAGCTGTGTAGTTTACGTAATCTTGTGGTATTATAACACTCAAGCTAGGAGGTATGGTAAGTTCTTGAGACTTAACGCTTTTCAAGGTATCGTAGCTAAATTCCTGCAATCCTCTTTTAGCGTGAAATATTACATCCGTTCTTTTTACATCGCCTATTAACTTGTGCTCGCCTACGTAAGTTGCAATAAATCCATTGATAACATCGTTCAAAGATGTGTACGAATAGCCTCCATAATTTTGTTGTACGGTATCTCCATAAGCATCTTCATTACCAAAGCCTCCTCCGCTAACCATTTTTAATTGAACCGCTATATAAGGTCTTAGCCCATTCGTGTCTGTAAAAGTTATAGTATTCCCTACAACAGTATATGGTCCAGTAAATTCGCTATAACTTCCTGCTAGACCGGTTAAGCTTGTATACACAACAAAGTTAGTTAGCTGCGCATTAACTGAATCGTATGTTAAGTCTGTATTAAATGTAGTTGTTACCGAATCGCCTACAACAACAGGGTCCGATATAAGAAATCGCTGTGCTCCAGCGTAATATTGTTCATTAGTTTCGGTTATTAAACCGCCATTAGGTATCGGCATATCTTACATTATTGAGCGTTGATTTTCTTGTTGCACTTGCTGTGCCGCT
>Ga0209119_1005326_pt1 | contig 10181 bp, 9 predicted proteins | sample COG_03_FD_184747 | JGI IMG/M metagenome (GOLD analysis project Ga0209119, IMG submission 184747) | Pelagic Microbial community sample from North Sea - COGITO 998_met_03 (SPAdes) (version 2) | ecosystem: Environmental > Aquatic > Marine > Neritic zone/Coastal water | place: Helgoland, sampling... | reverse complement strand
GGCAGCCGAAGCCGAAGCCGCAGCCGAAGCCGAAGCCGCAGTCAAAGCGGCAGCCGAAGCCGAAGCGCTACCCGAAGTCAGTGGGGGGAACACTCACTTTCAAATCGCGCAGAACCTATTGAAGAAATCAACGAATATGCTCACCCGCGCTCGAGAATCGTATGAGGACTTGTTTGTTCAATTTTGTGACTCGCAAACGAATGTTCAGGCTGCCTTACTGATAGCAGAAAGGGAAGTTGAGAATTTATCTGCAGCAATGGAACTTCAAAATAAACGTAAGTTTTAACCGTGGTGAGGGGACTTTCCGAGTTAGTTGTAGAGCAGACACCAGGGCACAAGAAAGCGATTAATTTTTATTTTTTACCCTAGATCGAACGTAGCGCGTGAGAGACCACCGCAGAGATTCGGGTGACTCATAACCTCATATTCTGTATTGCTTCGCTGAGTTTAGTATGAGCTGGCCTCACTATCACCCTAAAAACAATTGGAGTGTCAGGAGAGAAGATGTATGTTATGTCTGTATCTTCGCATTCGGACGCTACTTCTCTAATACTGGTTATTGCGGGGGTGGCGTCCAACGATAGGTTTTGTTTCAAAATCGACGCTACGACCGATGCGTTTAGCTGTTCTTCAGGTGGGAAGACGCAAAAATATTGCTGGTCGCCAACAATGATTTTGACGATTGTATACCACTCTATGACGAGCCTTATATCGGGTAGTTTATCGCCTCTTCTTTTTTTCGGTTTCATACAGGGTGGTAAATTTGTTTCTCTCTGAAACAAGTCGTGCATCGTCGTTTCATTCAACCATTTGTTCTTGCCTGCTATGAACGTGTCGAGAATCTCTTTCGTCGCGCAAAAGTAAGGTGTGACAGGTGTGACAGGTGTGACAGGTGTGACAGGTAAACCGTTATACATTGGTCGGTATTTGTTTATCTCGTGTAACCAACATAGTGGGTTTCTCTCGTTTGCGCTTAAAATCTGTTCCGTTTCGTGCGCATGTGTGATTGTATACTTTTTTTTATGTTCCTCCATCTGGTTCGCCCGCTTGAGAATGGCATATACCCTTGGATTTCGTAGAACGTCAGTTTCCTCAGGTGAGTCGATTAAAATGTAGCCCATCGGTGTATCGGCTTCCGCGTCGTCACGGGGCTCATGCGTGGCCTCTATCACGACGCCATGGGGAGAACCAGGAGAACCAGGAGAACCAGGAGGATGCTGTGCGTCAGGCTCATCGAGCTCATGGTCGTCGTCAGAGGAGGACCATAACTGGTCAAAGAATTTTCTGTATGCTTTGTCGTCGTCGGTGTCCATACCATATGGTTCGCTGTCCAGGGAAGACCCCCAGTAATCGTCGTCACGGTCGTCACGGTCGTTGTCCATGTGTACAATTTGCACATTTCGCACTCCTCCATTTATACCTCGCCGTCGTCCTAGAGATGAATATCAAATACTTTGACAAGCCCACTGGCTTCCTCGTGTACTACATGGTTCTTCACAAAGTGGGGGGGGATCGCGAAGCCCGGAGATTTGTGGTTGAAAATGGATTCGGAGCCGATGGCTTATCTGTCGATGTGCACACGTTGATGGGAATCACACTGTGCCCATTTATGATCAGCACCCTACTCACCGTGATAACGCTTTTCAGCACGAAGTCTGCGGACTCTACGAAAGTACGCTTTCGTCAGTACCTAGAGACGGCACCTGACATCGAGGGTCTCTTTTCGACGCACCTCGCCTCTCTCATCGTGGACGCACTCACGAGGCACGTGGGCGTCGCAGTAGACAAGATCGTCGTCGGCACGGGGCGACGTGAATTTCACCCAGTTCGCGTGGCCCAAGACATTCTCATCGATGTATTCGACGGTGATCTCCATATTGAACGCCGCCCAAGACAAACTCCTTTCGTCGTTGATCGTACGACGATGTACGCCCACATGACATTCATTGATACGGAGCCGTGTGTGATGCCAGAAGAACACATAGCACAATTTCAATCAACTCGGCTCACTGCTGCACTCGGGGTGGCGGACAGATGCGGTGGTAGACCAACGTCCCCGATTGACATCGTATCCCTCACCGTCACAGACCTGCCCCGGAATATGGTGTGGACGAAGGCGACGAAGAAAACATACATCGCGACGGACCCGGATGATCACTCTTTATGGCGACGGGAAGTGTGCCACACTCGCGAAGATGCATGCTTTTGTATTCGGGGTTTAATCTTCCAGAGATACATCCACAACAAAACAAAATTGACACCGCAGATTTCACTCATCGCGGTCTCAAGATGTTCAATCGGAGATATCGACGACGCAGTGTACGTCTACGCGAAGACTACCAAGATGCTGTCTCGCGCACATACATTTTTCCAGGGCATATCCGAACACAACCTCGAGCAACTCATAGGGCGAATCGCACTGATACACTCAACTATTTGTAGTGCGTGTCGACTTATCGTCTGCGATACCGCGTCCAAAAATTGCGTATACCCATAATACACACCAGGTATGCATCGAACCCTCTTCTCACTCACGCTCAGTCGGGCCAAATGCCAAGCCCTAGCTATACCGGGCATCACTCGACAGATACTAGAATACTCTGCCTATCGCCAAGCTACTCGGTGTGACGTTGCTCGCACAAGCCTTCGCATCATGTCCAATCGACCTATATTCAAATGGACACACCAATACGTCATCGATCAACCTACTGTCATACAGCGACTTCTAATCGTCGCTATTCGAGCCAACAATATCAATGCATTCAATGCTCTGATACACGCGGGCGCATCACCACACGGTTCCGGGAATGTCACACCACTATACGTCGCGGCATACGTCGGCGCCATACGCATCGTACACGCACTCTTAGCTATGGACGTATCCCCAAACGTACACACTAAGGTACACAAGGTCACACCACTCATGGTCGCCGCACAGCAGGGACACACGCACGTCATGCGCGCACTCATCGCAAAAGGAGCAGACCCAAACAAAACTGACACTCGGGGACAAACAGCACGTATGATGATGAAAACAAACCAATACGACTACTAAGGTGTATATCTATCGAACCGAAAGGGATAATGGAATTACCAGCAATTTTACAAGAGCCAATCCCCACAGGGGATACGGAAATTGAGAGATATGCCGCACGCATTTGGGATGCTGTGGTGGACCAACCAACCATTCTCAAGGATAGCAGTGTTGACTACATTGGTAACCTTCGTGACACATTTCTGCAAATTAAGGACAAGAACGACGAACTGGAAGATTCCTCTACAAAAACAAAGATTACAAGCATACTAGCCAGAATCTCACAGATTATAGAAGCTCATGAACGTGCTGCTCGTGTTATCAAAGCACAATTAGCTGACAAAGAAAGACAGGAAGGTAACACTGCGACAGAGTTAGCTGCGGCACGCAGTACGTTAAGGAAGCACCGTGCTGTTGCCGCCTCGGCTGCCGCCACGGCTGCCGCCTCTGATGCCGCCGAGGCTGCCACCAGGGCCGCCGTCAGGAGTGCCGGAACGGTTGCCGCCACGGCTGCCGCCACGGTTGCCACCAGGGCCGCCGTCAGGAGTGCCGCCGAGGCTGCCACCAGGGCCGCCGTCATGAGTGCCGGAACGGTTGCCGCCACGGTTGCCGCCACGGTTGCCGCCACGGTTGCCGCCACGGTTGCCGCCTCTGATGCCACCAGGGCCGCCGTCAGGAGTGCCGGCACGGCTGCCGCCGAGGCTGCTGCCGCCTCGGCTGCCGCCAGGGCCGCCGCCAAGGCTAGTTTAATCTCCAAAATACGCAGATGTGAGGACATCGAAGACAAAACCGAAGATGATGCCAAGCGTGAGTATGGTAGTGCAAAAATGAAACGACTCATGGCTAGATATGATTTCGCTACTGCTGCCGTGGGGCTTGAAGAAGTAAAGCCCCGTAGATCGTGGTTCTCCAACGATGTCCTCATGGGTGACCGTAGTGCTGATCTACAAAGGTTCAATAAAATGCTTCATCAGCCCCGTGGCTTTATGGTGGATGACTTACAATGCTTCAATACATTCGCCGCCAGGGTTGCCGCCAGGGCTGCCGCCGAGGCTGCCACCAGGGTTGCCGGTAGCGTTGTCAACACTGCCGTCAGGGTTGCTACCGCCAGGGCTGGCGCCGCCGCCGATGCCGCCACCGATGCTGCCGCCGATGCTGCCGCCGATGCTGCCGCCGATGCTGCCGCCGATGCTGCCGCCGATGCTGCCGCCGATGCTGCCGCCGAGGCTGCCGCCGAACACAAGCGTGACTTGCTAACTAAGGCAAAACGTGTACTAGAAGGAGGCAGTACTGTCGATGAAGCTCGCGCTGCGTACGAGAAAATTAAAGAACGCAACAGACAAAACAGACAAAACAGAACGAAGTTTTACAAGTATTACAGTATTTCGGTATAAAAGGGTATTCGTAGTTTCCTGTACATCGTCGTCGGTTTCCGAAAATTACTATGACGGAGATGACGATTAGAGATAACGCGTTTCGCGACAGGAAGCTACGATCCATAACTACTAGTATGTTAACATCGATAACGACGATTGGAGATAGCGCGTTTCGCGACTGCACGTCGCTACGAACCGTGACTATCCCAGATTCCGTAACGACGATTGGAGATAACGCGTTTCGCAGGTGCACGTCACTACGATCCGTGACTATCGAATCTACGTCAACGGCGATTGGAAGATGCGCGTTTCGCGATTGCACGTCACTACGATGCGTGACTATCCCACATTCCGTAACGAAGATTGGAGAGAACGCGTTTCGCGGGTGCACGTCACTACGATCCGTGACTATCGAATCTACGTCAACGGCGATTGGAACATGCGCTTTTTCTAAATGTTGGGAACTAAAGTCAGTGACTGTTCACTACGTCGGTTACGAACTCGATTCACAGCGTTATACTGCCGAAAAACAGGAATGTATTGTTCGGGCCCTCGTGGAACAAACGCGTAGCTTGTATTCAGGGAGTACCCGAACGGAAGTATTTGCATTGAACCCTCACCAATTGTTACTTTTCACGAAGGCCTCGGGTATGGTGGTGCGGTCCCTGATTATCCCAGAATCCGTAACGACGATTGGAAGTTGTGAATGCGTTACGTCGCTACGATTCGTACATATCCCAGATTCCGTAACGACGATTGGAGATAACGCGTTTCGCGGGTGCACGTCACTACGATCCGTACATATCCCAGATTCCGTAACGAAGATTGGAAATGAGGCGTTTGGCGAGTGCACGTCGTTACGATCCGTGACACTACGGTCTGTGACATCCGATCACATCCAAATAGACAGCGTCCCTGACAATGCGTTTCAGGGATGTACATCCCTGACGCACATGGAAAGGTACGGCTTACACCGTGGGTATTTATTTTCTCCTGTGTTGTCCGTTAGGTGTCAAGCTGATTATGTTGAGTCATGTATAATGCTTTTATCTTCGGCGTATACTGAAATAATAGATGATGTCTTCGAAGCGCTACAGATATTTTTCAACGAACGCCATATGGAAGAAATTAACGGAGTTAACGGAGCTCATATTGCGAAGTGGTTAATGCAGCTCCAGTCCCTCGTGGCTTCTACACTAGCGGGTGAAGATGTGTATAAGAAAGAAGTTTACGAGAGGGAAAAAGAGCATTACCTCAGACAAAAAAAACCTCGGTGTGATTGTATACGTGAGCTAGATGAAAAGGTTAAACGTAAGTGGAAAGAGGTTACACTAGCGGGTGAAGATGTGTATAAGAAAGAAGTTTACGAGAGGGAAAAAGAGCATTACCTCAGACAAAAAAAACCTCGGTGTGATTGTATACGTGAGCTAGATGAAAAGGTTAAACGTAAGTGGAAAGAGCGAATTCAGTCGATGGTGCTTCGCGCTGCTACTAAGTTAACGGACACGTCCAAGAAACGAATCATGGACAATAAAGACACATTCCCCCATTATTTATCTTTGTGTTCGACTGGCCGTGCGGGTCGCAGTACGGGGAGCCGTGTGGGTGGGGAAGAGTTAAAGAAACTTCTAAATCGTATCAAAAACCAAAAATTAATAGACTTTGATATTGACTTCCAGATGTTTCCCGACTGGATTCAAAATCATCCAAAGGTGCTCGTCCCCGTCCTCAAGTTGGCGGAGGGGCACAACTACCTATCAAAGGGGTCGGGAGTTGCTGATGAACAAGACTTTCTAAAGTTTATCAACGGTTTGGACGTTTTATCAGAAATCACGAGTATTAGTAAACTTGGTGCAGGGGGTTATGCCAGCGTCTATAGTGTTGACAGAGATGCGTGTAGTGATCAGGTGTCGCGCGCGGCGATGCGGGTGTCATATGGTAAGACGTTGCGTGAAGTAAAACGGTTGATATGTGGTGAGTTAATGCAGACGGAGCTATCGAATTGCGATGAAGCGGCACCTAAGATTTACGAGGGTGTTACCGTTTTTGATGGTGTTTGGTACACAAGAGTGACAATAATGGAGCGTTGCGATCCGCCCGTACGTCAAATAAAAGACATCATTGAACACGAGGATGCACTGGAAGCGTTCTTGGAACGCACATCTCTGCTCTTCTCCTATGTTCACACGATGTTTGATGTGACGCTCGTCGATCGGAAGTTAGGAAACACGGTGGGTGGTGGTGCAGCGCAATGCCTATATGAGATACCTCGCGAGTGTGCCTAGTGTGCGCGGCGCGAAGACGGATTTATTTATTTTCAATACTATCTCCGATTGATCTACGCTCAACGCTAGTATTGAAAATAAATCGTGACCGTATAAACCATTTTCAATCGTAGATAAGGTAGGTGTAAATGCGTTGAGTGTCGCCTGGAGATAATTTATGATTGAATTTCCCAAATGGTCCCGAAATCCAGGTCGGGCCAACGGAACCCAACGGGTCTCAACGAGTCCAAAAACTTTTAACAGGGGAGGGGCGGTTCACGATTTTATGTAAAGTTAACCCAGATTGACTACTTAGAATTTTAAATCTGGTGTCATCGTACCTAAACCGATATTGCGTTGCGCTCCGTGTCCCGCTCCGTGTCCCGCTCCGTGTCCCGCTCCGTGTCCCGCTCCGTGTCCCGCTCCGTGTCCCGTGGTAACACGTCCGGGACGATTAGAGGGTGGTGTGGAGGGTGTACATCCACTATCTGGTGTATCGCGTGTGGAGGGTGGTGGAGGTGTTCGTGGCGTGGTGGTATCCATTTATGTGGTCTCTTCGTGGAGCCTATATACTCAATATGCGCACAGATCCACGTTGCTCGTATTGTCATAAAAAGTTTAATGAGACTTCCAGGAAGGAAACGAGGGAACATCTGATTCCTAAATCTTTTGGAGGAACATTGACAATACGAGTATGCGAAAAGTGCAACCTTGAACGAGGAAACTCAATGACGTATCGACCATTTTTGGACTTTATAGATGAATATCCTGACATATGGGAGCAGGCGAAGCTTGGAGCTGAGCATGCTCAGCTCCAAGCTGAGTCTTCGCTTGAAGCTGAGCATGCTCAGCTCAAAGCTGAGTATGTGAAGCTCAAAGCTGAGCATGCTCAGCTCAAAGCTGAGCATGTGAAGCTTGAAGCTGAGTATGTGAAGCTCAAAGCTGAGCATGCGAAGCTTGAAGCGCAGTCAACGAATTCAAAGAAGCCGACGAAGCCGACGAAGGCGGCGAAACGAAGGGGGCGGAGAGCTGCTACGGCTGCGAAGGCGGCGAAGGCTGCTACGGCTGCTACGGCTGCGAAGGCGGCGAAGGCGGCTGCTACGGCTGCGAAGGTGGCTGCGAAGAAGAAGCCAAGGAAAGAGAAGTTGGCAAGGCAGAAAGAATCTGCTCGGCATGGTTAAGCGAAAGCGTGGTACGCTTTTCCAAAAGCTAGTGTTGAATATGGGAGAATCGGGTGCGTATAAGCACGTAGAGAAAGTTCTTCGACTGCACGCGCACAGTGCAAAGTCACTCGATGCAGAAGAGGGGGGCGCGAGATTGCAACCGTGGGAAGATTGTGAGCGGGCACTATTTGAACGTCTAGGGTCGCTGAATAAGCGTTGGGATCTGGGTGTTGAAATTGAAGACGTTTCGAAGAGAGCGCATAGTGGTGACGTGATAGTACGGCATGGAAGTATGTTGTCGATTTGGGACTCGAAGGCGTACACGAAAAAAGTTCCATGGTCAGAAGTGGTGAAGCTATCAAAGGATGTGCGAGTGCAGGGTGGTGTATTCGGCGTGATAGTAGCATCGAATGGTGTGTGTCGTTGTGAAACGTACGTTGTGTGCGAAGGTGTTCCGATTCACATTTGCCAACCGAGGAGTCCAATGGAATTTGCGTGCTTGTATCTGACGACGATTTCGAGTGCGCGAGAGAGAGATGCTACGTACGCTTTGTCGAGGATCGCAAAGTTGTTTGCGACGGTGGAGAGCATGCAGGAGAACGTGAATACGATGCGTGCTAGTCTACGTGAGTTACGCGACTCGTCAGAGTCGCAGTAAGTGCGACACTGAGTGGGACTCTTCTTTTTTCTTCTCGTACGGTTGGGACGTTGTTATACACAAAAAACAGTCGTAGAGGTCTTTGATGTGGACGTAGTATTTATTTTTGTGATCAGTCCTGATTTTATCCATCTCGACTAGCATGGCATTCGTTACATTTTCCCCCTCTTTGATAGAGGAGATTTTGAAAGTGGAACACACCTCAAAGCGCAATGTATGGAGTACCTTGTTTAGTCGTTTAGTCGTTTAGCCAAGTTATCGATGACCACTGGATAGTCCCACCCTAACATATCGGCATTACACGGGGTAGGCCTTCTTGTTCCAAACCAAGTAAAGTTTAATTCATGCTTGAGATTTTCATTCGGTGAGTCCGTTAGGGTAGTCATTTCGTGCTTGTGACCGTAGTCTTTTATAGGTTGAAAACCGTGAACCGCCCGGGATGCGGCGACTAGGCAGGCACGAGTGCGTGAGTTTGTCGAGGATCGCACACGCGACTCGGAGTCCATACGCTGTTAATTTCTGAGCGTAGCTCGTGTGGAGTGCGCGCGTAGGCGAAGCATTTCATATAGTTGTTGGCCTAGTTCGTGTATGCGGTTTCATGAAACATAACTTCGATCTCAACGACAATGAGCTCGCATCTACGATTGAAAATGCTCTCCCGGACTCGATCGGTCAACTGACGGGCTTGAAGAAGCTCTACCTCAGACGCAACCGTCCGCGCATTTTCAATCGTAGATCCCCGGCCGTGCAGGCGTGGCTCCAAGCGCTCGAGGACAGCGGGGTTACCGCGTACGGTCGTACAATTTTGGCATAGTGAATGCTTTGTTTGTTATTTACATTATTTGTAAGTGGAACATTGCACGAACACGAGCTTGTCATATCGTTTGACGATGGTCCAAACAATACGACGACACCGATCCTATTAGACACACTGCTAGAAAACAACATTAGGGCTTCCTTTTTCGTAGTAGGTGTTAATGTAAACAATTGCCCACTTCTCCGAAGAATGCAAAATGAAGGGCACATCATCGGATCACATACGTTTGGCCATGTGCACTTAAGACAGTTATCACATTTCAGAATGGTACAAGAAATACTGATGACGGAACGACGCATCGAGCAGTGTACGGGACAACGACCGTGGTTTTTTCGAGCACCATACGGAGAAATAAATATAGACACGAGATCGTTTCTCAGAGATCGGGGTTATATTATTGTGGGCTGGGATTTAGATACGTTCGACTGGAGAAAAAAGACTGCAAGCGCCGTGGTACGGGCTGCGAAGCAGCTCGTATCTGGTCGAAGAAGGGGTGCAATAATGCTGATGCATGAATTTCCTTGGACGACAAATGCACAGAGAAGGTTGCTACCAATGCTTCGCAATATGAAATGGAAAATAGTGCACCCTCTGTATATGCTCAGTGACGCGAGTATGCGAGACCTTAAATTACAGGCCTGTGCGTCAGATGCTCCGACCTGGTGCACGTATGGTAGTCGGGGGGTCGAAGCGCTGGAGTCTACGCTCGAAAATCGTAGATCAATCGGAGATAGTCGGGAGGTCGAAGCGCTGGAGTCTACGCTCGAAAATCGTAGATCAATCGGAGATAGTCGGGAGGTCGAAGCGCTGGAGTCTACGCTCGAAAATCGTAGATCAATCGGAGATAGTCGGGGGGTCGAAGCGCTGGA
>Ga0209119_1005325_pt1 | contig 10181 bp, 10 predicted proteins | sample COG_03_FD_184747 | JGI IMG/M metagenome (GOLD analysis project Ga0209119, IMG submission 184747) | Pelagic Microbial community sample from North Sea - COGITO 998_met_03 (SPAdes) (version 2) | ecosystem: Environmental > Aquatic > Marine > Neritic zone/Coastal water | place: Helgoland, sampling... | reverse complement strand
CTTTTTCGTCTACTTCGTCGGCGGCGGCATTGACCGCCTGTTTTTCGCGGACACGCTACCGACACCCACCTTCGGAACGGGCGGGATTCTGTGGGCCTCGCTGACCCTGTCGCTGCTCACCGTACCCGTGGTCATCGTGGCCGCAGAAGAAGCGCTCAGCGCCGTACCGCGTGGGACTCGTGAAGCTGCGCTCGCCTGTGGTGCCTCGAAGTGGCAGACAATCCAGCGCGTTATTCTGCCCGCCTCGCTGCCCGGTATCCTCACGGGCATGATTCTGGCCATGGCCCGCGGCGCCGGGGAGGTCGCCCCGTTGATGTTGGTCGGCGTCGTGAAGCTCGCCCCGAGTCTGGCGATCAACAGCAGCTACCCCTTCGTGCATCTGGACCAGAAGTTCATGCACTTGGGCTTCCACATCTACGACCTCGGCTTTCAGTCACCAGACTCCGAAGCCGCCTTGCCGATGGTCTTTGCGACCACCCTCTTGCTCATTGTCGTGGTCGTTGTCCTAAACCTGGCCGGCATTCTGGTACGGGACCGGTTGCGGCGTAAATACGCAGGAAGTACTTTCTAATGACTGCCAGCCTCGAGAATACTGAAGCCACTATGAGTGAAGAACAGACAGATGCAGAAAAGGGGATCATCTCGATCCAGGACTTTTCCTTTTATTATAATAAAACAGCCCAGGCACTGTTCGATATAAATCTTGAGATCCCGGCCAACCAGATCACCTCCTTCATCGGCCCATCTGGCTGCGGTAAATCCACGTTGTTACGCAGCATAAATCGAATGAACGATCTCATTCATGATGTGCGGCATGAAGGGGACATTCAGATCACTGGCAACAGCATTTTTCATCGCTTGATCGACGTGATCTCATTGCGCAAACGAGTGGGCATGGTCTTTCAGAAGTCGAACCCCTTCCCCAAGTCTATCTATGAGAACGTGATTTTTGGTCTGCGCGTGGCCGGGATCCGCGATCGCAAGGTACTGGACGAGACCGTCGAGCGCAGCTTGCGAAGCGCCGCGCTTTGGACTGAGGTGAAGGACCGTTTGCACGCCAGCGCCCTGGGCCTGTCCGGGGGGCAAATGCAGCGACTTTGTATCGCGCGAGCGATCGCCTCCAAGCCACAGATCATCCTGATGGACGAGCCTTGCTCCGCCCTCGACCCGGTCGCCACCGGGAAGATCGAAGAGCTGACGCGTGAACTTAAGAAGGAGTACACCATCATCATCGTCACTCATAGCATGCAGCAAGCCTCACGTATTTCCGACCGCACGGCCTTCTTCTATCTGGGCAAGGTCGTCGAGTACGACGATACGCAGACCATTTTTAGCAATCCTGCAAACTCGCAAACCGAAGACTATATCACGGGACGATTTGGGTAAATCTATGCAAACACAACTTCATCGATCCATGTATAAGCTGAAAGAGCAGATCTTAGCCCTTGGCGCAGAGGTAGAGCGTAGTATTGCTAACGCAGAGCAGTGCCTGAATGAGCTGGACGTGGTCGCGGCAAATTCTGTCATTGAATACGACCATGTGATTGATCAGCACGAAGTCGATATCGAAGAAGACTGTTTGAAAATTTTGGCACTGTATCACCCGGTGGCGATGGATTTGCGCGGGGTCATCGCCATGCTCAAGATGAATAACGACTTGGAGCGTATCGGCGATCTCTGCAAGAACATTGCCGAGTACGTGATCGAGATGGCCAAGGGGCCTCGGGTCGATATTCCGGCGGATTTTGCGGCCATGTTCAGCGAGACGCAGCGCATGGTGCGTGGCAGCCTGGATTCGCTGGTAAACGGCGATCTGGAACTGGCCCGGCAAGTCTGCGAAGACGACGACATTGTTGATGACCTGAACGTCCAGATTATCACCGAGATTCGCGATCGCTTGCACCAACACCCAGAGCGTATGGATTCGCTGCTGTTTTTGATCTCGGTTTCGCGAAGCCTCGAACGCATTGCGGACTACGCAACGAATATCGCTGAGGACGTCACCTACACCGTGAGCGGTGACATTGTACGACATGCGGAGATCGCACCTGCGAGCTGAATATGCCCAGTCTTCCCACCATTTTGATCGTCGATGATGAGCCGGACATTCGTGAGATGCTTCGGCATGTGCTCGAGTGCGAGGGCTTCAAGGTACAAGAGGCTGCTAACGGAGAGGCCGCTTTGGCGCTGGTTGAAGCCGCCTGCCCCGCTCTCGTCCTGCTCGACCTGATGATGCCAGTCTTGGACGGCCATCAAACCTGCTATCGGCTGAAGGCGAACCCGAAGTCGAAGCATATCCCGGTCATCATGTTGACTGCAAAGTCGGACGAAACGGATGAAGTGATTGGGCTCGCCATGGGCGCAGATGACTACATTGCCAAGCCCTTCAGCCCCCGTGTCGTGACCGCGCGCATCAAGGCGATGTTGCGGCGCGAGCAGTCCGCTCCAGCGGCCGCCGAGGAGGAAATCGTCTGTGGCGATATCCGCATTCGTCCTGAGCGCCATGAGGTGGAAGCGGCCGGGCAACTTGTGCCTTTGACGCCTTTAGAATTTCGCCTGCTCTTGGCGCTGGCGCGGCGTCCTGGGCGCGTGAGTTCCCGGCGGCAGATCATGGATGCAGGGCAGGGGGCAGGCGTGGTCGTGACCGAGCGTACGGTGGACGTACACATCGTCTCGCTGCGCAAGAAACTCGGCAGCTGTGCTGCGGCGGTGGAAACTGTAAGAGGCGTGGGCTATCGGCTGCGTGAATCATGCAAATAGCCGCCGTCGCTGTCCAGCGCCAATTCCTTAAGGATGTGGCCATCGTCATCGTATTCGGACTGATCAGCCTTTGGTTTGCCACCGGATGGCAGATGGCGCGAGGCATTCCAGGCATCGCGCTGGGATTGGCACGACAGGCCAGTCTTGGCCTTGAGGAAAATGCTTCAGAGACAGACCTGTCGCGTCAAGCGTTGTGCAGCGCTATCGCCGCCAGGTCGGGCAGTCGCAGCACCTGGCTTTCCCTGGAAGGCGTCGTGCTGGGAGACTCAGCGTTCGGCGCGGGCACCACCTTGCCATTGGGCCAATACCCGGAAGTGCAGGCGGCCATCGCTGGCAAGATCGGACAGGCCGTCCGCAGAAACCATGCCAGCAATAGTCCCGAGATCTTTATCGCCGTTCCGGTCCGGCTAGATGGCCAAGTCAGCGCAGTGATGCGGCTCTCTCGCCCCCTGCCATCACGCGCGGCAGTCCTGCGCGAAGCTAGCCCATTTGTGGTTTGGGGAGCGCTCGTGCTCGTCCTGCTTATGGGCTTACGGGGGCGCCAGTTGCGCCGGCTGCAGCGCAAGGCGCTGGCGCTCCAGACCGCCCTCGAGACCCGCGCCGAGACCCGCTTACCCGTTTGCGGAATTCGTGAACTCGATGAGATCAGCCTGGCGGCCAACAAAGTCGCCAAGCGCTGGCGAAAAGTCGATGTCTCGACTGAGCGCAAGCGTGTGGAGTGGAAGGCTGTATTTAACAGCATGCAGGAGGGCATCCTGCTGATCGATGACGCCGATGAACTACGCCTCATGAATCCAGCAGCGGCCGACTTCTTTGGGATTTCGAAGGCAAAGAGAGCCGTAGGGAAGTTGTACTTGGAAGTGATCCGCGACGCCGACCTGCACGAGTACGTGAGCGCCCTCCGCGAGGGGCAGGGCAGCGATCAGATTCAGCTGCATGTCGACAACGAGCACGGTCAAGCCCGTGATTTTTTGCTGTCTGGCACCCGCATAAAATATCGTCGTGACCACTGCGACGCCGTGCTCATCGTCATGAGCAATATCACCCGCCTGGAAAAACTGCAGCAGATGCGTGAGCAGTTCGCGGGAAATGTGTCCCACGAGCTAAAGACCCCGCTGACCAGCATGAGCGGCTACATCGAGCTGCTTGCGGAGTCCGCAAAGGACGAAAGTGGCTACATCGCCGCCATTTCTCGCCAAAGCCAGCGCATGCTTGTCATCATCGATGATCTTCTCTACCTCTCGCGTATCGAGCATGGTGATCCCGGGTTTGAGGAAGACTTCTCACCGATTTTAGTAAAGACTTTACTTGAGACCTGCATCGCGGCGCGTCAGGCAGAGGCAGATCAACGAGCGGTCAGCTTTGACCTACAAGCGGAGGGCGAAAGCCTGTTTGCCAACCGACGCCTGCTTGAACGCGCGATCGTGAATCTTATCAGCAACGCTGTGCGCCACAGCCCTGAATCTGGGACTGTTCTCATTCGGGCAACATCGACCAAGCGGTTTCTCACCGTGGAGTTCGGCGACTCTGGGCCCGGCATCGCTCCGGAACACCACCGCAGCATCTTCCACCGTTTCTTTCGGATCGACAAGAGTCGTGACCGCGATTCCGGGGGAACCGGTATTGGCTTGGCGATCGTCAAGCACGTCGTCTACTTACACAGTGGGCGTGTCTGGGTCGAGAGCGAACTCGGCGCCGGCAGCCGCTTTTTCATCGAGTTGCCACAGCGCCAAGCCTGAGACTTGGTGGATTCGGGGGCTGCTCTGCTCTCCGGTTTCGTACTGGCAAGTCGGCCGCGCTCTCAGTCCGACCTGCGGATTGGGGTACTGTGGAAGCGGCCTTGCGCTTTATCGCCAGCGGAATTATCTGCGCATTGATGCCCGGCCAATCACGAACCCAAGAGGATTCAGAAGATGAGAAACGTTGAGATTGCGAAAGAGCCCATTGAGCTATATAAGATTCTGAAACTTGAAGGCCTTGCGCCCAGCGGTGGTGAAGCAAAGAAGGCAGTTGCTGACGGACAAGTCCTCGTGAATGGGGCCGTAGAAACTCAGAAACGGAAGAAGATTGTCGCTGGCGATGTCGTCAGCTTCGGCAGTGAAACGCTGACCATTTCACTTGAGAAATAGCAGTCTGCGGATAAGGCCCTGTGCTCGCAAGGAGGATGGATCTTGCGGCGAATTGGGGCTTGGGCAACGCCTCCTGATTACGACCGCCACAGGATTGTGGCCCTTTCGACGGGGTTGCTGAAGCCCAGCCATTATCTGGCGGTGGCTGCCGACTTGGGAAGTAACTTGTCAGAGGTACCCGTCGGCTTCAAATGGTTCGTCGACGGTCTGGTCGATGGCGCGTACGGATTTGGCGGGTAGGGACGCACCGGGGCAAGTTGCCCGGGCGGCCCCAAAGGGCAGGACGTTCTGCCAAAACAACAGCAGGCTGGCAGTCTTGATTTCGTTCTTCATTTACTGCTTCGCCTTCTTCGCGTCCAGGGCCAGCTGTTTGAGCGCAAAATCAACAGTGAATTCGACGAGTCTCTCCCGATTGTTAGTATGTGGTGAGGGTCAAATCCATGGCCTATACCCCTCACGGTAAGCGCCTTAACGGAAGCGCCGACTGTTTTGGCTTTTTCCGCAAATGGACGGCATGCTTCTGGAGAATGGTACCATCCTTATTGCCGTGAACTTGTGGCTCAGGCGAACCTTCCTGAGTGAGGTAGTAGACCGGGCTGACCTCACGCATCATCCGCTTCAACTCCGGGATGGCTTCCTGATACCCGATCTTAGGTTCTCCCGTCTTGATCCGGCTGGTAAAGCGTTTCGGTTGCAGGTGGGGCTTGAAACCCGCCGGCACAAACAGATCACAAATCGTAAAATCTGTCGGGCGGCTCTAGGAAACACAGCCGATGGGTGTCCCCCGGTGCTCTGCCAAGTCTGGGGCCCCAGAAAGTCCGTAGGTCTCTTCGTGCTTCTTCAGAAAACGCAGGCCGTCCTTGGAGTCGCTGACACAGTCTCGCATCTACACCGGATGTTCCGGCATCGACGCGGAGACGAGGCGGTAGTTGATGCTAACGCAGACCACGCCGTGTTGCAGGAGCCCACTGAAGATCTTTTGCTGGGTGTCATCCAGCTCTTTGCTGCCGACATACCAGCCACCACCATGCGTGTAGTAAAACACAGGCGCACGGTCATGCTTGTGCTCTGCCGGATAGTAGATATCCATAAGCATCTTTGTCTGGGCCACGGTTTTATAGCCGACATCGCGAAGCACCTCGCCTGCGCCTCGGACCGGTTTGGGGTGCTGGTGCTGGTGTTTCGTCCGCACAAAGCGAATGGGGAGCCACGCTCAGCAGAAGCAGCATCGTTCTCATTTTCATCATCACCTTCCTTCTCTGACCGTGAGCGGGAGGGCAATATTCGCATTCAGTTTGTGGGCGGCGTCCCATATTGCCAGGTAGAGAATTTTGGGTTTTCCCGTCTCATCGGTAAGCACAAAGGGGCGCTCGACACGACTTGGCTTCCAGATGCTTCCGTCCTCCATCACGAATTCCTTCGTCATGAAGGTGAATGGTTCGGCTTCCCGCCAGTTCACCCCATCACTTGAGATCAGTCGGGCCAAGGTTGGGCCGAAGACGTGAACGATGCTGTTGTATTGTTGATTCGTCTCGTCGTACCAAATACAGGCGTCTTCGGTCTGGTACTGGTCGTAGATGGGTGTTTCCTGAAAAACAAACGGACCATTCGGCTGTGCGGAATGCCCGACGAGTTGGATGCGGAACACGCCCTCGCGCCTTACATCATCGCCCTTCATGATCATCGTATAGCGGCCTTCCCGGTAATGCACCGCCGGGTTCACCGCGATACTCTTAAACAAGCGGTTGTCTGGCTGTACCACGGGCTCCTGGTTGCGGATGAACGGGCCTTCGGGTTGGTCGGCAATGGTTACGCCAATGCACTGGGAATTGCGAAAGAGCTTACCATTGCGGTTTAGCCATTTCTCGCTGGGCGGCATGGCTTCCCCATCAGCCTTCGCCGCCTCACTCAAGTTGTTCGAAATATAGTAGAGGGCGATCTTGCCATCCGCGACGCACACACTGGGGTTGTGGGCATTCACCACATCCCAGCCATCGTTATGACGGTTTTTGATCACAGTTCCAGTGGTGACAAAGGGACCCTCCGGATGGTCGGAGACCGCATGGGCAATTTCGGAGTATCGCAGCCAACCGTGGAATCCTCGTTTTTCGGGCCAGCGCGCATAGTAAGCGTGATACTTTCCATCCGTCCATTGGATGACACTTACGCCCCAAATCCGATACCCCGGATCAGCCAGCAGCTGCGGCGACAGCTTCCTGGCGTAGTAGTTTTCCTTCACCGCCAGGGGAAGCGGCTCTAATGTGATCGATCCTTGCATTTGAACCTCCTTGGCCGCTATGAGTCCAACTGGTGCCAGTAGAGCTAATGAAGCGGTAATTGTTTTTGGTAGCTGTGTAATCTTTATTTTATGTTTTCTGAGTTACACTCGTTAGTCAAGACAGAACGTTTCCAAGTCTTGGAGGCGAGCGCTTTATCCTTGGCCAGGTTGTCGACACAGTCAGGGGCCGATTGACACCGAGGAGCATTTCCGCCGGGCGCTCGCCGAAGGCATGTTTCCAATTGGGAATTCCGGGACCAAGTTTCTCAATCACTCTCTTTGTCAGGCTGTCGTCCTTGTCCGGAAATCCCAGTTTCGGGTTGCCACAGTGCCAGCGGTCCGGGGCAAAGTTCCGAAGGTAGAGAAAGTCACCCGAGCGTATGCCACGGACGGGGTAGCCGAGGCCGGCCCCGGGGAGCCGAGGCGGGCATAGTGAGCGTGGCGTTCACGCACAATCAAAAGGAACGGCCGTTCCCGCTTTTCTTGGCCCGTAAAGATGTCGGGTTCTTGCCAGCCTTGCGCCCTGAGACGCTGGTGTACAGACGGTGCGGATCCAAACTGCCGAACCAGTAAAAGAAGGGCGTCTTGGCGGGGCGTTTTGCCAGGAAATCAGCCACCACAGATCCCGGCTTGAGCTTGTCGAGATTGGGGGGGCGGGATGCTGCTCTTCTCATTGAGGGCTTGCACGGAGTCTATCCCCATGTCATCGGCCAGAATCAGAACGATGTTGGGCGCGTCTGGATTGGGGGCAGAAACGGCAACCTGTGGCATCACTGCGGCAAGGATGGCCAAGCCAATCACGCTCAAAAAATATTTAGCCGGCATAAATCACCCGCTCATTGATGTGTAGATGTAATACGGAATTGTGTTGAACGACTGCTTGCGGTTGTAGAAGAATGCCCGCAGTTCGTACTGCTTGCCGCCTTCCAGTTCCACCTCAAAGCGGACGCTCCGGTCCGTGGGCTGAACCGCCTTGCCCTCAATGCAGACGTCCTTGATCTGAAACTGCGCTAGATCGATCGCCAGTTCATTGCTGCTGCGGTAGGCATCACGCCGGTTTTCGGGAATGCATTCTTCCCGAATCTCCACATCCTCCCCTTCTGGAATGGCGGCTGTCAGCGGCAGATCCACCTCTTCTGGCCAGCGGCACAGCTCAAAGGCATAGGTCCCGGTCTCTTCGGCATAAACCGAAAAGTAGCCAGCCACCTGTTTCCCATCCCTGACGTCTTTCTGACCGCAGACGAACAGGCCCGATTCATTCCGCAGATCCATGCCATTGATCCGGCTTGGAAAATTTCCGACGCTGATCGGCGTATCCGTGTGAAATTGCTTGGCACAGACATCCCACCACGTCTCATACTCGGCGGTCAGTTCTGCCACCAGCGCCGGGTGCTCACTGGCAAGGTCATGCTCCTGCGACGGATCGGCCCCAATGTCGTACAACTCCTGGCAGTCCACCAGTCGCCACCTGTTCTTCATCACGCTGGATTTCTGGTACTTGAGCGGGTAGGGCACGCGCTGGGTATCGGTAACCACCACCCGGCTATCCCAGTACTCCTGCGGTTTCTTGTTTCTGAGCAGCGGCATCAGCGATTCCCCGTGGAACTCGGGTTGGCCCGCTGGCGTCTCGATCCCGCAGATATCCAGCAAGGTCGGCATAAAGTCGACATAAGAGGTCAATTCACTGATCTCCTTCCCGCCAACCAACTTCCCGTCCGCCCAACGGGCAATAAACGGAATCCGGTGTCCGCCGTCATATTGCGAACCCTTCTGGCCGCGCATGTTGCTGTTGTAGACAGGGGCACCGCCATCGGCTGCGCTCTGCCCATTATCGCTCATGAACATGAGTAGGGTGTTGTCTTCGATGTCCAACTGCTGAAGCTTGGCCCGCAGCCTGCCAAAATTATCGTCAATATTCGTGATCATCCCCAGAAAACGAGCATAGTCTTCGGTCTTGCAGGTATCTAGGTAGGGCTCGTAGTATTTCGGCTCGACATTGTGCGGACCGTGGGGTGCATTGGTCGAAATGTAGCAGAAGAACGGCGTGTCCTGGCTCTCCTCGATGAAGCGCATTGCCTCATCGAAAAACACATCCGTGCAGTAGCCCTCGAACTTCTTCTTGACGCCGTTCACTTCATAGACGTCATCAAAATAGTCATTGCCCCAGGCATCGGGAATCTGTCCTATGCCACCGCCGCCATGGCAGACGGCCGTCTTAAATCCCCGGTCCTGTGGACGGTACGGGTAGTCATCGCCCAGGTGCCACTTGCCAAAGATACCGGTGCGATAGCCCCCGTCAGCCAGCGCCGTGGCCAGCGTCCATTCATCCTTGCGCAACAACGAGCGTCCGCCAATGGTGTGCCAGACGCCTGTGGAATTGCAGTAATGCCCCGTGAGCAAGCCTGCCCGCGTCGGCGCGCACGTGGTGCCGCAGTGGAACTGCTCGAAACGGATCGCATCGCCATAGAACCGGTCAATGTGTGGCGTCCGCACAGTCGGGTGCCCGTGGCAGCCCAAAGGCGGGTATCCCTGATCGTCGGTCAGGACAAGAATGATGTTCGTTCTTTGCACGTTGATCTCTCTGGAAACTCCCGGACTGAATGCTATTTCATGCACAGTACAAACCTCCACATCTCTTCGCCACCCACAGACCTAAACAATGACGTGCAGAATCGTAACATCCTGGGAGAGTGCGTCCTACATAGTCCTTTGTTATTTCCATTTTTCGCGCCACGCAACTCCGTTGCGTCACTGGCTCATGGGAACAACCACGCTCCAAAACCCTCGGCGGGGCGTCCTTTGCACCATGGCTTTGGGCTGACTATGGCCGCCGAAAGGAGGATCCATTGCCAGTTGCTTGCCTGTCTGGGTATTCCCGATCCAAACGACGGAATTGCGCCTATTGTCCCGCGGGTCGGATAATGGCGGCTAATAGAGGGGCATGAATAAAACCCTATCGCTTGTTTTGTTGCCGGCCGGAGTGACCGCAGGGAGCGGCAAATGGGCACCGACCG
>Ga0209119_1005315_pt1 | contig 10191 bp, 7 predicted proteins | sample COG_03_FD_184747 | JGI IMG/M metagenome (GOLD analysis project Ga0209119, IMG submission 184747) | Pelagic Microbial community sample from North Sea - COGITO 998_met_03 (SPAdes) (version 2) | ecosystem: Environmental > Aquatic > Marine > Neritic zone/Coastal water | place: Helgoland, sampling... | reverse complement strand
ACATTAATGACACCAGGTGGCACACCGGCTTCAAGGGCTAGTTCAGCCAGTCGAATAGCCGAGAGCGACGTAAATTCAGAGGGTTTTAAAACAATACTATTGCCCATAGCCAAGGCAGGGCCAATTTTTCCCGCCGCCAGAGCCAAGGGGTAGTTCCAACCCACAATACCCGCCACAACACCAACCGGCTTGCGGTACTGATAAGCCATATCGTTACCACTCACGCCAGACGGCAAAAGTAGGTTATCTAATCCCGCTGCGGCACCGCGCAGCTGACCAACACCACGGCCAACATCATCATGTACGCCCATCATGATCGGCTTGCCCACATCCAGGCATTCAAACAAACCAAATTGTTCGCAGTTTTCTTCGACAAGATCAGCTAGCTTATTTAAGATCGCCTGCCGCTCATCCACCGACTTATTGCGCCAGCGACCGTCATCAAAAGCTTCACGAGCTGAGGCCACTGCCAGATCAACTTCCTGCGCTGTGCCTTCACCAAAGCTATATAAAAGGCTGCCATTATGGGGCGCGTATTTTTCAATGATTTTGTCGCCCTGAGGCGCAGAGAACTCACCATTAATTAGGTTGCAAACAGACAAAGGGGTGTTTTTTAGGCGCTCGTGCCAATTGATATCAGTCATAGGAAGTCCATTTAAGATAGTTATAGAAGATAAACACAAAATCTCACGAACCGCCTACAGAGAGCCCGAGGGTGGTTTGTGAGTGCATTGTTAATAGATAAGACTGTTTACAGGCCAAAAACCCCACCTTGGGGTTTGAAGTTTATTTGTCTGCTGTATATTTTTAGTGGGGGTGAGGGTGATTGCCAGATTTTGGCCGCTTGGTTTGGAGTCTTTCCAAATATTGGCATTTGGATAAGCACGATTGAGTCAGTTAACCAGAACAGCTGTGATCAAGCAGGGCTATGTGTACATAGGCCCCAGCGGTAAAAAGCGGTAAAAGCTTGGCCGGTTGTCTGACCAGTTTCCAACTGCGCGAGGAGTTCCTGTAGTGGTGTTTTACAGCTTTCCCAGTTATCCAGTGCAGCTTGCAGAGCCGGGGCAATATCTGCGGCTGTCAACAACCACTAGCTGACCATCAGGGCCCAAACTGAGTCAACCGATTTGCATTACTCTGATCCTTACTCTGATCCTTTAGCCGGTGTCTTGTTAACGCGAGCCTTATTAAAGGGATAAGTATCTAGCGAGGGCCTGTTTGTTCTCTGGAGGGGTATTGTCTCCGAAATTTAAGGCCGCTTGAGGAAGCGTCAAAACGAATACAACAAAACTCATCGTCCAGTTTTGTATAAGGGTTGGGTATTCCAATTTACTGAGGTAGTGGATTGCACCGATCTAATCGAGGACTTTTTTTATTGTATTCTCAATGACAGTACGTTGGGTAGATTCGATAAAGCCAATGGAGAAGGTCTGCGCCGCTGTAAGGTATTTTTCTTTTCCCTGGCGACCAAAGGCAAATACGGTCATATCTGCTCGATCGACGTAATCGTCCGGATGATTGTCATCTTCATGGTGCAGCATATAAAGCACCCTTGGTGACGTTTGATCGCCAAAAGCGAACCATTCCGGCCCTGGCAAATCACCCTCGTGATGCTCATCTATAGGATGGGCCAGACTGTCACTCGACGCATACCAGTAGTCGGTGCTGTCCATACTCCCACCGGGCACGCCCTCGTATTGTACCCAGTATCTATAGCCAGGGCTGACCTTGCTCATGGTGAAATCACAGCGGTCTGGGAAGAAATCCCACTGAGCCTCCCACAGACCATTTTCCGAGGTAAAACTAATACGCACGTGATTATCTGTTTGGATATCCACAACAGCACTTGACGGGTCGGTGCCTTGATTCATTGCATGGAAATAATTGCCATCCTGGCGGTGTACGGCATTGGGGAAGCCGCGATATTCTCCTTTATGGGCCGACCCTGGGGCCTTGTGAAAGCCCAGCCAATCCACACCGTCTTGGTCTAACAGACTCGAAAGGCCACCACCGGTTTTTTCAAGATAGTAGGTACCTGATGGGGTGCTGATGATGAACGCGGCATCCCCGCCGGAGGATTCATCAATACCCTGGCTGAGCCTGACCGAGCCGTCGGCCGCTGTTACGGCGGCGTATAGGCTTATGGACGTAAACAGCAGCGCCAGAAATAAGCGCGCGGTATTGGCTTTAGTAATTATAGTCATCATTTTTGAGACGCCAACGCGGGCGCACCTCTTGCACTGCGTTTAAGTAAAAGCCCAATGAGGATAATAGCCACTGCACAGAGAGCAAAAATTGTACGTCCCCAAATAGGGTTGGGAATCAGCACCATCAAGAAGATACCAAGTCCCATACAGGTGGCTATGGTTCCCAACTTATGCCGTTGCTGCTGGTCGTATTCGTCCTGCTCGAAATCTGCGATCACCGGGGTTTCGAGATCTTCGAAAAAATGTTGGGTGCGGGGGGCATATTTATCGGTGGTTTCTTTGTAGAACAACGTTGTAAAGCAGAAGAATCCGCCAGTGATAAACACCTGCCCGGCAATGGTCAGAATAAGATTCATATCGGTGGCTTCACGACGTGTAAAAGGGTCTAGCCCTAACCATCCGGCAAACACCTCCGGGGTCAAAATATTGAGCATGAACCAGGATACAAAGAGGCCAAGAAAAACGGTAACCCAAGGCGCCCAACTTGGCGTCTTTTTGATCAAAAGACCGAGAAGTAGGGGAATAAGAATTGGCACCTGGATCATCGCTGACAGTGACATCATCAGGTCAAACAGACTCAGTTCTTTTAGAGACTTAAAATACAGCGCTAGAGCGGTCACTAGGATGCCGCTAACGAGACTCAGAATTTTACTCATTTTAACCAGCGAGGCATCGCTGACGGTCCTGTGGCGTTTTTCTAAAAAGGGCTGATAAATGCTGCGGATAAAAATGCCCGAGTTTTTATTGAGGGCCGAGTCCATGGAAGACATGGTTGCGGCAAACAATCCGGCCAGCAGCAAACCGACGGTTCCCACCGGCATCGCATTGCGGGCAAACACTAAATAGACTGCATCGGCAGCTTTATTTCCCAGCTCCGGATAGGCGCTTGCCGCATCTGGGTAGAGAATGGCCGAGGCCCAAGGTGGAATAAACCAGATAATGCTACCCACACCCATTAACGTCATCGCCAGTAGTGCAGCCTTCCGGGCGTTGACCGAATCTTTTGCGTTTAGAAATCGAAAAGCGTCATGCATGTTCATGATGGTAATGAGCTGCTTGGCGAGAAAGAAGACAAATGTGCCCACCAATAGAAGCCCGTAGTTCATGTCTGGGCCCATCACAAAGTCCACAGGAAAGTCCTTTACCAAATTGACAGGGCCGCCCACTTTAACCAGCGCCACAATCGCGCAGGCAACTGAGACTACGGCCACGGTCAAGGTCTGCACGAAGTCAGATGCGACAACCCCCCAGGCCCCGGCAAGTACGGAGATGAATACGACGGCAAAACCAATAAAAATGATGGTGAGGTTTATGTCAGCTTCAAACACTGCGCTAGAAAAAACACCTAAGGCATTGAGCCAAATACCGGCATTCAAAATGGTAAATACAATTAGAGCACAGGAAAAAAACAACTCATTCTCATTGCCAAATCGCCGACCCACAGCCTGTGTTGGTGTATCCACCCGCATTTGACGAAAACGGTGCGCGAAGAAAGCCCATCCACAAAAGTAGGCGAATGTATTAGCAAAGAAAACGAGGCTGACCGCAAACCCGTCTGTAAACGCTTTGCCCGCCGCACCGGTAAATGTCCAGGCCGAGAATTGCATCATGAAGGCCGTAGACCCGACCATCCACCACAGCATTCTGCCACCACCTCGAAAATAGTCGCTGGTTGATTTTGCAGCCATTTTTTTGAACGCCACGCCAATGGCCATAATGAGCACAAAATAACCCGCAATAACCAGATAGTCGTAATTCATGAGGCGTCGAGGCTTTGCAGTTTGGAGACATCAACCCAGCAATCATTTTCGCGAATCACATCAATCAATCGCTGATATTGGCTGCCTTCTCGAAAGGTCTGGTAGGGCGGCACATCTTCGCCTTGAATATCTTTGACAAATTCTCGAATGAGATAGCGCCAATTGCGCTCTGTATCCCCATCAACGTCGGGAATATTCGCGGCAATATCCTCAGGTAACGACAGTTCCGTCCACTGACGGTCGGCACCGTAATGATGAAGTGGCCCCGATCCATAGTGACCAGAAATATAGATCGCGCCCTCACTGCCATAAAACACAATATGGTCTTCCTTCAGTCGGGGATGCAGTCCGCCATGTTTGAATAAAACCGAGACTGGCCGAGGTGCGAATTCGCTCTTCAGCTTTGCCAGAACCGTATAACTCCATTCGACATTTGAATCACCCCACTTGAGCGCTGGGTCATTGAGGTCATCGGGAATATGGCTGCGTCGGGTTTTAAAATTGTGCACGCCATCAACAATGGGCGCCTTGAGCAGGTCGTCCCGAACTTCTCCTGAGACAGCGAGAATTTCCTCACCGATGACAGAGGTCACAATGGAGAGTTTATGGGTGAAATTATTATTTAGGCGACCGCCTCCCTCTTCTTTGCGATGAGACCATCCGAAGGGTATTTCTTTTTCTAAGCCGAAGTGAGATATACATTCTACTTCTTGAGGTTCTCCGATAGCACCCTGAGCCACAAGGCGCTTGGCGAAAAGTACATGGGGCATATAGCGAAAGCTTGCTGCATAAGCGGTTTTTAGTTGTTTCTCTTCCGCCAATTGATAGAGCGTCTCGGCGGATTGGCCATCGACTGTCATCGGCTTATCACAGAATATGTGGCAGCCATGGGCAATAGCAGATTTGATGGCATCAAAATGTGCCCCACCAGGTGTGCCAATGGACACAATATCCGGCTGCAGATCGGTCAGAGCCTGCTCCCAATCTGTGCCTGCATAGGGAATATCCATGTCATTTGCGACTTCTCGGGTGACACTCTCCGTCCGTCCTACAATGCCAACTACCTCGGCACCGGCAAAGCGAAAGGCTTCAGTATGGCCTTGCCCGGCAAAACCTGTCCCATGAATCAGAACTCTAATTGTCTTGTTCATAATTGGCTCCTTACCAATTCCACATCGTGCCGTCTTCTAGACGACTCACTGGGAGATATGATCGTTTATAGGGGAGTTGGGCGGCCGCATCTTCGTCGAAATCGACGCCAAGTCCTGGGCTGTCGCTGACATAGGCCATACCGTCTTCGATTTTAATGTCATAGTTGAAAACGCTACGCATTTCCGCGTTTCCTAAACCAACAAACTCTTGAATGCCAAAATTAGGGGCCCAGGTATTCAGGTGCATATGAGCGGCAAAGCAAGCAGGCGATAAATCTGGCGCACCATGGGGTGCCGTTCTCACCTGGAACATAGCCGCGAAATCTGTGATTCGACGCATTGCCGTAATACCACCCGCATGTGTCGCGGCGGTGCGAATGTAATCAATCCATTGGTTTTGGATAAGGTCTTTACAGTCCCAAATCGTGTTGTATGTTTCACCAATAGCGAGGGGGGTTGTGGTGTGATCACGAATGAGTTTATAGGTTTCCTGATTTTCAGCCATGCAGGCATCTTCAAGAAAAAGGAGGTTGTAAGGCTCGAGCATTTTTCCGAGTCTGGCCGCTTCTATCGGGGTGAGGCGGTTATGGACATCATGCAACAGGTCTACATTTGGCCCGAGTTTTTCCCTTGCGGTCTTGAACAGTTCAATGACCATCTGGAAATATTTCGGCGTCGACCAACTTTCCTCAGGAGGTAGAGGGCGGTTACCCTGGAGGTCGTAATAATCCTTTTTGTCCCCCAGTACACCATAGGTAACGGGGAGACCAGGAACGGCAGATTGCAGACGAATTGCAGAAAACCCCTGATCCATAAGGCCCTGGGCCTTCTCTAGTGTTTCTGGGACTGTGGTGCCATTTGCGTGAGCATAGAGGCGGACCGCCTTTCGGCTTCTTCCGCCAAGCAGCTGGTATACAGGAAGGCCTGCGATTTTCCCTTTAATATCCCAAAGTGCCATATCGATGGCCGCAATAGCAGCCATAGTCACTGGGCCTTTGCGCCAGTAAGCACCCCTGTAGAGATACTGCCAAATATCTTCTATATCCTGGGGATTGCGACCTATTAGGCAAGGTGCAACATGCTCCTGAATATAGGCGACGACCGCCATTTCTCGACCATTGAGTGTGCCGTCGCCAATGCCATAAATACCGCTATCTGTAACGATTTTAACGGTTACAAAGTTTCGTCCAGGGTTACAAACGATAACCCTAATTTCTTTAATTTTGATAACACTAGTACCCTTTACCCATTAACACCCAGGACGGCCCAGCAGGCGTACTTGGTGTGATAATTCGTGTTACCGAGCGGCGATTTTTGTTATCCATCGCTAAACCATTGCGGTTCCGAACCCGATACCACGCCCCTATTTATGGCCGATCGCGTTATGTCACAATCTCTGCCGATGCGTCTTCAATCAGTTATTTATTTACTAGTGAATAAGAGACGCTTTATTTTGCGTTTAACTACAAATACTACTGATGAAACCCCGTTATCGCAATCGTTTATAACTTTCTTTCTAATGCCTTATGTTTTAGGGGAGGTAAAGACAGACCACTCGTCCTCATCCTCAATGGGAGCGAATCGGATCGCTGCCATCGCTCGTTCAAGGGTGCCTTCAGTGTTTGCCTGTATTGAGCGTAAGAGAGTTCGGCAGGCCGCAATGTTACAAATCGCGTTGCCAATTAGAATATTAATATTTAAGAGTGGCGAATTAGGACTCTTCGCCATTTTGAATAGGGGCTCTTTGCGAATCCAACTTTTCCCACCCATGGCCCCCGAATGGTTCAACGCCAAGCTGCTGTAATGAGGAATCTTAAAGTACTCAACCGTTCTGGCCAGAGCAAAAGAGTTCGGCGGAATAATGCAGTAGTCGCCGTCCATATCAACAAACGAATCACTGTCGAAGTTCTTAGGATCTACCGTCTTCGAGTGAACGTTGGTAAACACTTTAAACTCGTTAGAGCAGCGCACATCGTAGCCGTAGCTAGACGTACCATAAGAGATAACGCGTTCGTCACCGGAGTAGCGCACTTGACCAGCCTCAAAGGGCGAGATCATTTCATGTTGCTAGGCCATACGGCGAATCCAGTTATCGGACTTAATGCTCATCTGTGGTGACTCCGGTGTTATTGGTGTAAGAATTACTTTTTATTGGAAGTTGCTTTTTACAAGGCCGGTATCATACCGTTTTACGCGGGTTGGGCAAGTGGCAGTCATTTCGAGCAAAGAGAGAAGTCTGCGGAAGATCCCAGATCGCAGAGCTCCCCCAAAGAAGGCGTGGTAGAGTGAGGAAGACAAATTGGGACGCCGGGATTACCAACTAACTTCTCACCAGAAATGAATCTGAGAGATGTCAAAAGCTTGGGATTGGGAAATCTCCCTATGCTAACTCAGCATTAATCGCTAACGCTAGGGCACCAACCTCGCCCGAGAATCCAGGGAGTCCTGGCGCGACGATAAATTTTTCCAGCGCCATATCAGGCAGCATATAGCCGCTCATCAACTGTGCAAACTTAGTTCGAATAGCAGCGAATAGATGACTTTGGTCCATCACACCACCGCCGAGGATAATCCGCTGTGGAGAGTAACTCATCGCTATATTGACACACATCAGCGCCAGATAATGCGCCTCGAGATCCCAGGCGGGATGCTCTTGGGGCAATAAGGCGGCACTGCAATTCCAACGCGCTTCCAATGCTGGACCGGAGACAAGCCCTTCAAGACAGTCTCCGTGAAAGGCGCAGTTGCCGTTAAAGGAATCTACGGCGACATCTCTTGGCAAACGAATATGACCCAATTCTGGATGCACCATGCCAGTCAGTGGCCGGCCATTGGCAAAGATACCAGCACCCACGCCAGTGCCAATAGTGACATAGACAAAGTCATCTATATCCTTGGCAGCACCATGTAAATGCTCGCCAAGAGCGGAGCCATTGACATCTGTATCAAATCCTACAGGAATACCAAAATGGCGCTGAAAGTAACCTGCGATCTCAGTGTTTGACCAGTGAGCCTTAGGCGTTGCAGTGATATAGCCGTATTTCGAAGATGAAGGCTTTAGATCAAGGGGCCCAAAACAGGCAATGCCAAGTGCGGACAGAGCGCCCAGCTCAAGACTCTGTTGAACGAACCAGTCTTTTACCGCGGCCAGAGTTTCCTCTGGCGTAGTGGTGGCGATCTTGGTTCGCCTTAGAATAGTGCGTGGATCGGTCCCGATGACACAGTTAAATTTTGTGCCACCGGCTTCAATGCCTGCGTAAAGTTTGTTTGGTATTGTGCTGGCCATATCTATCCTAGTGCAAAACTCAGTCTGAAAACCCTAAGGTTAAATTAGCGGATAACTGTAGCAGTGCTGAGATCCAAATAGAATCTCTCGCCAATCGTGAAGGCGGCGGCAGGGTCATCAGACCCGGTACGCGGAGAGACACACAGCAAGCGACTGTTTGGGAAGTCGGTTTCTAAAACAGTCATGCCAAAGAGACCCTCAGCGCCGTTGATCGCGCTGCTGTCGCCAGCGGCGATTTGCCAGGGACCGCGCATAGAATCAGACTTATACAAGCGGATAGTTTTATCGACTTCACTATCAGGCTGGCCTTCAAAATGACGGTTACAACTCGAAACAATGAGGTAATAAATACCCTGCGTATGGTCAATATACACTTTTGGTAACTCAGCTTGAGTAAAGCTCTCGCCATCGGGCAAGCTCATTGGCGGATAGAGTGTTTCGAGCCTGTAGCTACTTTTCTCATCGCCCTGAGTAATTAACCCATGGGCAATAACGCCCGAACCAGGGCCAGTTTTAGCTGACCAAAAAGCGTTAATGCGCTGATCACTGTCGATAAACAAAAATGGATCGCGCCACGCCATTACCGGCCCACCTTCTTCGCCATCGTTACTGCCGAGCCGATCTTCGGTATCAAGGTAGTAACCCAGACCGAGAATTTCTTCACGGTCACGCAAGGGACATGACAGTGGGCTGGGTAATAACGCATCCATGTATCCACTTGAGCTTGTGCCCAGTGAAATATTCTGCAGATAACGACGTTGATCGTCGATTTCAAAAATGCCAGTAAAGCCCGCGAGCTTTTCACCGCTGGGCAGTAAACAGATGGAACCGCTCCACACGTTGCGCCCGTCGTGGCCATCGCTGGCCTTTCCTGGCTGCTGAAAGCAGCCTTCATCCTTCCATCGGCGACCTTTGTCGATAGAGGAAAAATGACGTATATGAAAGGGGTAGTTATCTTTTTCGGCAGGCAACAAGGCCTCACCATTGGGCTTGTTGCGGGAAATTGCTAAACAATAAAGGTGCATGGTTCCCTGTTCTTGATATGACCAGGAATCCCACAAGTAGAGCTCTGGGTGGACAATAGCACCCTCGAATACCTGCGCATCAACTGAAGACATATCTAAACTACTATCAAACATTCTTTTGCTTCCAAATCAGTTCTATCTTGGGGCTTTGTACCCGGGGACCAAACGATAAAAAGGGCTAGACGGAAACCCGCCTAGCCCTTTACCGTACTTTAGAAGCTGTACTTAAGTGCCAGCTCAGCAGTGCGACCGGCAATCGAGCGAGCTCGAATGTAGTCATTACCATCTACTGTGTGAATCTGACCTTCGTCTTCAGTGATACCAATCTGATCAGTAACATTGTTGACAGACATTTGCAGCTTCAGGCCTGGGGCCAGCGCAAAGTCGGCAAACAAGTTGATGTAGGTATAACCGTCCATTGTGTATGCATTGTTGTCCTGACTGTACGAGTCAGTAGTACCAATCAATGTTGCACCAACGTAGTGATCACCAAACTGGTAGCTAGGAGACAGGCTCCAAACAAAGTCAGCTTGACGACGTGGGGTGTTGCCAATAATAGTCGCGTCATTGGAAGAAACGATTTCAGCATCGGTCCAGGTCATGCTGCCACGCAGATCAATCTCCCCAATCTTTGTGCTAGCTTCAAGCTCTAAACCAGTTGATTCGTAACCGCGAACACGTGCGCCGCCGTTAGCATTAGTTGACTCAGAGTTAACGTCGTCTGTTTCAACATAGAATACTGTTGCAAACAGGCTGTAGTCG
>Ga0209119_1005296_pt1 | contig 10208 bp, 7 predicted proteins | sample COG_03_FD_184747 | JGI IMG/M metagenome (GOLD analysis project Ga0209119, IMG submission 184747) | Pelagic Microbial community sample from North Sea - COGITO 998_met_03 (SPAdes) (version 2) | ecosystem: Environmental > Aquatic > Marine > Neritic zone/Coastal water | place: Helgoland, sampling... | reverse complement strand
GGGTTTCTCGCCTTTGACTTGAAGTTTAAATTGACCCGCATTTGGATTTGGATAAATCGAAATGGAATAGTCTTCAAAAGACCATTCGAAGATCGTTGTATTTGTGTCGCTGGTATCGAGGTAAGTGTGAGCATTACCTACGTTCACAGAACGGTTTGACCGAACAGAGTTGAATCCCTTTCCAGCAGCCCGCGAAGAATTACATCCATTCGGATGATCCACACCAATGGCGTACAAAAGGTTTGCTTGTGAATTCGAAGTCAAGTCTTCGTAGAAGTTGGTGTCCGCACCTACACTGTCGATCAATTCCCAACCAATGGAATCAAATTGAAAACGCTCGATGTAGTAGGTGTTGTAGTTGAATCCTTTGTAGTGGTTCCAATTCAACTTAATGCTTCCAGTGGTGTCTTTCCGCATCACTAAGTGAACTGTGGTATGCTTTTCACTCAAAGCCGAACGAGTTCCACATTCGTCCTCTACTTGCAGTTTATAACTCCAAGATTTTAAACGCGGATTGGAGAGCGTATCGTTGAAATGACTCACAGAATCCACATGAATTTCAAAGACATCGTGGAACACATTCGCTTGCCAGCTCTCTCTCCAAATGTGGAAGGAGGCGATTCCAGTTTTGTAGGGTTTCTCCCAAACAATTACGTTCTGAGTCGTCGTGTCGTCTACAGTCACTAGGCAAATTGGAAAAACCTCAGGAGCAGCGTCAACAACATCCCAAACTCCTGCCGCCGTGCACGAGCCGTCTGTAATGACTACAGAATACCGACCTGTTGATAGGCCGCTGATGTCTTCTGTGCCAGCATTGTTCGACCAGGTGAAACTTGGAGAAGATGCCCCAGTGAGGGAGATGTAAACACCCCCATTTGTCTGATTACACGATTGACCAATGAGTGAATCCAATACGATCGTAGGGGCGCCAGATTCCGTCATGGCGAAGTAGGTAGTATCCGTGCAAGAATTGCCATCCACTACGTAGGCAAAATGAACTCCTGCAGAGAGTCCTGTAGCTGAGTTTCCGTTCACACCAGTACTCCAAGTAATGGTCGTAAAGCCTTGAGCACCCTCAACAATTGCACTAGCATTGCTGGTTCCACCACAGCTTGAAATCGTTAGTGGGCTCACAATAATATTGAGCGGACTTGGCTCGTCGACCAAGAGGACCGTATCGAAACGGCAGTCGTTCGAATCGAGGATGATGACACGGTAACCGCCGCCTTCCAAACCGCTGATGTCTTCAGTGGTTTCACCCGTCGACCATTTGTAACGAATGGGTGAAGTACCTCCAGTAACGGTTAAATCAATGGCGCCTGAACCGTCGTCGGCGCAGTTCAAGTCTGTAATGGAAAGACTACTAATGCTTGGAGCACCATCATCGTTCAATGCTACAGTTGCTTGAGCAGAACAGTTGTTGTTGTCGGTAACGGTTACTGTATATCCTCCAGAATAAAGAGTAGAAATGGTGTTGAATGCGTTGTTGTCGTTCATTGAAACATCTCCGTTTGACCAGATGTAGTCGAAGGGATCGAATCCACTTACGTCAACTTTCACACTCCCATTGTCCGCACCACATGTAGGTTTTTGAACTACGCTAGAAGTAAGAGCAGGAAGTTGGTTGGCGGACAGTTGAATGGTATCTGGGTCACCACTACAAGTGGAATCGCTTGGCGTCACCACCAAAGTAATGGGGTCATCGCCGTCGATGTCTACCACCAACTGATTTGTTCCTTGCCCAGAAACAATTGGGAAACTAGGACCTCCGGTGAAGGTCCATGTGTATTGCGTTGCTCCACTCACGACCGGCGTGCTGTAGGTAATGTTTTCGTCGCCCACGCAAAGAGCTGTAGGTCCGGTTATTCCCGTGGCATCTCCTACAGGGCAACTTGGCGGAGCAGCACCTAGAGTGTAGGAGACAACAAAAGCATCCTCATTCCCATAATGTGCAGAAGCATTTAAGGCTCCGCTGCCAGGATCAAAATCTGAATTGCTTGAACTGTAGTAACCAGCAGCTACGAGTTCACCTCTTGAGTTCAGTTGAATTTGCTCCACTTGATCATCTGAATTATTTCCATCTCCAATTTGGGCAGAGCTGATGAACTGGAAGCTGGTATCAATCGATGCTATGAAAGCATCTTGGTCACCAGAATTTGTGGTTAATGTCATGGTCCCTGAGCCCGGGTCAACATCAGCAGTATCGACAAAAGCACCTCAAAACCATAAGGTGTCGTTGTTCGATGTCATGTTGTAAATGGCCGCTTGGCTTCCAAGAAAGTTTGCAAAACGAACAGGGTTTCCGCTACCAGCGTCAAGCTTCGCTATAAATGACTTTTTGCTATCCACGTTACCGCTGAAGGACCCCATATTGTAGCTAAGACCATCCATGTATCCAAATGTGTAGACCATTCCGCCAGAAAAATGAACGCCACTTGCCTGAGATTCATTCGCCCCACCAGAAGTGCTTAGAGCTGAAATCCAGCGGAAATTTTGATTGTCGTCGTAACTCACGACAAATGCTCGATTCTTACTTGTGGGAACACCAAGCTTGGCAACACCTGGACCTAGATCAAAATCAGTGGTGTCGTCTCGGGCTTCTCCTGCTAAGTATATATTGTTAGAAGCGTCTACTTCTATTCCATTTATCGTTGGATTACTTCCAGCATTGCTTTCGAACAAGCCATAGGAATTCAAAGCTCCGGTAGATGCACTGAGTCTGGCCCAAATCGCGTGTGAGCCAGCGGTGGGCGCTGGTATTGTGTCGATAAAATTTTTGGTGTACTGCACATCAGAAGCATCGCATAAAACGTGTACAAGCCCTTGCGAGTCATATGCAATCTGTTGAATGTAAGTTGCGGAACCAGACCGGAACCTTTGTGTCCAGATCAAATTGCCACTTGGGCATTACTTCGCCACGAATACATCTGGGTCAAAAGGGGCAATCATAGTATCGACTCCAGCGCCCGGGTCCAAATCAATGGTATCTCGAAAGGTACATGCGATGATCACATTTCCTGCGGCATCCACTGCAATGTTTTGAGCTTCTGATTCATCGTCGAAGGCGAATCCCCAGTCGGCATTACCGTTTGCATCAGTTTTCACCAAGGCGGCAACCTGAGTTCCTTGAATATTTCTGTTCTCGAGGCTCACTGAGCCAATACTTGCAGAACCACTGTCTAAGTATGCCACGATGTACATACTATCACCATTGGCGATTTGAAAGTCGAAAACCATATCGCCATTTGGGCCCCCAAAATCGATCAACCAATTCGGACTTTGTCCGAAACTGAAGAGAACGCTGAAGGCAAGAATTAAAGAACTTATTATGTGTTTCATAGCAGTAGGTGAGCCACAAATTTAAGGATGTCAACGACTTCTATGAATATCAATATGGACTATGTTTGAACATGGCCAAGTACAAACTCGACCTTCACGACATCTACAACAAAGGCGCTAAGATTGATCAAGCCTTGGACGATGCCGTCGACCATTGCGCAGAGCACCGCATTCGAGAGCTCGAAATCATTCCAGGCAAAGGCTCAGGTCAGCTTAAGAAGAAGGTGATTCGATTCCTCGAGCAAAAGCACATCAAAGCCAAGTACCACCGCATGGATAAGGACTCCAAGAATTTTGGGAGGTTGTTTGTGTATTTTAAGTGAGCAATTATGGGATATGGGAATTGGAATTTGGGCAAGGGAGAATGAGGTGTATGCTTTAGGCTCTATGTGTGTACCGATTTTAGGCGCCAACAATTTCAGTCACTCTGAGCCTGTCGAAGAGCGGCTTGTCAAGAAGTCCTAAGGCCTTGGAGAACCTCATGATTCGGTCTGACTGCGGATGAATCGGATTTGAACACGAGTTGGAAGCTATACTCCATAGGGATTAGTTCACTTGCCAAGGGTCGAAACTTAGTTTCCATCAGACTTCATAAGACGGGCTTCGACAGGCTCAGCCTGACTGGGAATTAAATTCTCTGCAATTGGACGAGAAGAATAATCTTTTGCTCCACTCTCCACTCTCAATGCTCCATGCTCTCAGCCCAGCTCCGCATAGCGATCCTTCACCAAACTTGGAATCGGAACTGCATCTCCATTTTCATCGATGCGAACAAAAGTGATATTGGTTGTGCAGACAACCGTTTCTTCACCGCTGTAAACATTGTATTTCCGAGCTTCCATTTTCATGCTGATGGAAGTGTTTCCTACATGGGAAACCTCGCCGTAAATGTGAATTTGCATTCCGACCTTCACCGCTTTTTTGAAGACTACTTCTTCGATTTTTATGGTGACCATATTGGGCGTATGACAAACTTTGGTGGCCAATGCAGCGGCGGCTTCATCGACCCAGGCCAACATCATTCCTCCAAAAAGATTCCCATGAACCCCAATGTCGCGGGTCATGCAGATTTTATGAGTGATTAATTCCATGTGTGTGATTGAGAGCGCAAAGATAACTCTTGCAAAGGTGCTAGTCGATGTCGATGCGGTGTCTATAAGTACCAACAGAAGGAAGTCCATGAAGTTCAGCTGGTAGGTAGATTAATGGAGTTTTAGCGCTTTCCAAAATCGCTTGATCGTAGCCAAACCCAAGGCCCAACTCCATTTTTGAAAAATAGGGGAAACCAAATTCGTCAACCACACGTCGAAGAACGGCCTCACCTTTCACATCTCTACTCAGTTCGGCTTTCGCTTCCTCCAAGTATTGTGCATATTCATCGGCTGCAGTTTGACCACCAGCGAACTGAGTGTAAGTGACTTCAGGTTCAAAGGTGTACGCTGGGTGTTTGTTTATCAGCGCATCAAAGCGTAAGAGAGCGCGGTCTTTTGGATTTTTTAGTGTACTCCAGATTACTGAACTCATCATTGGAATTCGCTCGATGTCGTTCATATCGTAGAATTGGATTGAGGAAGTGTCGATGCTTGGATTGCGCACAAAGCGCTCCTCAAAAGTGGTTCTCCCGCTGGGGTTGAAATATTTCCAATCGCCAACCTTCATCCCGAAAGCGTAGGCACCTTGCGTACGTTCCTTGCCTCCTTTTAGAAATTCCAGGTAAGTCCCGTGCAAGTACCCAAAGGCGTAATGCTTTTCATTTTCGAGTTCATTCAGGAAGGAGTAGGTGCGCGCCAAACCATGTCGCAGTCCTTTCCAATATTCGCTTTCCTCGCGTTCAAATCCCGAGTTGCCATAAACGGTCACATATGCCCATTGATCTTTCGCGTCGTAGAAGTCGATTTCGTAATGGAGCGTTCCAGCTTGATTGTAAAACTTCCAAGTGCCAACTTTCAGATTATTCCGGAAGGAACCATTCGCTGCAATTTTTCCATTGCGATAGTACCAAGCTCGGCCATGTCGCTCTCCATTTTTGTATTGGATTTCTGAAAAAAGACTCCCGCTGGGACGGTATCGTTTGAGGAGGCCCGAACCTTCCACGAAATCACCGTAGTCCAGTGGATTGTGCAGAGGGTCTTGCATGAGCAGTACAGATTTTAACTTTCCTTTCTCATACAAAAGTTTCTCCCAAACGGAGCTGCTCTCATGGAACCGAATCCAAACACTGTCCGGTTTTCCGTTTACTTTTTTCTCGAATGAATAGGGACGATTTTGACTAAAAAACTTCCGCTGAAATTCAATTGTGTCTGCTCCAACTCTGCGATCTTCTTCTAAGGCCAAGAAGCTTTTTTGCGTCCCACTTTTTTCGAAGTAACGAATTAGGGAAGCAGTTTTTTCTCGATGATGAATTTCGAGTTGACTTGCGCCCGAAGGCCAAAAGGATTTCCAGACTCCAACTTTTTTTCCATTCTCGAATTCGAGATTTGCTTTCAAATTCCCGTTCGAATGATAGAAGTGCCAGCTTCCGTCTTTTACCCCTTTGCCGTAATTGACTTTTGCTGCTTTGCTACCATTGGGATGGTAACGTTCCCATTTGCCGATGGGCTGTCCATTTTTTAAGTTTCCGCGAACAAAAGGCTTTCCATCTAGTCTCATTTCCATGTGACCTTCTTGCAAGTCGATTTTAATTCTTGACCCAAGGTCAGCGGCAAGCTTCTGACCAGTTACATTCGCACTTGGGAAAAAGAAGAAAATACAGAGGAAGAAATGGACAACAAAGCGCATGAATAACGAATATAAAGCCCTTTTTGCCATCCCATTGAATGTTTATATTTTCGGGCACACTTCCCGATTAAAAGCTCATGTGGACTAAACTAGCCAGTTTCATTCTTCGGCAGCGGATTGCCATTCTCATCGTGTTGGCTCTGCTCACTGTCTTCATGGGCTATATGGGGAGAGGAGTGGCAATTCAATACGCCTTACCACAGCTGCTTCCCGACAGCGATTCAACACTCATCGCCTACAAAGAGTTTAGGCAACAGTATGGAAAGGAACCCACGGTAATCGTTCTAGGAATTCCCGAGAACCCTCTGAACTCCGTGGAATTGTACAACGCTTGGTATCAGCTTGGCAATGATTTTAAAGCCATCGAGGGCGTTGATACGGTTGTTTCCGTTTGCAATCTTTTTGAGCTGAAGAAGGATGTAGAAGCTCAGCGTTTCAATCTTTCATTTGTGCACAAAGGACCCGTTAAGGATGAGGCAGAGTTGAAAGTTGTCCGCGACAAAATCTTCTCCTTACCCTTTTACTCTGAACTCCTATTCAACGACTCTACTGGCGCCAGTTTGATGGCGCTTTCGCTCGACGATTCAAAATTTAATTCGAAAACGAGAATGATTTTGGTAGACGCTCTCATGGCGGTTACCGATGAGTTCGGTGAAAAGTACGCCATCGAAACCCACCTATCGGGATTGCCTTTTGTCCGATCTATTGTGAGCTCGATGGTAGAGCGTGAGCTGAAGCTCTTTATTTTCCTTGCCTTGGCCGCCACCATTCTAATTCTCTTCTTTTTCTTTCGAGATTATCGTCCGGTCGTCATTGCACTCATTGTTGTTGGGATGGCTGTCATATGGTCGCTTGGGACTATGGGCATTTTGGGATATGAAATCACAATTTTAACCAGCATCATTCCTCCTTTGCTTATTGTAATCGGAGTCCCGAATTGCGTTTACCTCATCAATAAATACCATTCGGAATACCTGAAGCACAAGAACAAAGCAAAGGCGCTGACCCGCGTAGTTGTGCTGGTAGGTAGAGCCACCTTTATGACCAACGCCACCACAGCCGCTGGTTTTGGAACCTTCATTTTTACCCAATCGATTTTGCTGGTGGAATTTGGCTGGGTAGCTGCCATCAACATTCTCTTGCTCTTCGTTTTTAGCCTATGCCTCATCCCAATTTTCTTCTCTTTCATCCCAGACCCGAAAGAAAAGAACATTCAACATTTGGAGTTGGCTTGGATGAAGAGAATCATGGAATCAGTCACTTTCATTGTAGAGAGAAGACGGCCTCTAGTTTATTTAGTAACCATCGTTTTAATGTTAGCGGCTGGTTATGGGATGAGCAAGATTGTTTCTACAGGCAACTTGGTTGATGACCTCCCTGAGGATCACTATGTATTGAGTGATTTGGCCTTTTTTGAAGAGCATTTTACTGGTGTGATGCCTTTTGAAATTACGGTTGATGCACTCAAGCCCAAGATGATTATGAAGAGCTCAACCATGAAGCGGCTCGAAAAGACTCAAGACCTCGTTGCTTCCTACGATGAGTTCACACGACCAATGTCCATCGTGGAAGGTGTCAAATTCATCAAGCAAGGTTTTTATGGAGGTGACCCCGAGAAATATTCCTTGATAAACTCACGTGAGAAAGCCTTCTTCAAACCCTACGTTGATAATTTTAGTGGCGATCAGTCCATTCTTGCGCCCTACATCGACAGCACACGTCAGAGAGCGCGAATAACACTTCAAATGGCAGATGTGGGCACGAAGCAAATGAGCGCCATATTGGAGGATCTAAAGCCAAGGATTGACTCGATACTTCCACCAGAAAAATATCATGTTCAGTACACAGGTACCTCAGTTGTATATCTAATGGGAGCCAATTATCTCGTTCGAAACCTCTTCATCTCCTTGCTTCTTGCCATTCTTATTGTCGGAATCATCATGGCTCTTCTCTTCTCCTCGGCTCGAATGATTTTCATTTCGATTTTCATCAATGTGTTGCCTTTGATGATAACCGCAGCTATGATGGGTTACTTCGGAATTCCAATCAAACCCTCTACGATTTTGGTTTTTAGCATCGCCTTTGGAATTTCCGTCGACGACACAATTCATTACTTGGCTAAGTACCGACAAGAATTGAGGTATCAAGACGACAACATTGGAAAGGCCGTCCACTTTACTTTGAGCGAAACTGGGGTGAGCATGTTTTACACTTCTGTGATTTTATTCTTTGGCTTTTCCGTATTCGACTCCTCTCAATTTGGAGGAACAAAAGCCTTGGGAATTCTGGTCTCCTTGACCCTCTTTGTGGCCATGGTGGCAAACCTAATTTTACTTCCATCTCTACTCTTAAGCCTTGAAAAGGCACTTCTTTCAAAATCATTTCGAGAACCGCTTCTTGAGATTTATGACGAAGAAGAAGACATCGACCACGACGAACTGGAAATCAGGAAGGGTGAACCGGGAAGTTTTAAATCCTACAATCCGAATTCATGAAAGGAATCATTTTAGCTGGAGGATCTGGAACGCGCTTGCATCCCCTCACTAGGGCGGTGAGTAAACAGCTTTTGCCTGTGTACGACAAGCCGATGATTTATTACCCGCTCTCCACATTAATGCTTGCGGGAATTCGGGAAATTCTCATCATCTCAACCCCTACCGATTTGCCTCGTTTTCAAGACCTTCTTGGAGATGGTTCAGAATTGGGCTGTCGCTTCGAATATGTGGTTCAGGAAGAACCAAATGGTCTTGCGCAGGCATTTGTGCTGGGCGAGGATTTCATCGCTGGCGATTCGGTTTGCCTCATTCTTGGCGACAACATCTTCTACGGAAATGGCATGCGAAACATGCTCAAACAATACAACGAACCCGATGGGGGAGTTGTGTTTGCTTATCATGTTCGTGACCCCGAACGCTATGGAGTGGTAGAGTTCAATAAAGAATTGAGAGCAATATCCATCGAGGAAAAGCCCAGTAAACCGAAGTCTAATTACGCGGTTCCTGGCATTTATTTCTACGATTCAGATGTGGTAGAAATCGCCAAATCCCTAAAGCCGAGTGCTAGAGGCGAGTATGAGATTACAGATGTCAACAACGTCTATCTGAAGCGTGGAAAGCTCATGGTGAACGTCTTGGAACGTGGAACTGCTTGGCTCGATACCGGCACCTTCGGAAGCCTCATGGAAGCTGGTCAGTTTGTGCAAACCATTGAAAACCGACAAGGTTTAAAGATTGGATGCATCGAAGAGGTTGCCTACGTAATGGGTTACATCAATCGTCAGGAATTGCTCATCCTCGCTTCCTCACTTGAAAAAAGTGGATATGGCGACTACCTCAAACAGGTACTTGAATCCCGATGAAAAATTTTCTTGCCCTTTCTCAAGAATTCAAGAGCTTTCTTGAATCGCAAACTTGGATTGAAGAGCCCAAAGGTTTGTACGAGCCCATTGAATACATTCTTAAAATCGGAGGAAAGCGCGTTCGACCAAGCCTGTGTTTGGCGTCTGCCCAAATGTTTTCAGGAAACAGTGAGATTGCCCTCAACCAGGCTTTGGTCGTTGAGGTGTTTCACAACTTTACTCTAATGCATGACGACATCATGGACGACGCTCCATTGCGCCGTGGGCAGACTACCGTGCATGAAAAATGGGACGCCAATACGGGGATTCTTTCCGGCGACGCCATGATGATCTTGAGCTACCAGATTCTTCCAATAAAGGCAGAGGTGCATGCTTTGGAGCTCCTCAACACCTTCAGCCAGACCGCCATCGATGTGTGTCGTGGTCAGCAGATGGACATCGATTTCGAATCAGAGGTTGAAGTGAGCCTTGACCAATATCTGGAAATGATTCGTTTGAAAACAGCGGTATTGCTTTCAGGCTCTCTCGACTTAGGAGCCATCGTTGCCGAAGCAGATTTAAGTGACCGAAAATTAATTCGTGATTTTGGCGAGAAGTTGGGGCTAGCGTTCCAAATTCAAGACGATATTCTAGATGCATATGGAGATGCTGAACTATTTGGGAAGAAAGAAGGCGGTGACATAGACGCGAATAAGAAGACCATTCTTTTTGCACTCGCGCTTCAGCATTCGAA
>Ga0209119_1005291_pt1 | contig 10214 bp, 8 predicted proteins | sample COG_03_FD_184747 | JGI IMG/M metagenome (GOLD analysis project Ga0209119, IMG submission 184747) | Pelagic Microbial community sample from North Sea - COGITO 998_met_03 (SPAdes) (version 2) | ecosystem: Environmental > Aquatic > Marine > Neritic zone/Coastal water | place: Helgoland, sampling... | reverse complement strand
GCACGATCAGCGCTACAGACAATCCTGTGGCAGATGGATGAAGCTGAAATATGAGGATAAGGGCGGGTACATTTTGACATCCACCCTGACCCTCCATTACCATGACGCCTGCTCGATAGGCGTGTAGTTACCAGCTCGTGATTTGATCAATTCGCGGCCCGTAGGCGGATAAAAAAGGGGTGTGGCGAGAAGCCAGGCGAGTTTTGACAGGTCTGATGGACCCCAATACCCGTATGAGAACCTGTAGTCAGTGAGACGAATAAAGCCCTGGGTGCTCCCAGAATATAAGGAAGCACGTTTAGAATGATGTTTGATGAAGGAATTAACCTATGAAACGCGTATTAGCCTTGTTGATGTTTATCCCAATGTTCGCCATCGCCGCCGAGCCACCCACGAAAGAGATCGTTTGTCGAGCTTGCCATGGTGCCGCTGGTGCCGCGCCATTGATGGATTTGTATCCCAAACTCAATGGCCAAAACAAAGGCTATCTGGTGAGTTCATTGAAGGCCTATAAGGCCGGCAGTCGACAAGGTGGTATGGCAGGAGTGATGAGCGCTCAGTCCATGAGTCTGTCTGACGCGGATATCGATGCCCTCGCAAGTTACTACAGCAGCCAGCCCTGATCCCTAAGGTTTGGGTCTCTTAGCTTATCGCTGAAGCAACCACCGGCCGCGTTATTCAGTCACACGGCCGGTGGTTATTTAACCTCCGAACATCCACGATTTTTGCTGTGTTAATACCTGCCTGAAGACGTCAGCTGCGGGCGGGCAAAGCGTGGGTGATCGCTTTACGTCACGTCGATAGTCGCAGGCTCGAGATTATGCTAGTTTTACTGGCGTTCACGGGCACCGTTAGTAGTCCAGCGGGATTCGTCATCGTTGGCGCAAGGGTCAATCAGGCAGCCTGTAAAATTGTGGTTCAATCGAAGGGAGTTAGGCATGGATCTGTCATACGGTAGCGAATACAGTGACTTCCGCGAGGAAGTTCGAGGTTTTATCGCGGCACATCAAGATAAGTCGCCATCGCAAGCATCGATGCGTGGTGCCGAGGGGCTGGCGTGGCAGAAGTTACTGCTAGACAATGGCTATCACTCGCGAACAGTGCCCAAGGCTTATGGTGGATTCGGTGCCGAACCGGATATCCTCAAGTCCCGCATCATTTCTGAAGAATTTTCCGCCGCACAACTCAGTACCGGTCTGGGTGGTCAGGGTATTTCCATGTTGACCCCGGTGCTGCTGGAGATGGGTACTGAGGCGCAGAAACTGCAATTTATCAAACCAACCATTATGGGCGAGATGATATGGTGTCAGGGGTATTCGGAGCCGGGTGCTGGTAGTGATCTGGCGAGCCTAACCACTAAGGCAGAATTAGATGGCGATGACTGGGTGATTAATGGCCAGAAGATCTGGACCAGTACGGCTCAGCTCGCTGACTGGATATTCTGTCTGGTCCGCACCGAGCCGGAAGCGCCTAAACATCAGGGGATTTCTTTCCTGCTATTCAGCATGGATACGCCGGGTATTGAGATCCGGCCGCTGGTAGACATGACCGGTGATGCCAATTTCAACGAAGTCTTTTTCACCGATGTCCGAGTCCCGAAAGATCAGATTGTCGGCCGACGGGGCCAGGGCTGGCAGGTCGCGAATGCCATTCTGGGTCACGAGCGTGGCTCATTAGCGCCCCCAGATGCCGCCGAGAATCGCCTCAAGGGCATCATTAAACTGATGGAAACCGAGACCATCGACGGCCATCGAGTCATGGACAGTCCGGTCTTTCGCGATCGCCTGATGAAGTTGCAAGGGCAAGTGTTGGCAATGCGCTGCAACGACATGCGCTTGCTGTCGGCGAGAATCAACAAGGGCCAAGATGCGGGACTGGCCGGTATGATCGTCAAGCTCCAGGGCACTGAACTGCGGCACGAGCTGGAAGGGTTTGCTATTGATGTGCTGGGTGAAATTGGCCTCGCCTACGAAGACAATCCGTATCTACGGGGTAATGGCTCTTGGCAATATCAGTATATGTACTTCCTGGGTTTGATCATTGGTGGCGGTACCTCCCAAATCCAAAAAAACATTATCGGTGAGCGTGGACTTGATTTGCCCCGTGAACCCAAAGTGGCAAAGGTCTAAGGAGCACTAACGATGGAATTTGGCTTATCTTCGGAACAAACCCTGTTGCAAGACACCGTCAATCGCTTTCTGGACGAACAGGCGCCGCTGGCGACAGTTCGACAAATTGCCGCCGCTGAAATAGATGACGGGGCCATCTGGAAAGGTCTGGCCGAACTGGGAATACCCGCATTACTCGTCCCCGAGCACTTGGGTGGCGTCGGCTTGGGTAGTCTGGATGCGGCTGTTGTTGCCGAGTCACTGGGTTACCATGCAACACCGGCGCCCTTCTTGGGTACAGCAGTGATGGCGCCTCTGGCCTTTATTCAAAGTGGCCAACAAGAGGCCCTTCTGGGGCCCATGGCGCAAGGCGACTACCGAGTCGGTATCGCGTTCGGGGAGGCGATTGGCGCGCGCAATGATGCGGGCACCACAGTCTCGTCAGGCAAGCTGACGGGCAAAGCGATTTTTGCGCTGGATGCCGCGGCGGACGGCTATCTGGTGGCGACTCGTGACAAGCATCTGTATTTTGTCGAAGCCACGGCGAAGGGCTTCAGTCGTCGGCTGCTGACGACTGTGGACAAGACACGTACGACGGTTGAGCTGGTGTTTGATGGTGCCGTCGCTGAGCTGGTGAGCCAAGACCCCGGAGTCTTTAATCAGGTGCTGGATGCGGGCCGAGTGATGCAAGCCGCTGACACGTTAGGTGCCGCTCAGTACGCCTTAGACCAGGCAGTGGACTACGCCAAGCAACGTAAGCAATTTGAACGAGTCATTGGCTCTTTTCAAGCGGTCAAACATATGTGTGCGGAAATGGCTGCGAGCCTTGAGCCCTGTCGTTCATTAGTTTGGTATGCGGGTCATGCCCTTGATCATATGCCTGAGGAGTCGCGAGTGACCGCCTGTCATGCGAAGGCACACCTAGCAGAAGTCGGTCGATTTGTGGCGAAAACAGCCACGGAAGTTCACGGCGGCATGGGCTTTACCGATCTTGTGGGATTGCATTACTGGTTTAAGCGTATTGGCGCCAATCGACAGTTATTAGGTTCGCCAGAGTTGGTGAGAGAAGAAGCCGCGCGTTTACAGGGTATGGTTGCCTGATTATTGATATTAGCTGGGTCAATGCTGGCTCAGCTGCCGTGATTTGCCAAGATATAGAGCATCTCAACACCGGAGTTAAGATACATGAGTGAAGTTCAACCAGAAAAACTCAATCGCCTGCAGGCCATTGAAGTGCTGACCGCATCGGGTGAGCCCTTTGAGCTGACTGACGGGCAAGTATGGGGGCGCGATTGTCGGATCTTTAAGAATGCGCCGGCCACGCTCCGTGACCTGTTTGATTCGACCCGCAGTGACGAGACGTTTTTGGTATACCAAGATGAACGTTACAGTTTTGAGGAAACATGGCAACGAACCAGCCAAATCGCGGCCATTCTGATGAATGATTACGGTGTTGCTAAGGGGGATCGGGTTGCGATTTCCATGCGCAATTATCCAGAATGGACCATGGCCTTTAATGCCATTACTTCTATTGGTGCGGTGGCTGTCGCGATGAATGCCCTGTGGCTCAGTCACGAGCTACAATATGGTCTTGAAAACAGTGGCAGTAAAGTACTGCTGGCTGATCAGGAGCGTGTCGATCGACTAGTCCCTATTCTGGATTCATTGGCAGTTTCGGTGATCGCTGTGCGACCCACCGAGGCATTGCCTGCCGGAGTCGCTGACTTGGCGCACTTGTTAGCGGCTTGCGCCGTCACGGACATGCCCCAGGTGCCTCTCGACCCGAATGATCCGGCGACGATTCTTTATACCTCCGGCTCGACAGGCTATCCAAAAGGCGCCGTGTCCTGTCATCGAAATATTATTACGGCTTTAATGTCCTGGGAGTTAGAAGGCCAGATTGCAGCGCTGATCAGCGGCGTGACCCCGCCAGTACCAGATTACCAAGCGGCGACGTTGTTGGGGGTGCCGCTGTTTCATGCGACGGGCCTGCTGGCGGTGCTAATGATGAGCTATCGAAGTCAACGTAAGATGATCTGTATGTACAAATGGGATGTCCAGGTTGCCATGGCGCTCATTGAGCAAGAGCGGGTTTCTTCGTTTGTGGCACCGGCAGCGATGACCGGTGATCTCGTGATCGCCGCGGGTCAATCGAATCGTGATTTGAGTACGCTGGCGACGGTTGGCGGTGGTGGTGCGCCGCGAGCGCCGGAACAGGTCAAACGTATTTCTCAGTCATTCGGTAAAGCCTTGCCGAACACAGGTTGGGGCATGACCGAGACTAATGCTATCGGAACCGGCATCAGCGGTGAAGACTATCTGGCTCATCCGGGTAGCTCCGGCCGGTGTTCCGCCGTGCTGGATATTCGTATCGTGAGTGAAGCCGGTAAAGTATTGCCAAACGGCACCCCAGGAGAGCTGCAAATTCGCGGTGCTTCGATTATCGAGGGCTATTGGCAGCGGCCCGATGCCAATGCCGAGACCTTTGTGGATGGCTGGCTACGAACCGGCGACGTCGCTTACGTTGATAGCGAAGGCTATGTCTATATCGTTGACCGCATTAAGGATCTGGTGATCCGTGGTGGCGAGAATATCGGTTGTGCCGAAGTCGAGGCGGGCTTGCTGGAGCATGCCAATATTCTGGAAGCTTCAGTTTATGCAGTTCCTGATGAGCGGCTCGGTGAAGAAGTAGGTGCGACGATTTATTGCAATCAGAGTCTGACCCAAGAGCAGGTAACCGAGTTTTTGATGGCGCGTATTGCCCGCTTTAAAATTCCACGTTATATCTATTTTAGTCCTGAACCGTTGCCAAGAATTGCCTCTGGAAAGATCGACAAGCGCCAATTACGCGAGATTGCCGTGAAACGAATTCAGTCGTGAAGATGAAAGGTTTTTCGCCGCTGACGGCCATGGCGATCGTTGTTGCTAATATGGTGGGCACGGGTATTTTCACCTCCCTCGGTTTTCAGCTGATGGATATCCGCTCGCCCTTTGTTATAACGATGCTGTGGCTGGTGGGTGGTGTGACGGCTTTGTGTGGTGCCTTAAGCTACGCAGAGCTAGCAGCACGCTTGCCGCGATCTGGCGGTGAATATAATTTTCTGGCTCGAACTTATCATCCATTGGCAGGCTTTATCTCCGGCTGGATCTCAGTCACTATCGGTTTCGCGGCGCCAACGGCGCTCGCCGCCATCACCTTTGCCGCTTATCTGTCCGCGACGATTGAAGGGATTCCGCGTACGGGTGTTGCCGTAGGTCTCGTCATTGTTTTGACCGTGATGCATTGTCTGTCTCGAGCAACGAGTGGTCGAATGCAGCGCGTGATGACAGTGTTGAAGGTTGGTTTGATTTTGCTGTTTTGCGCCCTTGTGGGTTTGTTTGCTGGCGATCCGCAGTCGATCTCGTTGATGCCCCAGGTCGGAGACGAAAAATTGTTGTTCAGCGGCGCCTTCGCCATATCGCTGATCTATGTCAATTATGCGTATACGGGCTGGAATGCAGCGACCTATATTGCTGGCGAAATTGACGATCCGCAGAGGAATCTGCCGCTGGTTCTGATTGGTGGTACCTTGATTGTGATGGCCTTGTATCTGCTGTTGAATATCAGTTTTTTATATGGCGCACCGATGGCTGCCATGGTTGGTAAAATAGAAATTGGCTTCGTGGTGGCTGACTATGCATTTGGTGAGCAAGCCGCAGGTATTATGGGCTTTGTCTTATCCCTGATGTTGATCTCTACCGTCAGCGCCATGACCTTGGCGGGGCCTCGAGTACTGCAAGTTATCGGTGAGGATTTCTCGGCTTTCAGGTTCCTCGCGGGTGTGCGCAACGGGGTTCCTGTTAAGGCGATTCTATTTCAGTCGTCTTTGGCTATCCTGTTTATTGTCACCGGGAGCTTCGAATCCATTTTAATTTTTTCCGGCTTTGTGTTGGGCATCAATACGCTGTTTGCTGTGTTGGGCGTCTATGTCCTGCGCTATCGAAAAATCGGCGAAGAAAGTCGTTATCGGACGTTCGGCTACCCACTGACGCCTGCCATCTATTTATCGGTTACGCTCTGGACGTTGATTTATATTCTCATCAATCGTCCTCAAGAGGGCTGGGTCGGGCTCGGTCTGCTCCTGGCCGGATGTCTGGTTTATATTATAACAACCCGTGCTCAGTTTGGCGTGATAGTAGCGCAGGACAAGCAGGTTCCACCGTCGCTATGATAACTGTTTATACAGCAAAAAATATTCTGACTATGAATCCGTCTTGGCCAACCGCTACCGCCATTGCGGTTAAAGATGGGCGCATTGTCGAGGTCGGTAGTCTCGCGTCTCTGCAGCCTTGGCTTGAGCAACATCCACATCAAATAGATGCTCAATTCGAAGATTCAGTGATTATGCCGGGTCTGATTGATCCCCACCTACATCCTGTCATGGCCGCCGTGCTCTTGCCCATGCAGTTTATTACTGCCATGGAATGGCCCTTGCCTTGGGAGACAGTGCCGGCGACGGTCAGTCCGCAAGCCTACCAATCGATTCTCAGAGAGGCGGCGACAGAAGACGATTCAACGCCTTACTTCACCTGGGGTTATCACAAGATTTGGCATGGTGAAATGAGCCGGGCCCTGCTCGACGATATTTTCGGCTCGCGCCCCGCGGTAGTCTGGCAGCGGTCGTTCCATGAAGTGTACTTGAATAGCGCCATGATGGCGTTGTTGGAAATTGATATAGAGGCGATACGCGGCCGCCATCAGATAGATGTGGATCGGGGGCATTTTTATGAAGTGGGGTTAAGCTACGCCATTAATAAGTTGAATCGCATTATCATGGCGCCTGAGTGGATTTTGGCTGGTCTAGCGCGCCTGAAACAGTTAGTTCAGTTTGGTGGTCACACAACCGTAGGTGATATGGCCGTGGGTATTTTCGACTTCGAGATGGAGTGGCAATTATGTCAGCAGGTATTTGAACGACCTGATAATCCGTTTCGAGTGGTCAGTGTCGCCCACGCGAATGGAACGGGCGTCAGGCAGGACGATCTGGCGACGACGGTCGAATTTGTTAGGAACCTGCCGGCGCGTAACACAGCACATTTTGAGTTTGGTCAGCGGATCAAGTTGTTTACCGATGGCGCATTTTTTTCACAATTGGCGATGATGCAAAGCCCTGGCTACATCGACGGGCATCTCGGTGAGTGGCTCATGCCGCCGGAAAAATTTGAGGCCATAGCGCGAGCCTATTGGCATGCGGGATTCAAAATTCATGTGCATTGCACCGGTGATCTAGGTTGTGAGTTGGCTCTGGACGTGCTCGAGAAGCTCCAATGGGAGCGTCCACGATTTAACCACGGGTATACGATTGAGCACTTTGGCTTCTCGACCCCAGAGCAGGTGGACAGAATCAAACTGCTCGGCGGATCAGTGTCGGCGAATGTCTATTATCTGCGCGAACTCAGTGGCGCTTATAGTCAGGTTGGCATTGGTGTCGAGCGTGCCTCGCAGATGGCGCGGCTGCAGAGTTGTGTTGCGCAGAATATTGTAACGACCCTGCATTCTGATTTTCCGATGGCGCCGGCGATGCCGCTGCACAATGCCTGGGTTGCCTGTACACGACAAAATATCGAAGGCAATGTTGTCGCGCCGCAAGAACGTCTGAGTCTTGAGGATGGGCTCAAAGCGATTACCATTAATGCCGCCAAGGTGCTGGGTATCCAAGAAGAAACCGGCAGCTTGCGGGCCGGTAAAAAAGCCGACTTTGTGGTGCTTGATTCGGATCCCCATAGAGTCGGCGTCGACGGTTTGTTGACTATTGCAGTGTTGGCTACCGTGTTCGAAGGTCAGGTACATACAACGCCAGGCTTATCCTGACTAATGGCGCTGCCTCTTACCTTGATCAGTGGTTACCTGGGCGCGGGCAAGACTACCTTCATTAATGGATTACTGGGTTCTGCCAATAAAGGAGATACCAGGATTGTCGTGCTGGTTAACGATTTTGGTGATGTGGCCATTGACGCGTCACTGATCAGTTCGATCACCACGGATACTATCAGCCTCATCAACGGTTGTGCCTGTTGCCTGGTTAACGACGATCTTGAGCGACAATTGAGCAATCTTGTGGAGGCGGGTCAATATGATCAGGTGGTATTCGAGGCCAGTGGCGTCGCGGATAGCGCAAAGCTATTGCGTCAACTCAGGCACTTTCCCGGACTGACAGTGAGTGCACACTTAACCCTGGTGGATCTCAGCGTTATCCAGGGCCAAGTTCGGGACAAATTTATCGGTGAGCATATTCAGCATCAATTGACGCGCGCCAGGGACATCGTTGAGACTAAAGCCGATTTGCTGGATGAGTACCAACAGGCGTTGGTGCGGCAATGGCTGGTGCAGCGCTACCCGGCCGTCGAACTCCATACCATGGCTGCCATTTCGACGGGCGTCGCAGGTGATTTAAGAGCTGAGTTAAGAGGTGAGTTAAGAGCTGAGTTAACGAGTGAGCTAAAGGCACGCACTGAGGATGCTTCGACCGCTAAGGCCACGCACCCGGATTTTAAGTCCTACCGGCTCCGTGGCGCGCAGCGACAGACCAAGGATCACTTGATGGCTTGGCTCGACAACTTGCCGGCTAATATTCAACGGGTGAAGGGTTTCGTTTGGTTGCTGGACGACCCTCGCCCGCACTTGCTGAACTATACGCCGGGCTGTGCGTCAATCATTGCTTATGGCGGTGTTTTGCCTGCAATCTTGGAGGATGCGGAGCAGGCGAACAGCGACTTGGTGGTGATTGCTGTTCCGAATGCTGAGCAAGATCGCCAGTTGCAGCAGCCGTTTTAGGGCGCCAGTACTAAGAGAGTCGCGCCGGCGCCGACTAACTGCCGAAGTAAAGTGCGAAGAACAGGGCCGAAGAACAGGGCCGAAGAACAGGGCCGAGTCAGTAGGTGGCGGAACAAGAACTGTCAAAATCGTCGGGTTTCGCCAATATCGAGAACCCAAGCATCAGCATCGTCAATCTCGGCATCGACAGTCCCTGCCTTGAAGCGTCGAGGTGGCTCATCGAGAGGCTCGTCAGACAGGTCGAAGGTGCCGAAATGTATGCCTAATGCCTGGCTGGCTTGCAGGTCATCAGCGGCGAGTAACGCTTCCTCGGGGTTCATATGCGATTCACGCATCATTGCTCGTGGTGCGTAGGCGCCAATGGGTAGGGCTGCCAGATCAAAAGGCCCGAGCTTCTGGCCGATTTCCGCGAAGCCCGCAAAGTAACCCGTATCGCCTGCGAAATAAAATTTCCGCTCCGGACCCGTGACGGCCCAAGAAGACCACAGTGCCTTGTGTGTGTCCGTCAGACTGCGTTTGCTCCAATGTTGCGCAGGTAAACAGTGAATCGTCACACCCGCATAGGAGGCTGTTTGCCCCCAGTCTAACTCGACAACATTGGTGATTCCCGCGTCGCGTAGTAGCGCAGCGTTACCCAGTGGTACATAGAATATGGTTCCTGCGTTTCGTGTTGCCAGTGCGCCCAAGGTTGGCAGGTCAAGGTGGTCGTAGTGATTGTGTGAAATAACAACAAAGTCGATAGGCGGCAGATCATCCATCAAAAGCCCGGGTGCGGCATAGCGACTGGGTCCAATCAGCGGTACTGGACTCGGCCGGTTTGACCAAGTAGGGTCAGTCAAAAAGCTGACATGGGCCATTTGTACCAACAGGGTCGCGTGTCCGACCCAGGTAACCGTGGGGACACTATGACGGGCGTTCTCCCTGAGAAAGGCGCCATCATTGGGTCGTCGATCTGGCGCGTCTTTACCACTCCGAAAATAGGTGCCAAAGCGGCGTAATAGAAATGCCGCGCGGACACCGAGGGATCCGTGGCTTAGGTCTCCTGTCGGATTGGTAAACCGGCCGTCGCCATCTCGGTTGGCGTTGGCAAACAGTGGGCTCGACTCGGATTCGGCTCGCGTTGATGTCGTCGCCATCACCATGAGTAGTAAGCCGTTCAGAAAAAATAGTCGCACGTCGAAAACCTCTTATCAATACTATTAGCTGCAGCACCCATTACGTATCTGTAGGGCCGACCCTAAGTCACTCTGGTGGGCTTTTCGAGCCGAGCTGTTCGAGCCGAGCTGTTCGAG
>Ga0209119_1005285_pt1 | contig 10218 bp, 7 predicted proteins | sample COG_03_FD_184747 | JGI IMG/M metagenome (GOLD analysis project Ga0209119, IMG submission 184747) | Pelagic Microbial community sample from North Sea - COGITO 998_met_03 (SPAdes) (version 2) | ecosystem: Environmental > Aquatic > Marine > Neritic zone/Coastal water | place: Helgoland, sampling... | reverse complement strand
CAGTACAAAACGGATCAAGGTTCACTCGCCATGCATGCCAGACATCCATTGATTGTCATCTGGGATGATCACGAAACAGCTAATAATCCTTGGATGGATGGCGCCAAGAATCATCAACTGAATGAGGGAAGCTGGGAGGAAAGGCGGCTTGCATCACTGCAAGCTTACTACGAATGGATGCCAGTGCGTGATCCTGTCCAAGTGAGTGAAAGAGCAAAATATTGGCGACATTATAAATTTGCTGATCTTGCCAGCCTCATCACACTTGAAAGTCGGCATACCGGTCGTAGCCAGCAAATCAGTTATAATCAACATTTACCGAATATTCAAAGCAAAAAGCAAGCTAAAGCGTTTTCACAAAATGTCATCAACGCAGCTGATCGCGAAATGTTATCTAAGGAGATGCAAGTCTTCTTAAAAGATGAACTCAATGAATCTGTCAGCGCTGGGCGGCGCTGGCGCATCATTGGTAATCAATCGGTTATAGCTAAATCTATCGCACCGAGTTTAGACGATCCGATACTTAATAATTTACGTGATAAGCTCAGTTTAGAAAAACAACAAAATCTGGATGAACGTACCCATCTTGGAAAGTATTCATTACCTTCAGACCTTGATACTTGGTCGGGTTACCCTGTGGCCCGTGAACGATTTTATCAGATTGCCAAAGACGCTAATGTTCAAGACTTACTCGTAATCTCAGGTGACAGCCATAGTTTCTGGCAGAATAAGTTGTTCGATGACCGCGGTCAATCGATGGGCTTAGAGCTTGGTGCGACTGGCGTAACTTCACCTCGTTCAATTATGGAAAGTCTAGGAGGCGAGGTCATGCAGCGCTTCGACGCACTCAATACTGCCAACAACGAAGAGATCATTTGGAGTGATGGCCGCCACCTTGGCTTTATTCGATTACGAGTCAATCACAAAGGTGCACGTGGGGAGTATGTGACTGTGTCAAATGTGCGATCACGCAACTATGAAACCCAAGTATTGCGCACTGTCGACATCACACATCAAGAGGGGTTACTAGGATATGAATAATATGAAAATATCTAAAAACGACAGTAGCTGTGGCTGGAACGAATGCCTATTTCAAGAGCTGATTTTTGACAAAAAATCAATCTATCAAGGAACAGGCATCAGTAAATTAGTTAAGATGTTTTGTGATGTCGATGATTTTTGCAAAGTATTTGTTCCTCAATGGTGAAAACAAGTGCACAAAGGCGTGATGCAAAAACACCTTAACAAACTCGTTAAAACGTAACGTTTAAAACGAAGTTGTTACCATTAAGTGTCAAGCTGCAAATTCCGCTAGGGATTTTGGTCGAGCGACCGAGCTGTACAATTCCCAAAAATATTGGTGGCTATCGTATTGAGCTGAGTTCAAGTCAACGTTAGACAATCGGTTAGGATCTGAAAAAACCATCGCGCTTTGAGCGAAGGTATGTAATGCCTTAAAGGACTCTTTATTTTGCCGAAAGTAAGCATGAAAATCATGTGCTAAATTAAGTGAAATTGGGTAGTTCTGAGCATCATCTGGCATGGTTGCCTGACTTACTTTGATTATCGTGTCTAGGGTACTATTATCGGCCACTTGATAGCGCGCCACAATGTAATCCTTTAACTGTTGGTAAAAGGCAGTCCACCCGCTTGGCATTGATTTATCTTGATTGAAGAAATGCACTGCCCAAGTTAATAGAGGGTATGCGTTTGGTTCAGCCACACAATCATCAAGCAGATTTTCTATAAAAGTACTCGCATCAATCGCATATTCCCATTGCATAAAACGGATGACATAACGGAGTAAACTATAGCCATCGGCCATAACATACACTTCATACAGTTTTTTCATCCGCTGAATATCCGCTTGAGTATAGCTGTAAGTAGATATTAAGAAATTATGTTCATCAGCCTTAATTTCATATTTTTGCATATAGCCGGGCTCAGCCATTGGGCTATTGGGCAGAAGCTGTGTTGGATACGCTTTTACTGAGACATCCATATCAATATAGCGTTGTAAGTCAGCCATAAATGACTGAATAGTCATGCCGGGTAAACCTATCATTAAATCGGTTGATAATGGCAAATTCAAATCAGTAAAAGCTTGTGCGAGTTCGTCATAACGTTGTGTCTTAATGTTCTTGCGATTTATGACTTCTAAGGTTTTTTCATCAGTGGTTTGAATAGAAATAATACCTTGCCCGATAATACCGCCTTCAGTAAATATCTTAATAATTTCAACTAAGCGCCATGTTGAATTCTTTGTATAATTAACCACAATTTCCTGCGGGTACCCGTACTTACGTTTGATATCTACAATAAATTGAGATATTTCAATATCCCGATCATATAGGCCATAGTTTGCATCTGCAATCCACATTACACGGACTTTGTTTTTGCCAATCCAAGTGATTTCATCCATCACGCGTTGTAGGTCAAACTTGCGAATTTTTTGGTTAGTCGCCGATCCCCAATCACAGAAAGTACAACCGTAAGGACAGCCTCGATTCGTTTCAATAATGGCCGCTTCAATACGGCCATTGTAGCCATCAAACAAACCATTCAAATACGGTGAAGGCACATCATCAGGTGATTTCATTCGTTCACGTGGGCCGGTGCGCATTAATCTTCCGGTCATGGGTTCGCGATAAGTTAACCCTGCCACTTTTGCTAGTTGCGAAATATTCGTCGTTAGTTGCCTATTGACTGAAGCATCAATGCAGTCAAAAATTTCAGTGATAGTCACTTCACCTTCACCGTGAACGGCTGCATCAACTGAACGATGCTCGGTCATAAAGTCTTCACAAGCTTGTTGATAATCAGGCGTACTTGGCCCTCCGTGTATCATTAAATTAACTTTATTATGCTGTTTGACAAAGTGACTAATTTGCATATTCACATCTATCGACCACATGTAATTTGAAAACAACCACACTCCAGGCCCAAACTTGCGATATGGGCCGTCAAAAAGTGCTTGAGGTGCTAGGTAATTAAGTGGAATAAATTGAAAACGTTGTAACAACTCAGCATTTTTATAGGCGACTAATGCACTATATAAAACGCCTAAGGCTAATGGAAAATGGTTTTCCATATGAGGGACAAAGTATACTGGGATTTTATTTGATTTTGGTAAGGCTTGCCAATCAGTTGCATGCCCTAATGAATGTTCGGTAATTGTGTTAAAGGGAATAAGGACAGGCTCAGTGCCCTCTACTTTATCTTTCATTGAAGTCAACCAAGCAGCGTCAGTGAATTTCTTTAACATCGTGGTTATTGTATCAACGCTTAATTGTAAATTGGCTTTTTCAGCCATCACATTAGCTACTGATTTACCATCACCAAAAGCGAGCAATAAGATTACCTCAACCACGCTCAGAGCAAGGAAGCCGTTTTGTGGTACAGACCATGCTGCATACCCTTGTGGTGTGGGGACTATACCCAAATGAGTGCTTAACCGAAGTGCTCGTAGCTGAGGTTCAGGTTGGTCATTTTCTACTGGATGAGTGTTTTCAACAAAAGCCTCAAACGACACTTCGGGTGGATTAAGCGATGGCTTATCAACAATGGCTTCAACCTCTTTGTATTGTACAAATCGACTATTTATTTGTTGCTCACTCACATTGGGAAAGTGAGTGTTCAACACAGGATCGGCTAAGATAATTTGCATTATGTCATCTGCATTTTCATTTCTGGCAATATGGCCTAAAACAAATAAATCGACATCATTTAATATAATAGATTTAGTCGTGCCTGAGACGTTAGCAAGCAGTGAATAGCCATTGCGATAGAAAATGATTTTATGTTGATTAATGTACAATGCTAAAACCAAACAGTTATTTTAAATATAATAAATTCACTATAACGAATATTACCAGTACTTGTAAGCGTTTTACTTTGAGTAAATCCAATTCCGTTTAGCAACCTGTTAACACATTTAGGGTAGCGGTAGTAACTGTTGATAGACCTTCCTAATCCGTTGCTTAATCATTTTACCACTCTCATCCCTGCAATAACTGGGGCCGCGTCACATTTAATTTAATGGTGTTGTTTTCTCTCTATTCTCTGGTCTTCCGTTTTTTAGGCGTCATTCTTCGTTCGGTTATACGCTCTATTTTCTGCTGGAACTTATCATTACCTATGGTTATACCTTTGTTAATTTTATTTTGAATAATAATGGTTATTCAGCATTCCTTTTTTTTTGTATGTCCGAGCATCAATACTTTGCTAGAGAGCTGTTTATTTGCTCAACTGCCTAAATATCACCTCTGCCTTCTATAGCAACTCATCAATCGATAAAGGGATTGCAGCGGTACTTCATGTGGGGTGTCATTTGCTTGGCGCAACAAGGACTTAATCTCTGTAGGTACTTCCAAAAAAAAACGCGCTATCAAAGCCAAATTTTTCAAGAGCCCCACTCAAGGCTCTGGGTTTCAGACGCTGGGTGGAGCAGATGAGGCGCAACCATGTCAAGCTTACCCTCTTTATAACACGCCATCCCCGCTTCAACGTGTTCCGTCATAAGTACAAGTTGCTGCTCAAAGGGTAAGTGAGCAGAAGGATGAGCGTCCTCTGCGGCAACCGCTGCAGGTAATACAAAATGCAAGCAGTCTATTTGGTGTTCAGGAGTAAGGAAGATACACTGATATCCCAAAGTCTGTTTTGAGGTTGCTTTGACAAGGATTAATTCTACTGCTTTTCGCAGCTATAGCCAGCTTGCACTTATTGTTGTTGCTGCTGGGGCCATTTACCCGCTGCTCTATCTGCGCCAAAATTTCGAGCTCTCAATCTTAGAGTCCTTCAATATTACCCAGACACAGTTGCGTTATTGCAGTTCGATGCTTGGCGTTATATTCATGTTGACTTATATTCCAAGTGGTGGACTAGCAGACAGGTTTTCATCGCGAAAATTACTTTGTTTTTCGTTGTTGGCGACGGCTCTACTTGGGTTGTGGTTTTCAACTATGCCGTCTTATTCTGCATTAATAGTTATTTACGGTGCTTGGGGTATAGCAACAGGACTGACCTTTTGGTCAGCGCACATTAAAATCGTCGCCATGTTGGCAGACAAAGATCAACAAGGTAGATTCTTTGGTATTTTGGATGGAGGCCGTGGTTTAATTGAAGCCCTCTTGGCCACCGCTGCTGTTGCATTATTTGCCTATATTCTCAGTCAAGATCCAGACTCCACGAAGATGGCTCTGCAGCAAGTGATTTATCTATATGTCGGCGTTCTACTGATCGTATCGATTCTAGTTTACTGGTTACTTGATGATCTAGAAGCATCAAAGGGTGTGATTGATGACAACACAAAGAGTGTGCTCTTTGATGATTTAAAAGATGTTCTCAGTCGTCGTGAAATATGGCTATGTGCTATCTGTATTGTTTGTGGTTACCAGATATTTTATGCAACCTATTCCTTTTCAGCCTTCTTGCAGCAAAATTTTAACCTTACTGCCGTGATGGTTGGCTATATAACGGTTGCAAAACTATGGATGCGGCCTATTGGTGGAATGGCCGCAGGTTTTATTGGTGACTGGGCTGACCCCCAAAAAGTGCTCTCGATACTCTTAGTTCTCGCTTCATTATCGCTTGCGCTGATGGCGCTTGTACCAGCAAATTCTGCCGCCCTGCTAATGATTTTGATTGTTCTGCTTATTGGATTGCTGAGCTATGGTGTAAGAGGATTGTATTGGGCAACGTTAGGTCGGTGTGATGTGCCTAACAAAATTAAAGGGTTAGCTATTGGTATTATTTCCATGATTGGCTATTTTCCTGAAGTGTATTTACCGCTGCTGAGTGCTTCACTAATAGAGCAGTATCCGAGTGGAGACGGGTATAAGATTTATTATCTAATTGTGTCAAGTGCTGGTTTATTAGGAGCATATGCGGCCTATTTATTGTCTAAAGCAAAGCGTTAATAACATTCTTGGATTCAAATAATAAGTGCATAACTTGAACGGGTAGAAAAAGCGGTCAGCTGAATATATGCTAATCGCTTTTTCTCTGGCAAGAGATGCAACAATGAAAACATATAAACAACTGACCTATGAACAACGATGCCAGATTTATGCTTTAAGTAAAACAGGTATGAGTCAAAATAAAATTGCCAAACAACTAAAGGTTAGTCAATCAACCATTAGCAGGGAGTTTTCCCGTAATACAGGCAAACGAGGCTATCGTTTTAAGCAAGCTCAAACATCGACAGACACACGCCGATTAGCCGCATGTAAAACCATTAAAATGACAACAGCACTCATTGCATTAATTGAGTCAAAACTTACTGCGAGATGGAGTCCAGAGCAGGTTTCTGGGTGGCTTAGGGAGGACCAGAGCATCGATATTAGTTATGAAACTATTTATCAGCACATTTGGTCTGACAAAAAAAGTGGTGGCTATTTATTCCAATATTTACGTAGAAGAGGTAAAGCTTATCAATCACGTAGTAAGGATAAACAAGCCGGCAGAGGGTTTATTAAGAGCCGTATAAGTATTGATGAGCGCCCAGATGTTGTTGATGATAAAAGTAGAGTGGGTGATTGGGAAATTGACCTGGTTATTGGCAAAGGGCACAGTGGCGCACTGGTTACGATTGTAGAGCGGAAAACGAGCTTTACCGTTTCGACACGAATAGATGACAAATCAGCAAAAACAGTCACAGCAGCCACCATGGCTTTATTAGCGCCATTTAAAGGCGCGGTGCTAACGATCACAGCAGATAATGGTAAAGAACTTGCGTACCATGAACAGATGACTGAAAGTTTGAAATGTGATGTTTATTTTGCAGACCCTTATTGTTCGTGGCAACGAGGGCTGAATGAAAACACCAATGGCCTATTACGACAATATTGGCCGAAATCAACAGACTTTAAAAAGGTATCGCAATCAGCCATTTGGGATGTAATAGTCAATCTCAATGATAGGCCAAGAAAGAAACTAAATTATAAAACGCCAGCCAAACTGATGGCTGAATACATGGTGGCTATAGCTGCTTAGGGGTTATGCACTTCAGACTTGAATCTGCCATCTAATATGCCAGCACACACAAGACTTTAAAAAAAATGGGGGCAGCGTGTGAGGTGCCCTCAAACATAATATATACAAATCAAAAAATAGTGTTGAGACTAAGGGAACATGCATGGCATTGGTTGATCCGCTTTCTCGCCAAAATTCACACTGCACGACTACCATGAGCCTAAACGTTATCTTGAAAAACACCCTTTTATTCAAGTTTAGCTAGGTTTTAATCCACAGGAGTTAATGCTAAACCATCAAATTTTATCCCAGACCAGCCGGTGAGCATAAAGTTACGAATGTTTGCGTGATCACCACCAGTCGGATGGGCCAATACATCATCACGATAATAACGTCCGAATAAATAGAGTGTTTCGGACTCACTTAATGTATGTAACTGAGCAAAGTGGAAAATCTTACAAGAACCTTCATTGCTGCCAGCTGCATTTTGCAACGTTCCATTGCTAAAACTTACGGGTGTGTAATTATAAGATTGACTGATTACCTGCATCACGCTTGTAAACTCAATAGTGTCTGGGGTTTGATGTAATTGTGTGATGAGATCATTTACAGTCGTCAATGTATGTAAAGTCATAGTGTGTCCGGTGTTTTAGATGGATGAAAAGAAAAGGTTAATTGGCAATCAATATGTTTGAGTATTTTATTGACGAACATCGGTGTGGCAACTGTTCTTTGGTTATTTTCAGATATGACAGTTATTAGAATATCGCAGTTTTGTAGAGGTATTTGCTGGCGAACATAAAAAATATTTAAGTCGTTTGAATTACCTAAATCTTGATCCAAACACACTGTGCCTACTAAACCGTTTTTCTCAGGATAAGGCGCGTAAGTGACCCCTGCCAGTTCTCTGTGCAGTGTGATAGCTTGGTATTTATCTAAGTTAAATAGGCGAAAAGTCACGTCGATTTTGATATTAACCACTCCTAAAACCTGATGATACACAGACGAATTGTGCAGAATAAATCGATGTTAATTATATTCTAACTGTTGAATTAATATCGAGTTTTATGATGTCTTTCCTGATACAAATTAATCAGAATTCAGACTTTTGGGTGAAGATTAATGTATTTCAATGAGTAATTGAAGTGAAGTCACCGGGAGGCTTTTCGTTTAAGCTAGCCATGAGTCTATACAAGGAGCCAAAATGAAAATAGTGATGGGAAAATTCAGCAATGAACCTTTTCATGCTTTATCAAAAAAAGAAGTCAGTTTGTTATTAAAAATAGTGCCTCAGGCGTGGTCTACACAGATAGCCAGTGTGGTATTAAGTTCAAAGATATTTAAGAAAACTAAGCTTGTTAAGCCAGTGGAATATACCAGCACAACTCAACAGCTATCAATTTATTCAAGAGGCTTAGTTCGAGAAGATATCGCGAGACTAGTGTTACTTGAATTAGCCTCATTGTGTGGCGAGCTAACGGAAATTCAGTCTGAGAAAGCCTGTGATGTAAAAACAGTGATTAAACCTTATATGGATAAATTTTTGAAGGTGAGGTTTTAGATATTACGGCGCTGCCCCCAACAGATAGGATATAGCCAATAAAACACCGGCTTTTGCCGGCGTTTTATTGGTACTTGTAAAAATGCGTATCTCGAAGCGCTAAAGCTTAAGCTTTAGCGGGTCGTCCAGCTTGCTTGCGTAAGTTCTCAGTTAATAACTTTTTACGAATACGCGTACTGACAGGTGTCACTTCAACTAATTCATCATTGTCGATGAATTCAAGTGCTTGTTCTAACGACATTATAATGGGGGGAACTAGGCTTTGCGCTTCGTCGGTACCTGATGCACGTACGTTCGTTAGCTGCTTACCTTTGAGGGCGTTAACCGTCAGGTCATTTTCACGAGCATGAATACCTATCACCATGCCTTCGTACACTTCAACCCCGTGGCCGATAAATAAACGGCCGCGTCCTTGTAAGTTGAACAAGGCGTTCGTTAGTGCTTTACCTGTTGCGTTAGCAATCAATACACCGCTTTTACGCTGGCCGATTACGCCGCCTTTATGAGGGCCGTAATGATCAAATGTGTGGTACATCAAACCAGATCCTGATGTCATGGTCATAAAGTCAGTTTGAAAACCTATCAAGCCACGGCTAGGGATCATAAAGTCCATACGGATACGGCCTTTTCCATCGGGTGACATATTGGTTAACTCACCTTTACGTGTACCAATCTGTTCCATGATAGTACCTTGATGCTGCTCCTGAACATCTATGGTCACTGTTTCAAAAGGTTCGTGGGTCACACCATCTACTTGTTTCAAAATCACTTCTGGGCGAGAAACGGCGAGCTCATAACCTTCTCGGCGCATATTTTCAATTAATATGCCTAAGTGAAGTTCACCACGACCAGATACGCGGAACTTGTCTGGATCTTGCGTTTCTTCTACTTTCAGCGCCACGTTGTGGATTAATTCTGTTTGCAAACGTTCATAGATATTACGTGATGTGACGTATTTACCTTCTCTACCACAAAATGGTGAATTATTGACTTGAAAGGTCATGGTCACTGTTGGTTCATCAACAGATAGAGGCGGTAACGCCACAACTGTATTGGGTTCGCATATTGTGTCGGATATCTTAAGTTCACCCACACCTGTTACAGCCACAATGTCACCGGCGTCACCAGAGTCCACTTCGAGGCGCTGAAGCCCTAAATAACCTTGCACTTGACCAACTTTAGCGTTGCGGGTTTTGCCATCAGCACCAATGATCGTCACTTGCTGATTAGGCCTAACCGAACCACTCGTAATACGACCAATGCCAATTACACCCACATAAGAGTTGTAATCAAGTTGAGAAATTTGCATTTGTAATGGGCCGTGCATATCTGCAACCGGCGGCTCAACATGTTTGATGATCGTTTCAAACAAAGGCGTCATGTTATCGCAAGGGACATCTAAATCGTTGGTTGCCCAACCATTTATGGCTGATGCGTAGACTACTTCAAAATCGAGTTGGTCGTCAGTTGCACCTAAATTATCAAATAAATCAAATACCTGATCCATTACCCAACTAGGACGAGCGCCTGGCTTATCAATTTTATTGATTACAACGATAGGCTTTAGACCTTGAGCAAAGGCTTTTTGTGTCACAAAACGAGTTTGTGGCATGGGGCCTTCTTGTGCATCCACCAATAACAAGACTGAATCGGCCATAGACATAACGCGCTCTACTTCACCACCG
>Ga0209119_1005284_pt1 | contig 10218 bp, 11 predicted proteins | sample COG_03_FD_184747 | JGI IMG/M metagenome (GOLD analysis project Ga0209119, IMG submission 184747) | Pelagic Microbial community sample from North Sea - COGITO 998_met_03 (SPAdes) (version 2) | ecosystem: Environmental > Aquatic > Marine > Neritic zone/Coastal water | place: Helgoland, sampling... | reverse complement strand
CGCATATCTCCCTCCATGATACTCTAGCTTATAAAGGCACAAATTATTGTGTTTAAACTCGTCCATTTGGCTCAATGGAGTACCAGTCATCAAACATAAAAAACTACGCATTGCCCTGCCGTGCATAGCTATAAGTACTTGATTTTCTGATTGATTTGCCATTATTTTCTCTAAGCCTCTAGCCTGTCTGCGTTGTAGCTCATTAGGCGTTTCGCCATCTTCTACACTTCGGTCTAGCAAGCCTGCTTTCCAATCATCGGTCATAGCAAGATAGATCTTGTGGCTATCCGGAGTACCCTTTAGTCCTTCGAATACACCCCAGTTGATCTCATTGAGCTCTGGCAATATGCGGATAGGAATATCTCTTTGGGCAAAGGAAGCTACACTCTGTTGTGTTCTCTTGAGCTCACTCGTGTATATAGCGTCAAAACCGATATGATGGTACGCTTGATAAAACTGTTCCGCCTGTTTTCTACCTGTCTCATTGAGGTCGCTATCAATACCACTGCCTTGGATTATTCCTTGCTTATTGTACTCGGTTTCACCGTGTCTAATGATATAAATGGTTTTCTTTGCGGTCACTTTAAGAACATCACCTTGATAGACTACAAATCTATGAACATATCTGAATTAAATGAGTTTGGTAAAAATACTTTAGCCGAACACCTGCACATGGAGGTAACCGAAGTAAATGAAAATCAAGTAACTATGCGAATGCCTGTAAATAGTACAGTGCATCAGCCTATGGGATTACTTCACGGTGGTGCAGTAGCAGCTCTGGCAGAGAATGTAGCTAGCCTAGCTGGTAATATAGTGGCCAACGCTAGTGGGAAAGCGTGTGTGGGCTTATCGCTCAATACTAATCACCTCAAGAGCGTAAAAAAGGGATATGTATACGCTACCGCAAAGCCTATACATCTGGGCAGAAGCACCCAAGTATGGGAGGTAGATACCAAAACAGAGGATGGTACTCTTATAAACGTATGCCGAATGACACTGGCAGTAATAGATAGAAAATAATGGACGTAGATAAAATAGGGGCACTGGTTTACCTACCCGGCGAAAAGAAAATAGAAACATACGGAGCAGATTGCATGGAATCTTTTGATGAGATAGATGCCTACTGGATGCAAAGAGAGGGGCTACTCTTTTATCCGTTTGATAGAAGCAAGCAAGCATTTTTCTTTGGCAAAGAACCCGTAGAAACAGAGATAAAAGAATACGATCTGTCGCCTAATGAAAGCCTTACACAAACTGAATACGAAACAAGCGTGTATATGGCCTGTGCAGAAATGCAAGAAGGCAACTTAGAAAAAGTAGTACTAGCTCGTAACGAGACACTTACCGGTTCGTACGATGCTAAAAATGCCTTCCAAAATGCAGTAAAAAAATACCCGGATTCGTATGGATACTATATCAACATAGGGCCAGAGGAATGGGTAGGAGCATCACCAGAATTACTCATCCATTTCGAAGATGGAATCATATATACTGTAGCATTAGCTGGCACTAAATCTCTAGCAGATGATTTTACCGAGAAGGAGCGAGAAGAGCAAGAAATGGTGGCCGATTTTATAGAGGAGAAACTCCGCACTGTAGGTCTAGCCGACTATACCAAAGCAGAGGTAGAAGAAGCCAAATTTGGCGAGATAAAACATCTCAAAACTGCCTACACTGTACGAGCAGATAAAATACAAGCCCTAGAACTTTTAAAACACCTACAGCCTACTAGTGCAGTGTGCGGATTACCTAGAGATAAGAGCTTTGCATTCATACAGGAATTTGAGACGATGAATAGAAGTTTCTACTCCGGTATCACAGGTGTGCTACGTAAGGAGAGTGCTACTTTTTTTGTAAATCTAAGGTGTATGCGTTTTTACCAAGATAAGGTAGAATTTTTTGCCGGAGCAGGTATCACCAAAGACTCTGACCCTGCCTCTGAGTGGGAAGAAACCGAGAAAAAAATTAAAACAATAAAGGAATTGTTGTAAGAAATAGAGGAGTCTTCGAGTCCCTTTTAAGAGACCCTAAAGGAGTCAGGCAAGACGATTTTATCTCTCATCATCACCCACCTCCAACGCACCTGCTAGCATATTCTCATAGTCTGCATTGGGTACTTCTGTAGCCCCAAACTGTTTTAAATGATCATTGATATACTGCGTATCAAGCAGCTTAAATCCATTATCCTTGAGAAACTGAACCAGGAATATAAGTGCTATTTTACTTGCGTCATTCTCCCGATGAAACATACTCTCGCCAAAATACGCCTTGCCTATAATCACTCCATACAGACCACCCACCAGCTTACCTTCTCGCCACGCCTCAAAACTAAAACCATAGCCCATCTCGTGCAGCTTGCAGTAAGACTGCACTATATCTTCGCTTATCCAAGTATCTTCTCGCTCTGCACAAGCACGCATAGTTCCTTCAAAATCGCCATTTATGCGTAGTTCGAAATGCTGTTTATTGTACAGTCGTCTTAGATTCTTAGAAATATGAAACGTATCTAAAGGTATAATACCCCGCATCTCTGGCTTAAACCAAAAAATCTCATTATCGTCTTCTGGTATGGCCATAGGGAAATATCCCTGTGAATAGGCATATAGAAGTTCGGCTGGGTCTAGCATATATTTAGCCCAATTCTATTAGTTTCTCCTTTGGGTAGCCGACCAGCAACGTAACCATGCACTTCGTAGTAAGATATTTCATCGCCATAAGTTAGGGTGGACCTCTTCATCAAAACAAACCCTATTTTTATTTTATTACTCTTCATAACGTAAATCCCATGAAAGATTTGGGTTTACTTTTGCAAAAGAAATTTTTTTTGAATGAAAATCATCTGTATTGGAAGAAATTATGCTGCACACGCAGCAGAACTAGGAAATGAAATCCAAAAGGATCCGGTCATCTTTATGAAGCCAGACTCTGCTATTTTTAGACAGCGTGACGCCTTTTATATCCCAGACTGGACTAATGACGTACACTACGAGTTAGAAGTGGTGATACGCATTAATAGACTAGGTAAAAATATAGAACCCAAATTTGCATCTAAGTACTATTCCGATTTTACCGTGGGTATAGATTTCACGGCTAGAGATGTACAAGCAGAACTAAAAAGTAAAGGACTGCCTTGGGAAAAATCAAAGGGGTTCGATCAAAGTGCTGTGTTAGGTGAATTTTTGTCTACTTCAGATTATGACTTGACTAATCTAAATTTTCAATTGAAGAAAAACGGAGAACTAGTACAAGACGGGAATACCTCACTTATGCTGCACCCAATAGCACAAATAATAGAACATACATCCAAATACTTTACGCTAAAGATAGGCGACATTATTTTCACAGGAACACCCGAGGGAGTTGGTCCAGTATCAGGTGGGGATGTTTTAGAAGGCTACATAGAAGGTAAAAAAGTGCTTCACGTAAAAGTAAAGTAACACGACTTAGAAGTACAAAAAATAACAAAAAAAGAAGGCCAGCAAATGCTGGCCTTCTTAATATCGTTGTGTTTAATAATTAACGAGAGAATGTTCCACTAAACATTTTTTCGTCTAGCTTATGTACGTTTATAGAATCCAAGAACACTTGCTTTGGAGACTTTCCGTTGATCCCGTCTAGAGTTGCTACATCAAGTGCATACAGTGTAAACTCATATGTGTGTTCACTCTTCGCTGGCGGACAAGGTCCTACATAATATGTGTAACTAAAAGAATTTTCTAAAACCAATGCTCCTATGGTTTGCATATCTAATGAAGTTTGATTCTCTGCTAGAGAGGTAACAGATGCAGGCACATTACAAACTAACCAATGATTCCAATTATAACCTAGCGTAGGTTCCGTGTCTGGATCGTCTACAATAATCGCCCAACTTTCGGTGCCTACAGGTGCTCCTGACCATGATAATGCTGGGCTCCAATTTATGCCCTCACAAGTATGTTTATCTGGGATGGTATCTCCATCTGCAAAAGCGGAACTACTAAATGCTAGTACAGGATCTGCAGCTACTTTATTGGTACTAGGAGTAGCATCTTCGCCACAAGAAACAATAGCTACTATAAGTAGCAGCATCGGTAGGAATAAAAATTTATTTTTCATTTTTTTACTAGTTGATTAAGTTATAGTTTCAAATTGACCTGTTTATATTCATCTAGTTTCTTAGCTGAATCATATTGAACATTCTTTCTGAACGGGCAATTTACATATTTTTAATTATTTCAATAAAATATTTTCTCTGATATGCCACAAGTTTTAAGTTAAGACCATATAATTAAATCATTCTTTAAAATGTTTTGCAATTGAGAGTGCCACACCATGTTCTTTATTACTGGCCGTTACATCATTTGCTATAGCTAATACTTCTTCTTTTGCATTGCCTACGGCTATACCCATGCCTACTGCTTCTAGCATTTCCATATCATTATAATTATCCCCGAAAGCTATAATATGTTGCCAGCTTAGCTCTTGGTATCTATGCTCTAGCAATGTGGCTATCGCCGATTTTTTAGAAATCCTTTTACTAGCTATTTCTAAGTAAGTATCTTTAGATTTATACACGTGCAAGTCATCATTTAGTTGCGATATAAGCTGATCGTATAACACGGCTATCTGCTCTGCAGGCCCCATACACATAACCTTGTGAGCTCCTTTATTTAAATTGCCATACTCACCCAAAGTAGCCTCTATACTTCGTACTATTGGTACTACTTTGGTATTGTTTGCCTCTCTATTAGCCCAGTAATCCATACCCGGCACAAACCATTCATCCTTGTTATAGATGCTCACATGTATCTCAGTACCTAGACTTAATTCAGCTATCTTTTTTACTTCTAAAAAACCTACTTCTGTACTGCTTAGCACAGTATCTCCAGCTAATACAAGACCTCCATTGTACGCGATTAGCGGGCTGTGTAGTATATTCACTTCGGCCTGTAAATGACGCATAGCATCTGGCATACGAGAAGAGGCTAAAATGATATCACAGTTCTCTTTTATTCGTTTAAACTGGGTGATAGTCTCCGGAGCGAGTTCCCTATTTGCATCGAGCAGCGTACCGTCTATATCAGTACACAGAAGTTTATAAGACATAGTGCAAGGATAGGAAAGTTTAAGATTAAGATTAAGGCAAAGAATAAGAAAATAATAAGTGGTTAGATCTGAGCGAAGTACAACTTACCCTATCACTGAAAATTATAGGAATATATTTAGGCTAAAGCCGTCTCTCACATAAAAATAGCGGAGCTGACGCACCACCCAATATCGCGGAGCTAAAGCACCGCCAAATTGACTACTGAAAAAGAGATTCAACCCCACCAAATTAGAATGTCAAACATTAGCTCAATCGTGATTTAAAAAAACAGCCCCGTAAAGTCTTACATTTGCCCAAAGCATAAATCAAGCGATGTCGAATAAACTAAAAAACTACGCCAATGGTCGTTGGGAAGCACATAAAGGAGAAGGATTTTCACAGTATAATGCCATCACGGGAGATCTAATAAGCACCGCAGGGAGTGAAGGTTTAGACTACGAAGAAATGGCCGACTACGCACGCCGAGTTGGCGGGAAAGCACTCCGTGCAATGACTTTCTATGAGCGTGGATATATGCTCAAAAAGCTTGCCCTTCATCTGGACAGCATTAAGAAAAAATACTACAGTATCAGTTACTTATCTGGAGCGACTAAAAGTGACAGTTGGGTAGATATAGATGGTGGTATAGGAACACTATTTACCTATGCCAGCCTCAGAAGAACAATGGGAAACCAGCGTTTTTATGTAGACGGAGATACTGCCAAATTAGGATCAAACGGAACTTTCGTAGGGCAACACATTATGAGTCCTAAACAAGGCGTAGTAGTTCATATAAACGCATTCAACTTTCCTATCTGGGGAATGCTCGAGAAACTAAGTGCCAACTTGCTAGCAGGCGTTCCAGCCATCGTAAAACCGTCTGAAATAACATCGTACCTTACCCAAGCTATGGTGGAAGATATCATTGCTAGTGGCATAGTGCCAGAAGGAGCTCTACAACTAGATTGTGGTAAAGGACACGGGATTATAGATACCTTAACATCGCAAGATTTAGTGACTTTCACAGGAAGTGCTACTACAGGTAGAATGCTGAAAAGTATGCCACACATTGTGAATAAAGCCATCCCGTTCAATATGGAATCAGACAGTCTAAATGCCGCTATACTAGGCGAAGATGCTGCTCCCGGAACGGTAGATTTCGATATTTTCATAAAAGAAGTACGCAGAGAGATCACTACCAAAGCAGGACAGAAATGTACTGCAGTGCGTAGGATGATAGTTCCTGAAAAGTACTTAGAAGACACTCAAATAGCTCTTGGCAAAGCCCTTAGTAAAACTGTAGTAGGAGATCCTGCTGCAGAAGGTGTGCGTATGGGTGCTTTGGTAAACAGAAGTCAACTAGAAGTAGTGAGAAATAGAGTGCTAGAGATGTCTAAAATCACACCTATTGTGGTTGGCGATTTAGAAAACTTTGACCTAGTAGGTGCTGATAAGACCAAAGGTGCTTTCCTTGCTCCTATCATTATGCTAAATGATGATCCGATGAACAAAACACAAAGCCACGAGATAGAATGTTTTGGACCAGTAAGCACACTAATGCCATACAAAGACCTGGACCAAGCTATAGAATTAGCTAAAATGGGTAAAGGCTCACTCGTAAGTACTATCGTGACTAGCGATATAAATACTGCTACTGATTATGCCATAGAAGCTGCTGCATATCACGGTAGAATACTCATACTCAATGAAGAATCTGCTCCAGAGAGTACAGGTCACGGATCTCCAATGCCACAACTCATGCACGGTGGACCAGGTAGAGCTGGAGGTGGAGAAGAACTAGGCGGAATAGGAAGTGTGAAACACTATCTCCAACGTACCGCACTGCAAGGACATCCAAGTATGTTGACCGAAATAACTCAACGTTACCAATACGGTGGAGCATACAAGGAGAAAGACGTGCATCCGTTTAAAAAGTATTTTGAAGATATAGAAGTAGGGGAAACCGTAATCACAGCAAAGCATACTATTACGGTGACAGACATCGTAAACTTTGCCAATGTGAGTGGGGACAATTTCTATGCTCATATGGACGAAACATCTCTAGAAGGGACCACCTTCGAAGGACGTGTAGCTCACGGCTACTTTGTACTGAGCAAGGCTGCTGGACTTTTTGTAGATGCCAAAAAAGGACCTGTTTTGTTAAACTACGGACTAGACGAATGTAGATTTACCAAGCCCGTATATCCAGGAGCGACTATCGGAGTACGGTTTACGTGTAAAGAAAAAATAAACCAAGAGAAAAAGTCTGAAGACGACGTAGCTAAAGGAATCGTAAAGTTCCTAGTGGACGTATACGACGAAACGGGTGAAACTGTAGCTCTTGCAACTATTCTTACGATGGTGAAGAAACGTAATCAGGAAGATGAGCTGTGAGATCTACTCAAAAATGGAACGCAGATGACGCTGATCTAACAGATAATCACTGATTTTTTATGTCCGAAAAATACCTACACTCAAAATTAACAGAAGAGCTTATTGGTATATTTTATGTCGTCTATAATCAGCTTGGATACGGTTTCTTAGAAAAGGTTTATCAAAATGCGATGTACTTAGAACTCAAAAATCGCAACTATTTTGTTGAGGCTCAAAAAGAAATATCCGTCATTTATAAAGACGTAGAAGTTGGCAAGTACTATGCCGATTTAATCGTAAATGATTCTGTGATAATTGAACTAAAAGCTAGTGAAGTATTGGTTCACGAAAATGAACTGCAACTTATCAATTACTTGAAAGCTACAGATATCGAAGTTGGTCTTTTAATGAATTTCGGAAAGAAGCCTGAAGTACGACGTAAAATATTTTCAAATACTCAATAGGATGAGCTTTAATAAATCTACTCAAAAATGGAACGCAGATGACGCTGATCTAATCAAATTACAGAAAATAAAAATCAGTGTAAATCAGCCAAATCTTGCGTCATCTGCGTTCCAACAGTCAGTTTTGAAATGAAAAAATCAAGCTAGAACCTCTCCCTTTCTACTAGAAACATCGAGCTAGCACATATAAACACCTTAATGTTATTCCTCCAACAGCCAAGTTTTAAACCTTAGTGCCTTAGTGTTTAAAATTCCCTATAAATTCGCACTAATGAACGCAGTAGATCAAGGAGACGTACAATACAGTATAGAAAACGGAATAGCTACCGTAGAATTTCACCACCCACTAAGCAATAGCTTACCAGGTAAAGTATTGGCTAAGTTGGCGAATACAATAACTGAACTAGGAACCAATGATGACGCACTCGTTATCGTGGTGCGGAGTGCAGGTGAGCGTGCATTCTGTGCAGGAGCTAGTTTTGATGAGTTGGTAGCGATAGATGATTTGGAAGTTGGAAAAGTATTTTTCTCTGGCTTTGCAAACGTTATAAATGCTTGCCGAAAATGTCCTAAACTAATCATAGGCAGAGTACAAGGCAAAGCGGTAGGTGGCGGAGTAGGACTTGCCGCTTCTTTTGATTATACACTTGCTACTAAGCATGCAGCGGTAAAACTAAGCGAACTTGCCGTAGGTATAGGACCATTCGTGGTAGGACCTGCTGTAGAGCGTAAAATGGGTTTATCTGCTATGAGCCAACTAGCCATAGATGCTACCGAGTGGCAAACTGCCGAGTGGGCCAGAGCCAAAGGACTGTATGCCGACATTTATGATACCGCAGAACAAATGGACGCTGCTATAGATACCCTAGCTGACAAGCTCAGAAAGAGCAATCCTGAAGCCATGCGACTACTCAAGCAAGTCTTTTGGAGAGGAACAGAGGATTGGGATACGCTACTCGCAGAGCGTGCAGCTATGAGTGGAGAATTGGTGCTTTCTGACTTCACTAAAAACGCTATCCATAGCTTTAAGAAGAAGTAGCTGCTTTTATTTGTCATATTTTTACCCTTTATTTGAAAATAACATAATCAAAAAAAATCATGGAAGAAAAATCAATCTTAGATTATTACAAATCAGTAATAAAAGACAACTATGCGAATTTTAGCGAAAGAGCTAGAAGAAAAGAGTATTGGGGATTTGTAGTAATCAATCTTGTCGCAACTATAATAGCTGCAATTTTGGATAATATCCTTGGAATTACTATTTCTCCTGAGATTCCTTATGGTCCTATTTATGGTATTTATACATTAGCTGTCATAATTCCGAGTTTAGCAGTTGCTGTAAGACGACTGCATGATGTTGGTAAAAGTGGATGGTTTTTACTAATCGCTCTAATACCGCTTGTTGGAGCTATTTGGCTTCTTGTGTTATATTTCACAGATGGACAACCTGGAAATAACGCATATGGTCCAAACCCTAAAAACCCTACTGAAGGGAACGAGGTAGAGCAAATAGGTACAGAATAAAAATCAAAAAAACATAAAATACAATGCCACGGGGTTAACTCCGTGGCATTTTTTGTAACAATAAAGTCAACTATGGAACCTAAAAAAACATATTTCAATACTTCTGGGAAGTCGTATCAAAAAACTACGCTAATTTTAAAGGAAGAGCACGTAGGATGGAATACTGGAGTTTTGTACTCGTTAATTTTCTCATAGGAATAGCTGTAGGTCTGATCAATTTTATGACTATGGATCTATTTGCTCTAGGAGGAATAAGTGGTAGCATTTTCTTTAAGAATAGTGAGATAGAAAACACCATAGCAAAACCTAGTAAGCACGAGAAAGACTATTACTATAAATCTGTAGCAGAAAAACTCTCTTATCAGAAAAAATTGATGGTAAAAGAACTCAATAAACACGGCATATAAACTGTACTTACCGACCCCGAAAACCTAATCATGGATACATAAACAAGTATTTGGAGGTGAAATCTAGAGGATTAATATAGTCTATGTCTTCTTCACGTATTCCGTGATGATAACAATGGTTTGTCCATCTACTTTTCCTTCAATAAAAGTTTCGTTATCTTGGTCTAAGCGAATATTTCGTACAGGAGTTCCACGCTTGGCTATCATACTACTCCCCTTTACAGGCAAGTCTTTTATGAGTACTACTGAATCTCCCACAGCCAGCACTACTCCATTGCTATCTCTATGAATAACGTCGCCAACAGGAGCATCTTCAAAACCCTCTTTAGCCCAAGCCGTAGTCTCCTCATCTATATACATCATATCTAGCAGATCTGCTGTATAT
>Ga0209119_1005283_pt1 | contig 10218 bp, 16 predicted proteins | sample COG_03_FD_184747 | JGI IMG/M metagenome (GOLD analysis project Ga0209119, IMG submission 184747) | Pelagic Microbial community sample from North Sea - COGITO 998_met_03 (SPAdes) (version 2) | ecosystem: Environmental > Aquatic > Marine > Neritic zone/Coastal water | place: Helgoland, sampling... | reverse complement strand
ATATTAAGCTGAGTTATATGAACATGCTAGTTTACGAAATAGAATAATATGACCGAATACTGCACAAGCCACTGCAACAGTAGGAAGCCACAAAAATGGAAAATAAGATAACCAAGTATTATCTGGTGTGAATTGTTGAATAGGTGATGGAATACTTAATGCACCTACTGTAAGTACAAATAATACCAAGAAAAGAGAAACTGTATTCCATATGAATAAATGAGTTTTAGTCAATTTTGATGCAAATAAAGCAACAGGAATTGCTGTAATTCCTGCAATAATGTCAAAGTTCATCCCATGCCAAGACATTTGAGGAGGAGCAATATTTTCTGTTACTGCGGAATGAATAAGAAATTCTATTATAATGCGAAATGATTGAAAACCAATAATAATTGAATATGATAAATCTCGAAATGAAGTACCAATGGAAGAGAATGCTAAAATTAAAACCCCTATAAAAGTAGGAAATAATATAAATAGCATTCTTGGTGGAAGGGAAGTATAATCAGTTAGATAACCTGAATGTGCTATAAATCCGGTTGTTAGTAACCAAGTTACACCAATGATAAGAGCAGACTTCGATTTAATTAACCAAGATAAACTTAGTATAAGTAGAACTGAAATACTTATAAAACCAAATTGCAGGAAAAGAGAAGGATACATGGGCTATAATAATTTGATGACGAGTTTTAGTGCCAAAAGCTGATGTTAAGAAGATTTAAAGAGTAGAAGCCAGTGGCTGTAACTTTTTAAATTCCCTTCCAATTTTTTGATAGAATTTATCAGAGTTATCATTCCAGTAGTTTGTCGTTTTCTATATTATATTCAATATTATTAATAGTGTAGTTATAGTTCGCTTCAGATTTAATAAGTCTTCCCGAATCGATTTCGTAATTAACTTTATCATTTAATGTTGTGATTATATTATTGCCACTTCTATTACTTGATAATGTTCCATAAATATTGTAATAAAAAGTGTTGATGATGTTATCATTGGAATTAATATTTTCTAAATAACCAACTTGATAAATAAGGTTTACTTGTGCGGTATATAAATAATTACCTCCAATGTTATCAAATATATCGTCAGAAGTGAATAAAATATAACTTTCTCCAGTTGAAATTATATTTTGAATATTAGTAGATATAATTTGGTTTGAATTTTCTTTAATTCCATTTTCTGTCTCTGTAGATAATAAAGATAGATCATTGTCATAGTAATTTGTCGAAACCCAATCATTATCACGGTATTTTATTCTGTAATAATTAAGGTTTGGAAATGAATTCTCAATTTCATTTGGAAATGTTGATTGATTAAAATATGAATACTTTTCATTTTTAGTTCTTTCAATTAACAAATTATTTGATGCTGTTATTTTTTCATTTATGACATATTGATCAATGGTGCCAACACTTGGTCTGTAAGATGTGAGGTTTAAACCATTTATAGGTTCTAGGTTAGACCCGCCTCCGCCACCACCTCCACAAGCTAGAGTGGCTAGAAATAATAAAAATAATAATAAAGGTTTCATTATTTATATACTGGTTTTAACGCTTAAATTGTGTTGTTTTAAAGAATGGAAGCTGAAAGCTGGAGCTTTTTAAATTCCTGCTACACATACTAATATACGTTTTGTTATTTTGACTCATTCTAGGGAGAAGCAAAAGATACTACATTTAAAGAAGTTCAGGAGAAGGTTAAATAATTATATGAAGTTCCAATAGTAATTAGGTTTTTTCTTTCTTAGAAGTGGACCATGGAGGTGATGGTTAGAAAATTATTCCTCGTCTTTCATAGGTGTACAGATGGCAAGTATGATTATTCCTCCAAATATAATGACTGAGTTATACGCTATTAATTGGGGAAGGTCTATTCTACATTTTGACCATGAGCTAATTTGACCATGACTTTTGGTTACATGAGATTTATTAATATGAGAAAATAAGAAGCCTCTTCCCGGGTCTTTTTTTCCACTAACCCATTCACGTGGAGGAAATATTGAATTTAAAAAGCCAAATGATAGGAACGTAATGATTAATACTTTCTGGACGCGATTCATGAAATTTATAAAATAGAATGTTTAAGAAAAATAACGCTTAAATTGTGTTGTCTTAAAGAGTGGAAGCCGCAGGCTGGAGCATTTTTAAATCAGGTTCATTGTATTGTTCAAGTAAGCCGCTGTGCGGCGAAGAAAAGATACTGTTTCGAAAATGCTAACCTTCTGACTTTGTTTGCCTCCGGCGGTCACATTTTTATAAAAATCTGAACCAAAAATTTTGATCTTAGATGTGGTCAAAGAGATAGTCAGTTACTTAAATTTGAAGATTTAGCCTATTCTACAGGCTTTATCTTCAATAGGAAATATCATGATTTATCGTGAAGAAATGATTAAAGAGCTAAAGAAAACTGATTTAGCTGTTCGGTCTCAAGAAGCGTATTTTCAATATACTTTAAAATTGTTTAACGAAGTCCCTTCAATGACACCAGGTAATATATCAGAGGAGGCTGTAGAAGAGTGGTTGATTGGTCTTAAAGAACAAAAATATGCATGCGGAACAATAAGAATCGCTAAGAATGGAGTTAGATTCTTTTTCGAGAAAGTTATCCCTAGGCCTGAGTGGCGAATATTTCAAGACTTTAAACCTGGCACGAAAACATCACGAAGGCCTTGCTTGACAGTTTCTGAGGTTTGGCGAACTTTAAATTGTATTCGTACTCCCCACAATAAGGCTGCATTAACAACCATTTATCTATGTGGCTTACGACTGGGTGAGTGTTTAAACCTTGGGGTTTGCGATGTCTTAAAGTCTGAACGTGAGCTTCATATTCACTGGGCTAAGGGAGCAAAAGAGAGGAATGTTCCAATTCCAGAGAAGGGTATAGATATGCTTCGAGAGCATTATCGAACTCATGTTCATAAAAGTCTGCTTTTCCCAGCATTGGGACGTGGTCGCTATAAGGATATAAGAGAACGTGTAAAGGACACTCCAATGCCTTCAGCTTCAATTCAAACAGTATTTAAAGCAGCTTTGAAGGAAGTAGGTATTGAGAAGAGAAACCTTTCAGTGCATTCCTTAAGGCACTCCTATGCGACACATTTATTAGAACTTGGTGTTCCGATTGAACATGTAAAAATTTTGATGGGTCATACGAATCTTATGACGACAGCAAGATATCTACACATTACTCCAACTGGTTTCAAAGACACCAAGGAAAAGATTCAGAATTTAGCTGAGCCAATGTCATGAGTGTTGATTTAGGTAGTATAATACGTACTCATGGTCCAGCTTTTTTGAAAAAGCATCAAGAAAGCCTTGGGTACCAACAAAAAAGGGCTTTGAATGCAATCGCAAAATGTAGGACGGGAGAATTGGGGCAATCAGTGTATCAGTGCCACAAATGTCATAGAAAGCATGTGACAAATGGTAGTTGCTCTAATCGTCACTGTCCTCTATGTCAGGGACATAAGACGGTCGGTTGGGTAAAGGCTCAACAATTAAAGCGTCTTCCTGTTGAGTATTATTTCGTAACATTTACTATTCCATCAGAATTAAGACAAATAATTAAAAGGTTGGGGTCTAAAGCGTATCGCTTAATGTTCCAGGCTTCATCTGAAGTAATAAAGGAAATCATGTCAAATCCTAAAAACTTAGGAGTGACTTGTGTTGGTTTTACATCTTTATTACATACTTGGGGGTCTCAGCTTCAGGATAATCCGCATATTCATATTATTCTTCCAGGTGGTGGACTAACAGAAGATGATAAGTGGAAAAGTTTTCCCAAGGGGTTTGCATTTCATGCGAGTAAAGCATCAAAACTTTGGCAAGGTAAACTATTAAAGGGTTTAGAAGATCTTGTTGGGAGAGAAAAGATGCCTAAGAATATTTTCGAAAAAGAACCGATCGTAAATTTAAAGTCTGCAGGCGATGGTCGAAATATCGTCAAGTATTTATCTCGTTATGTCTTTAAAACTGGAATCAGTAATCAAAGAATTATTTCATTAGAAAATGGAGAAGTTACTTTTAAATATAAAAAAGTGGTGAAGGGAAAAAGAGTCGATGACGTTATGACTCTATCTGCAGATAAGTTTATTTTAAGGTTTGTCAGTCATATCTTGCCCAAGGGACTTGTTAGGGTTAGGCACTATGGTTTTAATCATTCAAATTCCAAAATCGATTTAGATGTACTAAAACTAAAGATAATGGATTTTGATGACCAATTGTTATGGCATATCAAAGAAGCAAAACTAGATGAAAAGGAAGATATAAAAATAATACGACCTATATGTCCACAATGTAAGATTGAAATGGATTTGATCGATGTTATTAGAGAGACTGTAAAGAAATTCAATATGACTGGATAACAAATCATAGTTTTATCTACTTTTTTTTGAATCCCCTAGAAGGGGACAGGGAGACTATTGCCATAATGTATAAAAATCACCTAAAAACAGACCTTTTTTAAGCTTTTGAGAGGAGTCATAATCTGATAATTAATACGATTAACTGTGGTATAGTAACTTATCAATTGATTTCAACGACAAAGGGAAGAGGTTCATCAAACTAAATCCCTTTGTAGAACTTTTACTGGGACGGGCTACTTGAACAAAGGCTTAGAGCGTGGCTACGCACGCACTAATCCTTATTAGTTAGCGGCCAATTCGCGTAATTCTCTGTAAAAGGATTTCTTCTAAGTCTCTCCTTCCATCTAGGACAGCAACTACGTAAACTATATTATTATTTATTCTATAAATAACACGCCAAGGTTTAGTTGTAACTTGAAGGTAAGACTTTATGAAAAAATTCTTTAATTCAGGAACGATGGTACCTTTATGTGGATGATGGATAAGTTTTTCAGCTTTCTCTTCAATTCGTTCGAGAATATTTGCTGCATTTATTGGGTTTTCTTCAGCAATATATAAAATAATTTTTTCTAAATCATGTTCAGCTATAGGCGACCAAAGAACTTTATATTTACTATTTGGCATTGAGCTTTTTACGTAATGATTTGAATACGTCTTTTTGATTAATACTTTTTCCTAGCTCTAGTTCACTTTCACTTTGAGCAATGATTTTTAGCATAGCTAGTGCTTTTTGTGTTTGATCGTAAGTTTCTGGGTCTTGAAGTACTGCTTTTGCTTCTCCATTTTGTGTAATAACTACAGATCGGTGAGTTTCATTAATGTAGTCTAAAACACTAGAAGCATTTGATTTTAAATAAGTTATTGGCTTTATGTCTTCTTTTAGTATCATATTTACACCTAGTAAAGTCCGAATATGATACTAAATTCAGTTCGATGTCAACAAAACTAACGCTTAGATTGTGTTGCACTTCACCCTTGATAGTAGGCATTGGGTCGAGATGCACTGTATGAATCAAGTGAAGTTTCCTAACTTTGAAAGTTTTTTGTGAACGATGAACAATAGTAATGTGAGGACAGTATAGTATACGAATAGGTTTTTAAGGCTAAAAAGGAAATTTTGTATATACGAGGCTTCTGCTGATGACGTAATTAATGAACCAACAAAATGCACAATTAATAAAACAATTAGAAGAAAAGATAGAGCTGCCTTTAGTAAGGAAAAGAAGTAAATAGTTTTATTTTTGTCCAAGATGGTTAACGTTTCGCATCAAGAGTTTTAAAGTGTGGAAGCCGCAGGCTGGAGCATTTTAAAATTTTTTTAACATTTTGTAAAATTCCTTGTTAAAAACGTACATGTTCATGTACAATTATATTAGGAGAAGATATTATGAATGCAATGAGTTATACAGAAGCTAGGCAAACACTTGCAAAGACGATGGAGAATGTCTGTAATGATCATGAGCCAGTTATAATTACTAGCAAAAGAGATAAAGCTGTTGTAATGATTTCTCTTGAAGACTATAAGACAATGGAAGAGACTAATTACTTGCTTAGAAGTCCTAAAAATGCTAAACGTTTATTAAGTTCAATTGAAGAGTTAGAAAAAGGGCAAGCCAAAGATAGAGAATTGTTAGAATGCGATTAATTTTTTCAGAGAAAGCCTGGGAAGATTACCAGTACTGGATTAAAAATGATAAGAAGTTATTTATGAGAATAAATGCATTAATTAAAGATACTCAAAGAGATCCAGACGGAGGAATTGGAAAGCTAGAAATTTAAAAAAAAATCTATCTGGATACTGTTCAAGAAGAATTACTCAAGAACATCGTTTTGTATATAAAGTAGTAGATGGTGATCTTTTAATCGCTCTGTTGAGATACCACTATTGAAAATTAACGCTTAAAATTAGAGAATTTAAGAAGTGTAAGCTAAAAGTTGGAGTTTTTTAAATTCCGCTGCATTTTTTGTTAGAGCTCACCAGTGATTTCATTATCTGGTAAAATTTGTTTGAAGTTTCGAACTGTAAGAATATAGATTTTTTTTGGAGTTACCTTAAAGATAATTCTGTAATTCCCAAAAATTACTTCTTTATGATTTGGGTTAGATGATTCTTTTACTTGGCGAAAACGATTAGTAAAGGTCGGAATACTATCTGCTTTATCAAAGATATTATTAACCCATTTATCTGCTTCGACAGGACTGTCTAAAGAAATATATTCGGCTATTTCAGTAACTTTTGCTACTGCAAATTCGGTCCATTCAACTGTCATTTTTTAATTGATTTGATAACTTTAGCCCTTGCTGACTTTGATGACATAGTTTTTTTGCTAACAATGTCATCTTCTGCACTGAAAATTTCAGCCTGAACTTCAAGCATTTCAACCATTTTCTGGTATTCAAGCACGTCAATTAAAACTGCCGCAGATTTTCCATTTTGAGTTATGACTAACGGTCTCTTAGTGCAATGAACCTGAGTAATCAAGGCTTTTGCATTTGATCTAAATTCAGAGATTGGCTTGATGTCATCTGCGACTGCAATTCTATTCATTTTAAGAACCATAAAAGATACGTTATATTGTACGCTTTATTGTTCTTTTTCAAGTGGCTCTAACGTCTTAGAAACTAACCTGCTTGGGCCAAAAAAAGAGTTTCTCGACGACACTAACCAACCCCAAGCAGGTTAGTTTTGCGTTGAAGATGTTCGTAACATCCCAATAGGGAAACTATTCTCTAAGTCGTTTATTTCTGAAGCTAGTTTCATTACTATTTCGTTGTGAGTTAGATTTTTCGTCATATTTTACTTCAAATATATTAGCAAAACAGGTCAGTTCGCCAGTCTTTTTTATGTTTAAACGTAATGGTAGTCTTCCCTCTCACCGAGAAGGTTCAGATATGGAATTGGAGCTAGATTACTTTACATTCGCTGATCTAGGGGATACCCAATCGAGGTCCAAACAGAACGGCTTTTACTTCACCGATCACCCCCGTGTTACAATTAGAGAACTTCAGATGCCCTATCCGACACACGTCACAGGGCGGCCCTGACTTAATGATAAACTTAAGCAAAATCAGCTTCAAGGATTCGGTTAAAGCTTTCTTACTTAAATGCTGACCTTGTGGCTTCAGCAGAGTTTCAAGCAAAGATAGCATCACAGTTTTAAATCGACATGATAAAAAACCAAAGTAACGAATTCTACCAAGACCTTTGGGTAAGATATGCAAAAAGAATCGCCTAATGAATTCTGATTTCTTTAATTCAACCAATTTATAATCTTCCGTAGTTCTGTCTTTCACTCTAATAGTCACTCTATCCTCATCGACCTTAATGATTCGCTCATCACTTATAGCCGTTTTGTTAACATAGCGGCCTAAGTATTGAATAACGTATTCTGCATTGTTACCACATGGCTTTATCTCTAAGTTCCATTGCTCTTCTTTCCCATAAACAAAGAAGTAGAAAGTATCAGAATTCTTAAAATCTTTATAATCAGGAGGAATCTTGAGAAGCCCTTTCGCATAAATTTGTTTGAGTTCTTGGCTTAATTTGATCCGAAACAAATATTTCAGAATACTCTCTTTGACCAAATATTTCTTCCTACTAGGAACCCATTCTATATGATCTTCAGAAATCCCACCACCTGGGATGAGCATATGAATATGGGGGTGGTACCCTAGCTCCTGGTTGTTCGTATGCAAAACTGACATGAATCCAACTTCTAGTCCCAAGCCATATTGACCTTTCATCGCTGCTTTCATAGCATCTGATGATGCCTTGAAAAGTAATTTATAGCAAAGCCTCTCATTATAAAGAAACAAGGCATGTAAACGACTCGGAATTGTGAACGTGGTGAAAAAATATTCTGTATTTATGGTCTCGTGTAATCGTTCATCAACCCAAATCGACTTCCTTAGATAACCACATTGATTACAATAGCGACTACCACATGATTTATATTGATAGGTTGAATTTTCACAATGATCACATCTCCGATAAATCGTGCCACACTCTTCGGTTTTGCAAGTCATGATATGCTTTAGAGCGACTCTCTTATATTTAGGGAGTTTTGGTAGTTCATATAAAGCTGACCTTAAAATTTCTTGAAGTTTACTCATTAGAATGTCCCTCTTTTTTAGAATTTGAGAGAGTACTCTTTATTAAAATATCTAAGGGAGACTGATATTTTTTCCAGTGCTCAGGAATGTATTGAAAATATTTTAAAGTAGTTTTCAGTGAGGAATGTCCCATCTCCTTTTGAATGGTTCTAAGTGGAACCCCTGCTTCAAGGGCATGAGTGGCATAACAATGCCTTAAGGTATGAAGTTTGACCTCCTTATTGATCTTAGCATCTTTTGCGGCTTTAATAACTTTGCGAACGACAGCACTTGCATCAAGCGGTTGCCCTTTGATATGTCCAAAAAAAATATGGTGCAATTTTAGAAGAATACTTTTTATAAAAAGTTTCTAAACGCTTTAATACTGACTTCGGCAATTGAACTTCACGACTCTTCTTTCCTTTTCCAAGACGAATAATCAGTCTCATTCTTTCACGGTCAATATCTTTCGTCGTTAAATTACGTATCTCAGAATGACGCAGGCCACATGCATAAGCAATGGTCGCCATCAATTTGACTTTCGGGCATGTTATTGCAGTCAATAATCGACCGACCTCACCTAAACTCAAGATCACTGTGTTTTCAATAATTCGCTTGGGATAAGGTATTTGAGCCAAAACCCTTTTCCGATTCATAATATGCTGGTAATAATACCGAATAGCACATACATTCTGTTTATAGGTGTTAAATGAATATTTTCCCTGACTTATCATCGTACTCATATAATCAGTCACTTCTTTCATAGAACACTTACTAGGGGACTTTCCTATCGTACGCTCCATCCTAAGCATACTGTACACATAACCATTTACGGTTTTCTCCGAACGATTACGTAGCCGTAAATCTTTCGCCAGATCCCTGATATAATCAGGTTTGTTTTTTAAATTGATCAAAGACTTCATAGTCCTCTCCAAATTAAGTTAAAGAACCAGTTATTATGCACAAAGGATTAAAAACCCATTACTAATCTATCACATGATACACAATTTAAAAAGAATCCGATAAAGTTTTTGATTCAGGTTTTTTCAAAAACCTGACCGCCGGAGGCATTATCTATATAAGTACTTACACTATATATTAATATACTACCGCAAAGCGGTTATGTTCAACGCCTAAAATTACATGTTTTAAAACGCGGAGGCCGCAGGCTGGAGCTTTTTAAAATCAGGTACATTTTTTTGTTATGTTTTTCGTTGTAGAAAGAGTATGAGAGAGAATATTATATGTATATTTATTTCTGTTGAATTTCATTTTTGTTGATTTTTCTTTACTTTAACCCAACTTGAGTGATCATTGATTTTTAGGGCATTGTCACCAACCAACACTAACTTACTGTTCTTGAATGAAAAATATAATACCCATTCTGTGATTTTATTTTCATGTATTACATTGAAGATATACCCATATTGTGATTGATTTGAACTGTAGTTGATATACATATCTGCTACACCTAAATATTTAAATAAATCAGCTATAGATACAGAGATTCCATTATGTACATACGTGTCAAGAGCATGGGATAACAGCATAGCTGATTTATACTTATTCTTAATATCTGATTTATGAAATTCTATTCCTAATTCTTTGATATTGTAAGAGTCTTTGGTTAAACCCTTGGAATGGCCAATAAATGTAATGAGTAAAAATAAAAAGACAATTCGACTGGTATTAAACATAACGCTTAAGCTGAGGGGATTTAAAGAGTGTAGGCCGAAGGCTGGAGCTTTTTAAATTCCCTTCG
>Ga0209119_1005268_pt1 | contig 10242 bp, 9 predicted proteins | sample COG_03_FD_184747 | JGI IMG/M metagenome (GOLD analysis project Ga0209119, IMG submission 184747) | Pelagic Microbial community sample from North Sea - COGITO 998_met_03 (SPAdes) (version 2) | ecosystem: Environmental > Aquatic > Marine > Neritic zone/Coastal water | place: Helgoland, sampling... | reverse complement strand
AAATTTACGAGTTACCTCTTTTAGTGGAGACAATGAAGAACAAATTTTATTGGACTTTAAAAAACTATTGGACACACATTTTAATAAATCGTATCATGTGTTATGTGCTCATAATGGGAAAGAATTATTAACATATATTTGTATATTACTCATAATTTTTAAATTATTCATTACTTAATGAAAAATAAAGCTATCTCTTACGTAAGAGTATCTTCCAAAAAGCAAGATTTAGAAAGGCAAATAAGAGAATTAGAAAAATTTGCAAGCACTAAAGATTATAAAATAATAAAATGTTTTCAGGATACGCTATCTGCTTCAAAATCATCGATGAGTGAAAGAGAAGGGTTCAATAATCTAAGAAAATACTTAAAGTCTAATAAAAGTATAAAAAGCGTATTTGTTCACGAGGTTTCCAGATTAGGAAGAAAGAATTTTGAGGTTCAAAATGTTATCGACCAATTTTACAAGATTGGGGTCAATATCCATTTTATGGATTTGAGTATCTCTACTCTAGATAGTAATGGTAATAAAAGTGTTGAGTCTAGTATTATTATTTCCATTTTAGGAAGTATGGCAGAGAATGAAACTCGTTTATTAGCCGATAGAATAAAATCAGGATTATTAAATAGTGCTAAAAAAGGATTAGCATTCAATAAAAAAATCACAGGTTATAAAAAAGATATAGATGGAAGGCCAATTATAGATGAAAAGGAAGCTCCACTTGTAAAAAGGATGTTTGAGCTTGCTTCAATAGAAACCTCATTATATTTTATATCTAAAATACTATTACAAGAATTTAACAAAGAATATCATCCAAAAACTATTGGAGGGATAATCAAGAACTCATTTTATAAAGGTGAGAGAAAATATCTTGGAGAAACAATTTTAGTTGATAAAATTGTAGATAAAGAAATCTGGCAAAAAGCCAATGAATACCTATCAAGCAGAAAAAGTTTTACAAAGAGATATCATGCCTATGAGAATATAGTTGAAGGTAAGATATCTTGTTATGTCTGTTATAGCCCTATGTACCAAGTTGTAATTAAAAAGGGTAGAACAAACATGTTTAAATGTAGCAAAAGTTGTTCAGTATCTGTTAACAGACCTTGGTTATATGAAATGATTAAATATGTTGTTGAAAAGCATACCCAAAAGACTAATGATAAAGAGTTTAAAAAAGACTTAAAAAGTAAGATTGAAGAAAACGAATACTTGCTAAATGATTTATTGAAAAGAAGAAGGGATGTTGAAAAAGCTCAACTTGACAACTATGAAAATTATCTATTTAAAAAGGTTGAAAAAAGTTTATACGAGGTTTTTAAAGATAAGTCTGAAAAAGAATTAAATAGCATCGAATTAAATCTTAAAAATTGTAATAAAAAAAAGAAATCATTTGCAACAGCGTTAAGAACTAAACCAAAACATTATAGTGATGATTTAAAAACATTTAAAGTACAGATTAAAGATGTCTTAAAAGAAGTTGAGGTGTCTAAAGATTTTGTAATAATAAACATAGGTGATATTATAAAATATAAAATTCCTCAAATTAATGGAACAAAATTAGGCTGGATTAGAAGAAAAAATAGTGGAAATAAAATGATTTTTGAAAGTCCTTTTGGAAAAAACATAAAGATTACAAATGTAATTTCCGATGAGGAATTAGAGTCCATGATTAATGATGATGATTCTAATTTAGAAGCAAGCCGACAGAAGGATAATTAGGTGCTAAAACGATAAGCCTAAGTAATTATCATCAAAGAGCTAGAAGGGTTTAGCAAAAGGCTTTAAAACACCTTACAGAGCGACATAACAAACTTAATTAAAGACCTAGCAGAGAACTAACATTAAACTGACATTAAAACGTCGTTTTTAAGCCAAAACGGACATCAAATAACCTTTTGTTTATCATTTTTTGCCCATTTAAATGTTTTTTGGAATTAAAAATAATAGAGAAAAACCCCCATAAAATGGAGGATTTTTTATAAAACTCCCCACATATGGTATATAGATACAATAATACATATATATCATATACTATATAAGAATTAATACATACCAATAGAATAACAACTATATAAGAAGGAAAACGTCTTAAGAAAAGCTGTCGTTTTTAACAACAAAGGAATTTGTTGCATCAATACCAGTATATATTTTGAATTGCTTTTGTGTAAAATCTCTTACCTCATCTATTGTAGATTTGTAAGTAATCAAAGAGTCATGCTTTGAAAAAAGTGGAATATCCTTATGTTTTACACTAATGTCTTTTGCGATTAAATCCAATAAAACGTGGGCTTCAAAACTCTGTAGAACATGTGATAAATTACTTTTGGAATCTGATATTTTTTTATGTTTATTTATTAAATCAGCTACATTAAATATTGATTTAAATTGATTTTTTATTAAAGTTATTTCATCGCCTTTCCCTCTATAGAGAGCTCTCATCATACAACTCTTAATTAAGTCTCTTTTAGAATCAAAGTATTCAAATTTTTTATTTGATTCTTTCTCTTTTGTTTTATTTTTTTCATAATAGTAATAATAGTATTTATTATTGTCCTTTTTAATTTCTATTCGACCTACTAAGTAATTGTACAAATCTTTATTTAAAATAACATCCCCAAAATTATCTAATTCTTCAAAATCAATTCCATTACTTTTGATTTTTCCCAATAATTCTACTCCAAGTTTTTTCTCTAAAAAAATAGTTGATTCATTATTCATCGAATCATCAAAAATATTTTTAAGAATAACGTACATTAATAGAGGTTGACTTGTTTTTACATCTACCTCGCTTAGTTTTTTATTCTTATAAGTGAGATATTTTAATAGTTTGTTATTCGTCCAAGTAATGTTTGTATGAAGCCTATTATCAGTTTGTGGATTGATTTGATACCTCCATTTCTTAGCTTCATATTCATGGACCCTACGAATATTTACTGCATACTTTCTTGCATTAAAAGTAGACACCTCATTAGTAGCTCCATCAATGTCCATTTCTAGATTAGAATTGAAAGATTTGACTAAATGTTTCCTTACTTTTTCACAATACCTCTTCTTCTTGAGTTGTTCTTTATCGTGTTCTTTGTTACCAGAATTTACTTTTTTTAATAGAATTACATCATCTATTTTGAAATTTATGAGGCCCCTTTCTAATTCATAATATTTATCTGTAAATACATACATATTTGAATGATTGCCTACACTATAGTAGCGTGGTATCCATATTAAATTGATTTCTTCTAAATAGCTTAAATACGGTTTGTATCTATCTACAAAATTCTTTCGTAAAATTTTAGAATTAAGATTTACAATTTCTATTACATCCGCTTCCTCTTTTGCATCTGTCATTTTAACTATGTAATAGATGAGGTAGATTACATATTCTTTCTTAAGATTATTTCCCTTGTAATGTAAAACTTTTTTACCTTCAAACTTTTCATTAATTAGAGACAATACACCCTTTTTAATTGGGAATGTAAATTGCTTAACCTTTGTCATGCTTCTTCTCATGGTGTATTTTTAATCAAAAATAATTTATTATATACTAATAATTCTAATTGAATTTAGTTTTATTATATAAAAAACCACAAGAAAAAAGACTAAGCTTATTCACTTACAAGTTCAAAAATAGTATTATCTGTTTCTGAAAAATCAACATATAATTGTTCATCAAGTTTTATTTTTAAATCACTTACTAAAGAAAAGTTGTTGTTAAATTTTTTCAAATGTCTCGAGGGGTCGTTAGTGAAAGTATAATTTTTAACTTCATTGGATTCATTTAACTCATAAAAGAAAAATTCTTTCTTAGTATTAAAAATTTTCTTGACTAATAGAATTGGAAAGGTAACTTGCATACTCATTATTTTTATTAGTAAAACTATATAAACACAATAAGATAGAATAACAAAAAAGGCCTCTTTAATGTTGTTTTATTAAAAAAGATTGTTGTAAAAGGAAAAGGTAATTAATAATCTAAGTTTAAATTTTATATATTTGAAGAGCATCAGGAGCGTAGTTTTACGCACCAACCGACTTACTCGAAGCACGGTGGTTTAGCATGCGGGAATTCTCCAAAATAAACGAGCAACCCACATCTCTTCTTGTTGTAATATATTATATAATTAATTATTAAAACAGACAAAATGGACCAAAAGACTTTTTTAAAAGAAATGGTAAAACACGCCCAGAGAAACACTACTAATTCAAAAAGAGAAGACTCGAATCAAAAGAAAGTTCAAGTTAAAATGTTCAAAAAAGAGGAAACACACGAAAGTTTGTTTGATTCAATAGACACTAATTCTTTAGAACTATATGCTGAAATGATGAGGGATAGATATAGTTAAACTTCTATAGTATTAGTTTTAATATTAATGAAAAACCACAATCTTTTTTAATGAAACTTTTCTAAAATTTCAAAATCTAGTAAATATTTATTTAGACTATCATCGGTATGATGAATTGCAATAATTAATCTATTGTCTTGAGTTATAATTGATTTACCATTAAAATCTTTAAAGCGGTCTCTTATATAACTAGAGAAGAGCGACTGCTGTAATGTACATTGGTAAAATGTAAAACCACAATCTACTGTACTATTAAAATAATCTACAAACCCAGTTCTAAATTTCTTTTTTACAATATCTCTAAATGACTTTAATTTATAACTATTGTAAGCTGTATAAGATTTTAAAACAAAGAGAAAGTTTATTGAATATTGATGTACAAATAATGTATCTCTATCGAATAACCTATCTGACCAATGGAACGATACTTCTGGTTTAACAGTTTTTTGAATTATTTGAGGATTTTCAAAGTTGTTAGGGTCTTCTATATGACCATAGATAAAAAAGTTAGGTGTAATATTGTAGCCTTCTGTTATATCATCTCTATATCTAATATTTTTGTTATGAAATTGTCCTTTAGTGTTCCATATATCTATATTGTATTGTATAATATTTTTAGCATACGTAATTTGCTTGTATTTTGAGTTCAGACTTGCAGTATTATCTGATTTATAGTATTTAGAATCTCCAATAAAAAAAATATTACTTCTATCTATTAATGATTTATCTTCATAAATATGGTCTATAATTTTACCATCCTTATTTTTCTTTAAGTTTTGAATATTTTCGTCTTCATCAAATTTATCTGTGAAAAGCTTATCAATCATATCCTCAAAAAGAATATTATAGTTGGTGGTACAAAGAAACTCCTCTTTTTCTTTTTTACTACTTGAGTAATCGTTGTTGGAGAAATACAATACGCATAATTGATACATTCTTTTTAGAGTATCATTAAAGTAACGATATTTTATTTTTTTTAGTTTTCTTAAACCATATTCATCTTTACATAAATTAACAAAAGCATCGTCTTTAAGTAGCTTATAAGATTTATCTATTTTAAGATTTAAGTTGTGTTGATTATTAAGATGGTTAAGGATTGAAAAGAAATATGTAATTAACTCTTCCTCTTTGTTAACTACCTTTTTTTTATTACGTACATTTAAGTAAATAGGTGTTTTAGAATTAGCCATAAAAGGCAATGATTTTCTAATAGTTTTTTCCCATTTAGGTTTTGATGCATTATTTGTAATCTTTTCTATGTGACTATATAAAATATAATTTTTATTCTTTTTGTAGAAGTTTGTAATACTTAAAATTATATCTAAATATGAGTAATTATCTTCACCTAGATTGGTATTTAATTCAAACGTACGTGAAGGTGATATTAAACTATTTTGATGCCATCTATTATTATACTCAACTAAACTATTATAGAAATAGATACTTACCTCTCTTAACCATTGGTATTTTGAGTCATGTTTGACGGATTTTTGGTTTAGAGAATTATATAGTTCTTCTTTGGAGACGTTAAAAACAGTTTGTGAACTATCTTGCATAAAAACTTTAGGCAACATTAAAACCAATTCTTTCTTCTTGTAAGAGTGATAATAACCTACCGTTTTTATAGTACCCTTTAAACCATTTTGTTTGTAAAACTTTAAATCATCAAAGATACTTTCGAGTAAATCAACTGAATATTCTTCTTCCTCAACTAGTAACTTCATCTTCTTCAGGTGCTGTATCTTCAGACTTAGTATTTATATTAACCCCTATGCGTTCTAATAATTCTTTTAATTTTTGCACTCCTTTACTTTTAATTGGAAAGAAGTCTTCATAAGAACTATTTTCTTCAAACACCTCATTTTTTTCATCCTTAAAGACATCGTTCCACAGATAAAAAATAGCCTTATTTATAAAAGTTGTAACATCTATCGCTTTTCCCCCATTTTTAGGTATTACAAAATAATTACCTATACATTTATCCATTCCTAAAACAGGATTTTGTTGAATATGATTAAGGTTTACTTTAGATATAAACTCATTCCATTTAAAAGAATTATGACTATCTAAGTCAACAACATAATTGAATGAAGGATTTGGTTTACCCTCCTCTGTTAATTCCTCATAACATATAGGTATATATTCCCAATCCCATCTTCTTTTAAATGCACTATCCATTGGAAATAATGATTGGTCTGAAGTATTCATTGTTGCATAAATATTAAGGTTTCTTGGTAGTTTTAGTTTACCATTTTTTAACCCTTTGTCTTTATCTACAAGTGAAGTTTTTAGATAATCTTCAAGTTCTATAGAAGGTGTAATGCTATAATCTGAATCTCTGTCTAATAATTGAAAAATATCCCCAAAAATTTCCGCACAATTTCCTCTGTTGATTTCTTCTATTACTAAATAATAAGTATTATTTGGGTCATTCCAAGCTTTAACGTAAATGTTTGTAAATGCTTGTGGTACAAATTTATATTTTATTACCTCTTTGCTATCTTCTTCTTCCATAGTTGGTTTATAGCCACCTATAAAAGAAGCATAGTCATATTCAGGGTGAAAAGTAACTCTATGGGTCTTATCGTCTTTGTTTTGTACAATATTATTTACTTTATATGATTTACCTGTACCCGGTGCTCCGTAAAAAATCTTATTAATAGAATTAAAAGAATTTTTACCTTTAGATACCAAATAAAATATATTTTCATTTTTAATTATTTCTAAATTACCATCTGATATGTCAGATAAATATTTATTAAAAGAAGTTAATGAACGAAGATTATCGCCTTCTTCACTCCATTGATTACTTAGGTAAGTATAATCATTATCAAGAATAGAAAAATTTTCTACAAAAAATCTTTTGGTGTTACTAGATTGAATATTTTCTTCATTTTGTTTAAATGTAAATTGGCCTAATAATAGATTAGAGCCAAAATATTTATGTATACAAATTCCTTGATATTTAATATTATTAATTTCGTACTCTCTAAAAGAAATATCTTTAAATAAAATTTCCTCTTCAAAGTTCTTATGTATATATACAAATGATTTATAAATTATCTGTCTTAATATATTATCAGATGAAATTGTTAGGTCTTCGTCAGTTTGCTCCTCTTTGTTATTATTTTCAATAAGAGAAACTTCATGATTAGAATTATTAATTAAAAATTTGAAAAAACTATAGTTAGAAGAAGTTTTAGGGATAAATTTAAATTCAAATGAAGTATCACTTCTTTTTTTGCTAAAAACAACTATATCATCAATTTGAGCATTTAACGAGCCTTTTAAAAAACTTTTTAGTTGACTGTCAATTCGAGCTTCGCTAGTTGCTGCATATAAACGAGTGTTTATAAACTTTCCATTAAGGTGAAAATTTGAAGATAAAGAATCATCTTCTTTAAATTTAAAACTTATTTGTCTATCTGAATCTGGTGGGTTGTAGCTAAAATTAAAAAATTGATTTGAAGGTTCGTTAGGAAAAGCTATTTGTTTTCCATCTCTTAAATCTTGCCTGAATATTTTTCTAATGTAAATCATGAATTTAAATTATAAGTTAGACCACTGAATAGCTATTGCATCAGCAAAACCTTGGAAAGTTTTACTTCTTAAAGTTCTTCTTAATTCTGTAGGAATTGAAGTGTGAAATGAATCTGAATACCATTTAGGTAATGACCTACCACTAGACAAAACTACTCTTTCACCTTCACCTACTATATTAGTTGGAACTAAATTAGGTAAATTTTTTAACCAAAGACAAGTTTTTTTAGATGCTTCATCACCAAACATCCAAGGTTGAACAGTTTGGTCTGGTTTTCTATATTTGGTGTTTACTGTACCAACAGGGTTTTCTACAGCTATCCTTTCTATTGGAGATTCACACAATTTTACAAAAAACTCTAAAGCTTCATCTCTTTTCTTTGCTCTATCTGGGAACCTTGGGTGCGGCCTTCTTTGTTTAGTTGGTAGATGTTTGTCATCAGGATGGTAAAACCATCTTGCACCACTCACCGCAAGATAAGTACATGGTGGATGAGCAATCATTAAATCCCAATTTCCAGAATTAAAATGTTCTTCTCCATTTTCTAACAAACCTCCATTATTGCTTATTATTTCAAAAACATCACTATTAAAATGCCATTCCGGATGACCTCCACTTGATGGAAGAATATCACAACTAAATGCTTCAATACCTAAATTCCTGAAGGCTTTACAAACTGTTTGACTTTCTTCACACGCTATCAATACATTCATACTCTTTTATTATTTCTTTTGTAGTTAAAACTTCATATAAAGAATCTCCAATTATTTTAGCAAAATTTACAGGGACAGCATTACCAATCATCTTATAACAATAGGCATTTGAACCTAAAAATTTATAATCAATAGGAAAAGTCATTAATAGACCAGCTTCTCTAATGGTGATACTTCTTGCTTGTTCTGCATCAGGATGAATAAATGTTAAACCATCTTTTTGCAAATGAGCTACAATAGTATAAGATGGTTTATCCCATTCTAAACTTCTATACTTACTATATAAAGTCTTCTTTTTTGTCATTTTATAATAAAAGTCAATTTTATCTTTATGAGGGATATAATTCATTTTATTAATAACCCACTCTCTAAATATTTTCACGTCCCTTATATTATTATACCTGGGAATATGCTGAGGAATATTATTTTTGACCGAATAATGGGAAATGTTTTTTTTCCCTTCTTTAATTGGTTTATCTAAAGGATAAATAGCAGGTAAAAAACCAATAGCATCTCTAACTGTTTTCTTTTTTTCCTTATTACTTCTCTTCTTTATTGATTTATAGAAATCATTTAATTCAAAGACAGAATCTTTTTTAACACCTATTATCAAGACTCTTTTTCGGTTTTGTGGGACATCATATTCGGAACAATTAAAGATTGAATTATGTATATTAGAATCATCTAATATTTTGTAACCTATTGATTTAAAAGATTCTGATATTCTTTCTGTAATAGGGATTCCTCCGGGTTTTGAACTTAGAATACCTTGTACATTTTCAAAAACAAATACCTCGGGTTTAAAATTATCAACGATATTTGCAAAACTTTCAAATAGATAATTACGATAATCATTTTTCATTGAATTTGGGTCTGTAGCTCTTCCGTGTATAGAATAAGCTTGACAAGGTGGACCTCCAACAATAACATCTATTTTCTTATTACCAATTAAACCTTTTAACCCTCTTTTCACAATAGATTCATCATTATTTGCTGCATAAGTTTTTTTGGAATCAGTTTTCCAATCACCAAAAATTAGTTCATTAGTTTTTTGAATATCAAAAAAGACAACTCTTTTTTTAGATTCTTCTGATGAATGATTCCAATAATTAACTAACCTATTTCGTAATGTTTCAACCATAGGTAGCTCCCATTCCACATGAGCTAAAACATCAAATTTATTTGATTGAAGTAAACCCTCACTTAAACCACCACAACCAGAAAATAAGTCAATAACATTTAATTTATCTTTCATGCTCTCTTTCTGTGTTAGATACTATTAAATCTTGCACATTTATATTTAAAATCTTTGCTATTTCAAATAACACCTCTAAACTTGGTTGAGTTCTATTTTGTGCATAACCATTAATAGTATTAAAACTTTTCCCTAGTTTATCTGCTAACCAAACTTGCTTTATACCTTTCTCCTCAAGTATTTGCTTTATTTTATTCATAGAAGAATATTTATTTGAGCTAATATATTAATATGAATACAAAAAATACAATGTTAAACGTTATATTTTTATAATAAAATTAGATGTATTAATAGAACTTTAATTATTGCTAAACAGCCAAAAAATATAAAAGTTATTTTTTTATAATTCAATCAATCCCTCTTTAATTAATCGCTTTACTTTCTTAACAC
>Ga0209119_1005263_pt1 | contig 10250 bp, 15 predicted proteins | sample COG_03_FD_184747 | JGI IMG/M metagenome (GOLD analysis project Ga0209119, IMG submission 184747) | Pelagic Microbial community sample from North Sea - COGITO 998_met_03 (SPAdes) (version 2) | ecosystem: Environmental > Aquatic > Marine > Neritic zone/Coastal water | place: Helgoland, sampling... | reverse complement strand
CCAGTCAATCACCTCTTGTACATCATCTGATGTTAAGTTCCAAAGGAATACTCTGTTAACACCGTTAAAGGTAGAGATAGGAGCGCAACCAATAGCTAGGTAGTTACCGTAGTTACAGATTGAGGTTATCTTAAAGTTAGTTGGGAGTGTCAGTGCTTCATCTTGTACTGTTCCCCCTGCGTTTACTCTTACGAGCTTGTTGTTGTATGGTAAATAAAGGTTGTCATCTTTAGCGATAACTCCTTGGGCTACCGATGTGATAGTAGCTACTGTTCCTGCTGAGTCTGTGATAGTAGGTGTCCCGCTAAGCAATCCCCACTTCCATACTTGTGTGGTGCCTTGGAAGCCCCATAAGTAGTCTTTGTATTCAACAAGACAACCGTTCTGAACGTCACCGTTTCCCTCTGAGTTAGCAGGTAGTGTCCATAGACCTGTAGTAGCGTCTGCTTTCTGTACAATCTTAGTCTTTCCTGTCCCTGACTGCCCTAGTCCGTATAGTTTAGCTGATGCACTTGCGTATAAAAAGTCTGATACAACGTATTGCTTTAGGTCTGTAGCTGATACGCTTGTTTCTGTGTCTGCTTCTAGTGAACGGTATGGGATTAGTCGGTTCGGTTGTGAGAATACATCAAAATGCTCAGTTACTTGGAACTTAGATGCGTTGTCCTCTCTTGGGTCGTCTGAAATACCCCCTGAGAAGTTATTGATTTGTAGTTCTGATTGTGATGACATATTATGATGCGTCCCATTGAATATAAGAAGTCCCCGATATACTTCCTGTTTTTGTCCATGTAATTATGATATTGGTACCGTCAACGGTCACTACACCAACCTGACTCCCAGCACTCCCATACGGGTCGTTAAAGTAAATAGCTTGTGTTGAAGACCCCCCCGCAGAGTTATCTACTGTCGCGATATTCTTGGTAGCGTAGTATATACAGCTATTTCCAGACGCAGTGAATGCTCCTATAGTTACTGAGATTCTTGACGTGCCATCGAGGAAGAAGCCAGACAAATTTACCTTTGTGGGTGTTCTTCCTAAACCATGAGCTATATTCTGAGTGCCAGATGCTGTACTAACATCGTATGTGGTTTGTCCACTTGCGTGAGTCTTGTTTTGGTAGTCAGCAAGTAGTGTTGTTAGTCTTGTAGCAAGAGTCTCAGGAGAAATTGTTAGAGATGCACCTGTTGTTCCTGTAGCCGTCCCTGCTGTTACCTCTGCATCTGTAGCCACCTCAACGATACCTCGTGCTGTTGTGCTTGCGTTTACGTTACCTCCTGCATCCACATATGCTTTTACAGCCTTCTGAGAAGGTAGTTTAGCGTCTGAGTCTGCTGCAAGAGTAGTGTCAGTATCAATAACAGAAGTCTCAATCTTGTCAGTGTTGAGATTATCAAAGTTGTTATTTATGTCAGCGCGTGAGTCTGTAATTAAATCGCCTGAGTTGATTGTTGTGATTGATGCCATATTATGAAGGTTTACTCTCGTTAGTTATGCTTGTGGTAGGTTTGCTTGGGTTGGTAAACAACTGAGATACTGCAAGCCATGTCCGTGTCTCGGTAGCCCATGTAGTTGAAACTGTTGCCCACGTTTCTCCGATACTTACCTTAGAGGTGTTGGTCATCCCTGCTGTTGCGTTCAGTGCGCCAATAACGAGCTTATAGATACCACCAACAAGTAGGTTGTAACCACTCCCGACGTTGAGTTCAGTTTGTGGTACTCCTGTTGTTGGTTTAGACTCATTTATCATACTATTCAGCGTTTACGTGTGGTGGCATTAGTACTGCCGTTTCATCTGTGTTCCGTTGTCCAAAGTACTTTGTCATCTTCATCTCCTCCTTCTGTGTCTCTACTGATAGGGGTTGCAAGTTAGCAAGCCCTAGTTCCAATGCTCCGTCATATGCTGCATTGATAACAAACCCCCTGTGCAATAAAGGAGATACACCAGGCTCTTTAGTGGTGTCTGTAGCGTCAAAGTAAGATGCTGACCGTTGGAAGTAGAACTTCAATCCTGCTGTCACTGAGGTGTCAGGTGTTGGGTATAGGCGGATGATGTTGTCTGCAATCTTGTCGTAGTAGACAGGGTCTCCGTTATCCTTTTGAAACTCATCTAATGCAATATCAATATCAGCTTCATCAATAGGGATGAGCTTACGGTAGTCTCCTGTATCGTCTAAGATGTCGATACGAGTAAGGTTTACTATAGAATTACCTTGTTCGTCAGTAAGGAATGAGTAGTCAGATTGTGTTGCGGTGAGGTTAGTAGTTCCTATAGGGAGCTTGGTGTGGTTTGTGTCGTCCCACTGGAACCGTCTGTCTGCACCAATAGCGAATCCTGTGATGGTGTCTAGGTAGTTGTTTACTGAATTTACAATCTTATATGTTGGGTATTGAGTAGCGTCAACACGCATCAGACCTCTGACTTGTTGGACTATTCCTGTGTTGTTTGTTGCTTCTGAAAATTGCATTGTGATAATTAAGTTACTGTAGCCAAGACCCTACCGAAGTAAGGTCTTGAAACAGAAAGTTAGTCAGGTACTACTGCTGTGGCAACTGCGCCAATAGCTGTAAATCCTTGTCCCATCCAACCAATAGTGTTATCGATTTTAGTGAAACGATGGACTTGTGTTGCTGTAAGGAGGTATTCCTTAGTCCCGTCACAGTCCTCTGAGTTAATTTCTTCATTTGAGCCTGCTGGTGTTCTAACTTCACAGTTAGCTGCACCTGCTACGATAGTTACTACGTGTCCGTCTTCTACTGATGCAAGTGATGGTAGTGTGACAAAGTCAGTTACCCCGTTTACATTAGCTCCAAGTCGTACAGAAGTTACTCCCGCTTCAATGATGTTGACCGCGCTTTCTGCTGAATCAGGTGTGAGGCTTACCGCCGCAACCTGTAGTGCTTCAAACAATGGTCGTTTTCCTTGTGATAGTGCCATAATAGTTTATGTTAATTGATAAAGTTATCTCTTAACGGTTATTACGCCACTAGGATGTCGAACAGTACTGGAACCATTTTGTTCCAAGCCATGAACTTGTTGTCAACACGAGATTCTAGACCGATACCAGAAAGTTGTGATGTGTTAGTTGCAACGTATGGGTTGATGATAGTCTTCATCTTTCCGTATGTTGACTTAACGATTGCAAGCATGAATGCCTGTCGTACTCCACCGAATACGTGACCTGCTGCGTGCTTAGATGAACTGTAGTGCATAACACCTAGATACATGAAGCCTCCGTTAACTTGTGAGATACCGTTCTTAAGAACCATATCTGCTGTGTTGAATCCTTCTGCTGATGCTAGAGCTTCTACTTTTTCGTAGTCTGCTTCTCGCCATACGATGAATCCACCGTTTCGAGCTAGTAAGTCTCCACCACCTGCTGTTCGGATAGCTGTCTTCATAGCTCCGATGATAGTCTTAATGTTTGAAACTGAAACTGTAATGTTTCCTGCTGCTCCACCGATTGAAGCGTTATCGAAGTTAGTCCACTGTGCATGTTCTGCAAGCATTTGTGTTTCGATTTTCTCGTTCAACATAGTTCCCATGTTGTCTGCGATTTCCATAAAGTCAGAGAATGATTTCTGAGCTAGGTCTGCGTCGTCAATGTGCTGTGCTGAGTAAACGTATGTGTTGATTGTTACACTCTCGTCTGTAGTAGCTGATGCTACTGAATCGTAACCTGTACCTCGTGTTCCAGTTGCTACTGTAGCGTCTGTTAGGTAAGGGTTTCGGAGAATACCTGTGTTTGTGTACTTTACTTTACAAACATCTTTCCAAACTGTAGGTGCGTCAAGACGTTCCTGTAGTTTAGTTTCGTATTCAATTGTTGGGATAATAGCCATAATAATTGATTAGTTAGTTAATCAATCAGATGGTCTGTTAGGAGTTGTAGAACTTCCCTGAGTCTTGTTCCTTTTCTAGTCGTGCGTTCACAACAGCGCTTCGCATGTTCTGAGGTACTTCTTCGATAGGTTTTGATGACCAGTATTCAACTGAGTCTGTCGCTGCACCTTTAGCTCCTACGCCTGCTGGTGTTGCTTGACCTGTTCTGAATACTTCTAGGTTCGACTTGAAATAGTTGTTTTCAAGTAATTCATGTAAAGGCTTTCCTGATGCTTTCATTTCGTCCTGTACAAAATCTCGTTCTGCTTTGTTCTCGATACCTTCGCTCTTTAGGTAGGCTCGTTCTCCATAATCAAACGTGTCTGATTGTTTTGACTTAGGTTCTTCTATTCCCATCTTCTTTCGAGTCTGGTTAAGTTGTCGCTTAAGTCGTGCTTCTTGTGCTTCTAATGTTTCCTTTTGTCGTTCTTGTGGTTCTTCTACCGTCTCTTCTTCTGTCTCTTCTTCGACTTCTTCGAGTTCTACTTCTTCTAACTCTACGTCGTCTGATTCAATATACATATTGAGATGTTTTGTTTTAGTCATTCAGTAAGGAATGATACTTTAATAAATCACTTTTGGGAGGTGAGATAACCTTGTATACCCTTATTATACCACGGGGTCTGGTGCGTCACAGACAGAACACTTAAGTCCTGAGCCGTCACAGTTAGGGCATACCAATGCCTTCACTTCCTTCACTGCCTTCACTGCCTTCTTCACCACTACCTTCTTGACAGCTTCTAATACTTTCTTTGCCATATTAGTTGTAGTATAAAGTTACGTCTAATGCTGTCCCTGCGATGGTTGCGTATAGGGCTGTGTTAAAAGCTACGTTACCTAAGTCGTGGTATCCAATAGCAGGTGTGATTGTGTTGTTTAAAACTGGTACTGCTGCTGTTGTCTGGTCCCAGAACTTGATTGTCCCTGCGTTTGTACTGTTCACGTACATTCCTGTGAGAGTTCCAGCACTAGATTTTACCTGTGCTGAAGCTGTCATGTTTTTATAATTTGTTGCCATATTATTCTGCTTCGTTTACGCCAGAGTCTTTCCCCTCTGCCTTCTTGCTTTTAATTGTCTTTAGTGCGTTGTACCCTTCTTCTAGTGCGTTCACTCCTTCAAACCATGCTTTGATGTTTGAGCCTAGTTGTTCATTGCCGTTGTTGTCAGCGATAAGTGCAAATGCTCTGTTCTTGTATGGATTGTGTTCTTTTCCTTCTTTCATTACCCCGTGTGAGTAGATTGATTGTAGGATTACCTTTCGTACTGCTTCGCACATAGCTTCGTCTGCTACAAATGCTTCTACTTTTACTACTTCTAAGTCTGAGAGATATTCGTGTTGCATATTATTGTGTTAGTTGTGGTAATGCTTCAGGTGCAGGAGCCTCTGGTGGGGCTTGTGTGGCCTGTGAGGGCTGTTCTGCCTGAGCTACTGCTGACTCTTCAGGTGTTATGACTTGGGTGAAGTCAATAGCACTCATTCCTGAATCTTCTAGTAGTTCGTTAAACGCTTTACCGATACCAGGGATTTGTGCAAACGCTTGTGGGTTTGCCATAATCTCTCTAATGATATTGGTAATCTTGTCTGCGTTCCGAGCCATGTCCTTTTGCTTACCTTTGATATTGATAAGTACGTCCATTGGTAGGCCGTCAAGTTCTCCTTTTACAACCTCCATGAATCGTCGTGAGCCTCCCTTCATGAACTCTTCCTTCTTAATCTTGATGAGTTCCTCTCGTATCTCTGGTGTAGGAATCTTATCGTCAAGAATCATGTCCATGATTTCTCGCTCTGCTTGGTTGGTTGCTACCTTCTCTGAGATTTCTAGCATCTCATCCATTGTGAGTTCTTCTGAGAATGTCTTTCCCCCGTTCATCTCACGTACTAGATAACCAAGAATCCAGTCCCGATAAAGTACGTCAGCGAAGAATGTTGCAATCTTGCCTTGTCGATACTCGTGGATGCCTTGCCCTTCCTGAACGATAAGGTTCTGTAGTGCAAATGGTGTCCCTGATGTTGGGTTCTGTCCTAGTGAGCCTTCTGATGCAGAGCCAAGTAGTCGTGCGTTCTCTTCTTGCTTCTGTTGCTCTTGTGTGAGTTCTTGAAGTCCCTGTAGCGTTCCGTCCATTCGTGAAGTGTTTGCTCCTTTCTCCTGGTACAGAAGTGTGTTGTTCTTCAGGTTGGTTAGCTTCTGGTTCTTTAGTTCTTCACTGTCTGTAACGAATACGTTGATAGCAGAGTCTAATAGGTCTTTAATCTTGATACCAGCGTAGTTGCTCCATACTTGTGGTTCAAAGAGCCGTTCTACTACTGACCGTCCACATGCCCGCCCTTTAGAACGTACAGAGTCAATCTTAAGGAACTTGAAGTTCTCAGTAAGAGGCTTATCTTTCCCTTTGAATAGAGTGATACCTTTCTTGTTCCCTTTATCGTCTGTGTAGTATGCAACGATGTGCATAGATGGAACGTACTTGTTCCTGTCACCTACAGCACTAGCACCATCTTTGTCTAGCCATGATTCAGGTAAGTCACCTCGTAGCTCAAAGGTCTCGATGTTCTTGCTTGGTAGTTTAGCAGGCTGGTCATTAGCCATTGGTACTTTACGGTTCTCGTTAGAGAGTACGATAAGTCGGTCAATAGCTTCACTGTCCCATTTACCTTTGAACTCAGTTAGTTGTGACACTGAGTAGTCATGTTGAATACATAGAGGGCCACTACTTACATCTACTTGGTTACAGAACGCAATAGTCTTTAGGTCTACTACCTCTGGTCGTGTGTTGTTGATGTTCTTTACAATAACGAGGTCATAAATGATAGATGTTTCTACCACTTCATCAATAAAGGTGTCCAACTCGTTTCGTCTAGCCCACTTAGGGTGATACTTCTTTACCAGGAATGACTTGTAGTAGTCTGTAGAGCTGTCTACAAAAGGCACAATATCCTTAACGTCAAACCCTTCACTACGAAAAGCCACATCAATGATAGGTGTTACCACGTCATTGTATGGTCGTAGTCCATCGTTAGCTCCTTTGTTGAACCATGCGTTAGCTACGTTAGTACAACGCTCAACGTGTTCATACATGCTCCAGTCTTTAGAGTTAGTGATTGGAACTCGTGTCGTTCGGTAGTTATTCTTTTCTGCTGTGATGTAAGCAAATACATCTTCGTACTCTGTCATATAAATTAGTTAAGAAGTAGGTTTTGGATAAACACTTGTCGTACCATGTCGTCAATGAAGACTCGTTTGCCCTGTGTCAGGGATAGTCTGCGCTCTGACGTTTCCTTACCTTTCTTAGCTGTTACATAAATCTCTGTGTGTAGCTGGGCTGGCTTCATTTTTAGTAATGCCTCACCTAAGTCATCGGTCTTAGATGAGTATGTTTCTCCATTAAAGGTTGCCTCTAATGAATACGCCTTAGCCTTTGGTTTAGCTTTAGTTTTAGTTGTCATAGTTGGCTACATTATACCATGAGCTATATTGCTGGATTGCTCTCTGGTTCTTCTTCTCTTAGTTGAGTCGTGTAAGTCAAAGGCATATCCTTTATCTCATAGAACATTCTCATCATAAGAACGTCCGCAAAGTCTGGGGAGCGTCCTAGCTGTTCCTTAATCTCACTCTTAGGGATTATCTGTAGCTTACTGTCAATAGAGTTGTCTGTAGACTTGATAGCGTCTAGTTCCTCTGCTATGTCTGACAGTGCGTCCTTTTGTGTGTAGCCATCTATATTAGTTTCAAACCGTGTAATCTTTATAGACATCTTACGGCTGTTGATTATCTCCCCTAGTTTGAAGTAACACTGACTTCTAAAGTTACGGTAGTTAGCTGGTACTTGTCTATTCCTTACATAGTCCCAGATAGGTAATGGGGTAGCGTTCCCTGTGAAACCTTTGATGCCTCTCATGCCGTCAACTACTCCACCTCCGATACCGTCTTCATCAGCTAATACATTCATGTAGCCTATTTCTTGTTCAATGATGATTTCCTTCATCTTCTTAATGGTTTCATCAATCCCTTGGTATGTGTAGACAAATAAGGCATACAGCTCTAGTCCTTCATACAGACCGAACACTATCTTGTCACCTCCAAACCTCGCTATGTCAGCCACCATTGTTTTAGTCCTGGGGTTGTTCACTAACGTATTAGTGGTCAAGTCCATGATTGCTTCGTAGTTGATTATCTTCTGTGGGTCGTCATCAAAGTCAAAGTTACCCTTAAGCAGTCGCTCTCTTGTTATCTTGTCAGAGCGTTTGAGCTGTTCTATGTAAGCATCTGATAGGTGAGGGTTGTCTCCTGGTAAGGCTCTGATGAACATACGGTAAGGGGGGAGCGTTCCTTCCTTCCAGGGCTTGTAGTAGTCACGATGAACGTGTCCCTTGTTCGGATTAAAGGTTTCAAGCCAGAACGGTTTTATTATAATATAGTCAACTCCTTCTACATCTGTGTCTGCTACGTTAGATACACACATGCCGTCCTTAAAATAGTTCTTACGCCCTACTCTTGTTTTTAAAATGTCCTTAGCCTTCTCTGGTGTCTCATTTGACTCATCAAGCCACGCCCATGTAAGGGGAAGACCACCCAAAGCTGTGTAGTTAGGGTCCTGTGGACTGTAGGCGGTATCTTTTAGCACAACCTCAGAGCTGTTGGTGAAAGTAATCACTGACTTTTGGTCGCTGTAGTGGAAGTCTCTGCCTTCTAAGTAGCCCATCTCTTTGAATATCTCCCATAGTTCCAGCAAAGTAGTGGCTTTAAAGTTCTTCAGCTCCTTACGACCTACTGCAACTCTAGACCCTGGGTACATCTCTGCTGTAGTTATCACTAAATACCAGCCAAGCCGTGTCTTACCACCACCTGCTGCACCGCCATAACCTAGTTCAGTTATGTCCTCTGATTCCCAAGCAGTCCAAGCATCTGACTGTTTAGGGATTAAGTTAATCGTCGCTGTCGCCATTTTTGATGATTTGGATTACTTTAATTTGTTCCCCTGCACTGGTGATGTCCTTCTTCTCTACCATCTTCCCTTTGAGTTTAAACCCGAGTTCCAGTTCTGCCTTACGGTTTCCTTCTTTCTTTTCTATATCCTCTGCTAACGCACGAAGGAGCATATCATCAGGTAGATACGCTTCCATTAGTTCTTCATAGCCACCTGACTTAGTTAGTTTAGATGGTGATTTTGCTGTCTCTGGTGAATAACCAGCGTCTCGCATAGCTTTAGAGGCGTTTCCGCCATTTTCTACCATGTTAGCTACAGCCTTCTCCTGCTTAGATGTTGCCATTGCTTGTATTATAGCACGCCTAATTATAGTGTTTCTTATCCTCTGCCACTAAGTAGCCGTCTTTGTTCACTTTGATAAGTTGGTAGTAATTAACCCACTCACCCTCCCTGTTCCAGAATGTGTACTTTGGGTTGCGGTAACACCCGTGTTGTTTTACAAGATTTATGTGTTCTTTTATCATATTATTTCTGCCCTTTAGTAGTAAGCTGACATTCTAAACACCTCCAGCCATCATCATGACCATACTTAGTGAAGTACGTTATATCAAAATCACAACGTGTGCATCTTATTGGTGTGTGTCCTTTGGTCATGCTAGTAGTTCTGTTATAGGAACCCCGTCTACTATACCACTTCCTATTACTCCTTCATCGTAGTCACTGTCTTCCAGGAGCGTTGGTTCTTCATCTAAACTAAGGGCTATAATCGTGTAGTGCAGTACTTTCATTAAGTCCTTTTTATTGTAGCCATCCTTCTTCCCGTATCGCTGGGAGTACTTTAAGATGTTACCTATACAGAAGCCTAGTCCGTGTCCTGCGTCTATAATAAATTCAGTAGCTTGGTACTTGTTTTGTGAGTAGTGTTGAGAGTAGGTGGAGTCTATATACTCTTGGAGTTCTTGCATCATTTGGTCTTCTTTGTATTTGTATTCCATATACCTATATCATACACTGTCCTGCCTCTAACAACTGCATAGTTGTCCACATGTTCTCAGGTGTTAGAAGTACTGTTGCTGTTATTTCAATCATGTTTTATCTGTTACGTCTGTGGGTGTGAGTCTGTCTCTCATGGTGTTCCTGAATGCCTTAAATGCCATCCACTGCTTTGTTCCACCATCAGGTTCTTTAGACTCAATATCGTCTGATAATTTAATACACTCCCGCACCCCCTCTGTGTGAGCTTCCTTAACCTTGTTCATTACGTACTTGCTTCGTAGTGCTTTCTCATAACCTCGTGCTTCTGCGGTTTTTAGGGCTTGTCGTATATGCATTTTTAATAGACTTCTATTAGTATAGTTTATATCCATTGCTTTCATTGCTTGTTCAATCTCTACCGTCTGTGTCTCCTCTGGTGTTTTGTTGTTCATAGTTTTTTTCTT
>Ga0209119_1005260_pt1 | contig 10256 bp, 13 predicted proteins | sample COG_03_FD_184747 | JGI IMG/M metagenome (GOLD analysis project Ga0209119, IMG submission 184747) | Pelagic Microbial community sample from North Sea - COGITO 998_met_03 (SPAdes) (version 2) | ecosystem: Environmental > Aquatic > Marine > Neritic zone/Coastal water | place: Helgoland, sampling... | reverse complement strand
CTATTGAATAATTACTCTTGATATTCACTATAATTTGAGTTCCAAACTTTTGTTGTAGTTATTGTAACAGAGAACCTTATTACTAAATTCAAGAGGTAAGGATAACCGCTTTCTTTTACTCCACTGTAATGGATTAATTCGTTGTGACAATTCATCTTACCTCTAATACCTTTTTTGGTATATTTTCCCTTAGGAATTTGATAGGGTAATTAACTCTCTTTCAATTTTAACAGTTCTTAGTGGTGTTCTAAAAACTTATTTTCAACCTTTTCGACTATCAAAGAAAAATCATCTAATATCTTATTAAACTTATTTTCAATTTCATCTTGAGTATATTCATCAAAGTTTTGAGAGATTAAAGAAAGTGGGAATAATAAGAGTAATAACCTTTTCATATTTTGTGTGTATTTAACTTGGTGGGAAACCATTTCTTGATTCCCACATCATTAAACCACATCCAATCATTATTATTATAATAATTACTATTGTCATAATATTCTTCATTTTGTTATTCTTCATTTTGTGTGTATTTAATCGATACTAATATAATGATTTGAAAATTGGTGAATCTCTGTAACCCTTCATAATACCGAGAGGTTACTTGTAAATGGAGTGAACGTGGTTGTTTTTAAACACGTTTCCTCGGGGTGTTTTTAATCCTTCTCCGTTAAGTAATTTAGATATCTTACGATAACAAATAGGGGTAAGAAAATCATCCTTTAAACCTTTTATTTTATCAAATAAGAACTGTTGGTAATCACTATAACTTGAAGTCCACAAGTGAGTGGTTCTAATTGATATTGAGAATGTTACGAGTAGTTTATAGGGGTAAGATAAATTGTTACGAGTAACTATTCCACGGTAACAGATTATTCTCCAACGGGTAGTGTTTTTCTGATCATCAAGGTACTGTTCAGGTCTCCCAACCTGTGGGTCTCCCCATACTCCCAATACCAACAGGAGTTATTTAATATTATTCGATCCCAACACGAAGATCAGGGTAAGAACTTCGTGGAGATTCGTGATTACCTTATCTCGAAGGGTTATAAATCCCCCCGTGGTAAGGATTTAACCCAATCCATCGTGTGGAGTATCTACACCAAGAAGATTAAGTCCATTAAAAGGTTCAGTAGGGTCTTTGAACCGGTGGTTACCGATGTCAAGTTGGATCTCCTTGATTACTTCCCTCAAGACTGAACCATTTGTAGGTCTTCCCGGGTCTTTTTGACCTTAACAATGGTGGTTCTACTACAGGGAACAATCTTGGAGATCTCTTCGTAGGTGTAACCTTTATCAATGTATTCCAATATCTTCTTTGACTTTGGTTTCTTGAGTAGTTTGGTAGGAGTATCTCTTGTGTTGATTCTTCTCCCCCGGTATAACCCTTTCTCCTTTCTTACTCGAATACCCTCCATCTGTCTCTCTCTGATCTGATCCCTCTCGAACTTGGATAGGGTGGATAAAATGGAGATCATCAGTTCTGAGAACTGATCCACCTTACCATTCTCATCAATGTTTTGGAGGGAAGGGTTCTTACAGATGATACGTATACCTTTTTCGGTTAGATCCTTCCAAGTGGATAGAACATCAATGGTGTTCCTTCCTAATCTATCTATACTGTGTACATGTAGTTCTTTTAGTTTCCCCCACGAAATGAGTTTTTCAATCTCTGACCCCTTGGGTCTCTCAAATAATGGAATGGAACCACTACACTTATCAATGAGTAGGTAGTCGTACTGATCCTTGTCAATTACCTGTCGATCTATGTTCTGTTCTACCGTGGAAACACGGGTGTATAATACTATCATTGTTATACCATTATATGGGTAGTGGGTAAATCCACTAAAACCGGTATAAATATAACGATTTTACTGTGATAAACAATGTAACCCTCTGGCACACACCGGACTACACTTTAATAATGAAATGTGTGTGCCATATAGAATTGGTGATCAGAGATCTATATGTTACGATCGGACAGGTGAGATTTTAATTGGCAGAGATAATCCATAAATAACTGTGGTGGTAGTACCAATAGATATATATTGTCCTCCCCCGAAGGAGGGAATCCCCCCCCGTATCCCCCCTTATTTAGGGGTATAATGGTAAAACAGTTATAGGGGTCAATACCCCTTGAAAAATTTTGGCAGAAAATGAGTGAGTTTTCTACTTTTTTATTGGATAGAAATCATTTGTATCCCATCGTGGAATTTCTAATAGGCTATCTCGATCAGGGTGAAATGTTCTCGGTTCAGTTGTCACAGCGACTTGAAAATTATATTTCTTCAGAAGATCCAAAGTTTCATTATTGTAATCTCCATAGGGGTAACACATAGTTAAATCGAAATCAACAGAGTACAATGACGATAAAAATTCTATTGATGATTTAATTTCTTCCTCTTGTTCTGATTTTTTGAGTGAAGAAAACCAAAAATGAGATTTACCGTGTGAACCAAAATGCATCCCCTCAGAAATCATTTCTCGTATATTTTGTTTCGATAAATAATACGATTTAGATAATTCTCTTTCCGATTCATCTAAAAAATCAATCAATAGATGTCGACAAATATTTGTTCTAATTTCGAAAGGAAGAACAGTTTGAAGTAGCCGTTTTATTATAATAGTCGTTTCTGTATCATATCTACTATCAGTATTAATACTTTGGATGTAGTTAAGTATAGGCATTTCTAATTCCATTTTTCCGTAGTGATATATTAGTCTATCCAATATTTTAGACTCTTCACCTGATGCAAGAATTAAATGGATCAAATTAACATCTAATAACGTGTTATCAATAATTGTATCTACAGGAGTAAAAAATGATCCCTTTATATTTTTATCAATTAGGGTAGGGAAAACAAAATCGTAGTGATCAATATAACCATCATCAAATGTTAGTAGACAATTTTTCTTAGTATTATCGAAGTCATTATTTATAAATTCCTCCATAGATAGTATTCTATATCTACTTTTTAAAAAATTTATCTGACTAACAAAATCTGAGTAGTCAAGTCCTTTTATTTTAGGAAATTTAGATTTTTTAAGATCCCTGACATAATGATACATTATAATTTCTACCATACTTTACCTTTTTAATTTGGTCGATCTTGATCCGAGTCCCCAAGGAAAAATCTTACATGATTGTTTTGACATTTATATCCTAACCTTAATTCAATATTATCATTTACAAACGGATCTATATATAGTGGAATAACCTCTCCCTCCTTTTTTACTAACATATCAATTTCAGGGTATTTACTATCAAACATGTTCATTTCAATTAAGTCAATTTTATTATCTAACATGAACTGAAGTAACGAATCTCTAAACTTAATTCCATTCATGTCTCCAATAACATCAACAATTCTGAAAATATTAAACCCTAAGTAATTAATCAATCTCCCGATAAACAAAAGTTTTAAACTTTCTAAATAAACGAGGACATAGTCATAGGATGGATGATTAAGGAACCTTTTTTCATAATAGAACTTATCCTTAATCGGAAAACTGTTGGGGTTGTTCTCAACATTAAATATCCTTTTTACAATTTCATATTGGGATTGTGATTTATTCAGTTCATTTCTTCTAAGAAGAGGATAGGATAAATTTAAAAAGTAATGTTTGGTCGATCCTAACTTCCACCCCAATATCTTGTATAATTTTTGAGCATCTTCACTGATTCCGATTGCTCCTATAAATTTTGGATTAATAGATGAATTTAATTTCTTCAACAATCTAAATCCTTCCCCTGAATTGTTTATAGACTTCCATATAGCTAACCAAATTGAGTCCTTCTTTTCGTTAGTAAAGACATAACCCAAAATTGAATCTATTTCATTATCAGGTCTTTTTGAAATTAAAAACGTGTAATTTCCATCATCGTCCTTGTGTTGAAAGTCAAGTATTTTAGAATCCCTAATAAATACATGATTCTTTTTCCAATGTGTTTCAAGAAACATTCGAAACTGATCTAATTCATGTTCCTCAAGAATTTTTATGTTAGATTGTTCCATTGTCTACATGTATAGTTTGACCTGTAATCCCCGTAGATTCATCTGAAATTAGAAATTTGACTGTTGAACTCACCTCATCGGTAGTTAATTCTTTTTGTCGTGAATTCCTTTTGAATATTTTATTTCTTTGATCATCAGTCAAACTACTACTCATGTTAGTGTCCATAAATCCGGGACAAACAATGTTAGACCTTATACCCATTCTACCCCATTCTCTTGAAGTGTTCTTACTAAAAGCCTCCAAAGATCCCTTTGTTGACGCATACATCGATAAACCTTTATATCCCGTATGAACACTTATTGAAGAAATATGAACTATACTTCCGTTAGTCTTATTCAACATCATGTCGCGGATAACATACTTAGTTAACATCATCGGACTGAAAACATTAACCTTATACATTTCCATTAATCTATCTGAATTTAAATTTGTTATGATGTCATCGTAAGCAAATGCTGCGTTATTTATATATCCGTGAATGGGTCCTCTATCTTTAATGACTTTGAGATATAAATCCTTTATCCCATCAACATTCGACAAATCATATTGAATGTCAGAACTACTTCTACTTAATCCGATTACATTATAACCTGAATCGATTAATTTTCTTTTAATATTTTCACCAAGTCCTTTTGAGTCCCCGGTCAAGAGTATGTTTTTCATATCATAATTTTTTTCTTGCCATTTGAAACGTGTTCAAACAATTCAACTATTCGTATGATTTGAGGCATCATTTGTTTTTCAACAGACCTGTTTATTAATTCCGATTTGATAATCTTAGAAGAAACTCCCTCTCCGATTATATCAGCACAAATTATACTTCCTAATAATGAGTTCGGTTTTCCGTATACATGCACATCCTTTACTCCTTCAATTTCCATTATCTTCTCTTCAATTTGTAAAGGAGAAACCCTAAATCCCCCGGTATTTAAATATCCATTAGAACGTGAAACGAATTTGAAATGATTCTCGTCTACAAACTCAACGAGATCATTGGTATCATACCAATCATCATTAATTTTATCTACCTCATTCAAAAGACTCCTATGAACTCTTAGGGTTCCATCTTCTATTTTGAGTTTAGAAGTATACTTTTCAGGAATAGAAAAATACTCAGTTTTAGAATACAATAAACTCCCTGTTTCCGTAGAAGCATAGATGTTAATATACTCTGCTGACGGGAATATTTTTTTAAACGAATTTATCAGACTGTTTTTCATCTTCTCACCACCTGTAGTAATTTTTAAAACAGATGGGTATTCCTTTTTAAGATTTATTAATAACATACTTAAAAAGGTAGGTGTGCAACTTAGGTTTGTAATCTTGTATTCTGAAAAAATTTGATCTGAAGTTTTAAAGTTAATCCCAAAAACGTAGTAAATAGTTTCTTTATTCATTAAGGACTGAAAAAAAACTTGTGTACTCGCAAAAGATCCATGTGGATACCCCATTCCCCAAATCTTTAAACTTTCTTCTTTTGATTTTTTTACATATCTGATACAATTTGATACTTTAACAGTTATTGATTTAGGGACAGAAGTAGTACCCGATGTTTGGATTTGAAAACTCAAAGTGTCTTTGCTTTCAATCAAAAAATGAATAACTGAATCAATAGAACTAAAAATTCGACCTTCACACAACTTTTTTAGCAAAGTCAAGAAATACATGTATCCTGGCAAGTCAGATTTTGGATTGTCATTATTTAAGTCTTCTAAAAGTTCGTCGTATGGAATTTCAATTCCTCTTTCAATCCAAAATATCATTTCAACTGATTAAATATCTCACCAACTGTCGATATTACTCCGTTTTCAAAAATATCTACTCCAAATTCAGATTCAATTTCTACGGTTAACTGTGCTAAGTTAAAGGAGTCTAAACCCAAATCATCTGTTAGTTTTGTTGAATCATTTATTTCTTCAACATACATTTCAAGGTCATTTTCTCTCAAAATGCTATTAATAATTTCAATTACCTTTTCTTTCATTATGAATTAATTCATTTGGTTTACATTGTAGTACATCTGAGATTCTGTAAATGGATTCAAGTGAAGGTTGTTTTTGATTTCGACACCAATTAGAAACAGTTACAACGCTAACATCGAGTTGGTCGGATAACCACTTTTGTGATCGTTGAGTATCCTCCAAGACTTCTTTAATCCTATTGTATTTCATCTGAGAACGTTTGTATACAAATATAAGAAATTAAACTATTAGTTTAATATTTAATTGCGTTCAAAAGATATTTTCTCTACATTGAGTACCGATGATTATAAAGGTTGAGAACATAAAGGTTAGTGAGGTTAATAAAGAGATCTACTCTTTATCCTCAATTGACGAATTAATGGATTCTATTAAACTTGTGGGACTACTTCAACGTCCTGTAATCAATATCAAAACGAATAATCTTTTGTCAGGTCACCGAAGAGTTGAAGCGATCACGAGACTCGGTTGGAACGAAGTTGAAGTGGATACAATTGAGGTTGACGAGGAAGACGAAATACTATATCTGATACATTACAATCAGACCCGCGTCAAGTCAGTATTTTCAATTCTTAGAGAATATGACTTCCTGAAAAAGTATTACAAGGATAACAAGACCAAATTGGGATTGAAGGGGGTCATTCTACGAGGAATGATTGCTGATGACCTCAAAATCAGTGATGGACAGTTAGCGAGGTTACTGAAGATTAGAAAAGAATCACCTGATTCAATTGAATTGATAGATAAAGGAATTCTCTCTATTAATCAAGCATACTTACTTACTCAAAGAAATTCTAAAGAGGTAAAATCAAGATCAACAGTTGATCTCGAATGGGACGAAAAATCAAATTCAGAAGATTTTCGATTCTTTCAGAAGTCTTCTGAGACCATGAGTGAATTGAAGGATGGGGAAATTGATTTAATTTTAACCAGCCCACCTTTTTATCGATTGAGATCTTATTCTGATAATGACATATTAGGGAATGAAGACTCTCCTGAACTATACACTGAGAATTTAGTCAATCACCTGCATGATGAGTGTTGGAGAGTTCTACGAAATGATGGAAATTTCTTTCTTGAGTTGGGGGATTCATTCATTGATGGATGTCTACAAAATATACCACACAGGGTATCCATTGAGTTAAGTAAACGAGGTTGGATCCAAAGGAATAGTATCATCGTAAAAAGAAAAAATCCTAAACCTTCAAGTAGTAAGAGTAATCTAACTCCATCGTATTCGATGCTATTTCACTTCGTGAAATCATTGGATTACAATTATCAGAGAACTTTGACTAAGATTTCATCTTCAACTAAACCATCTCATCCTCCGAGGCATAGAATTGTTGATGGACAAACTATCCGAAATACAAGTCCATACATTCCATATCAAGAAGGTAAGAACATAGGAGATTTCCTCGATCATGATATTATGACAGTTGCGGTAGCAAATCAGAAGTATTCAAGTAAAATAGAACACCCAGCAACTTTTCCCCAGCAATTAGTATGGTTGATAATCAATTCAACTGTTCATTTGCCATTTATTGGAAAACAATATTCTCCAACTGTACTTGATCCATTTGCTGGTGCTTTAGGCACATACAAGGGAATTCAATGGTTCAATTCCAATTTTGATAGTAATATTCAATTTGTTGGATATGATATTAAGTGCTGGTTTGATGATGGGTGAATCTGTTCTTAGGAAAAAAGAAAAAAAGGTGTCGATAAAACAAGTGCCCCCGAAAAAAACCGACACCCGTTAAGATGTGAAAAAATTACCTGATCCAACAGTTGGTGTTTCTGAAGTATAGTAGTGTTATAGACCTTGTCTACCTTCTCGGTCTTTAATTTCAATTTTCATTTTACCATCCAAATGTATTTTTCATACTTTTTGTTCTTGAGGGGAGAAAAAGGTGTCGTCACTATAAACTCCATTTAATAAATACAGGAAAGTTTTGAAAAAGTCAACCCTTTTGTAAGACTTTTTATTTCTGCATGTATTTATAGTAAAACAGAAAGAGAATGGGAAAATCACTTGAGAGAAAACTTGTTGTTCGTATTACGGAAGATCAGTATTACAGACTTAAAAAAAACATACTTGAGGACAACGTAACTATGTCACAAGTCATTAGAGAAGCACTTCGAAATAAACTAAACAGAATAGAAATAGATGATACGAGGAAAAGAAAATTTAGGATTTGATTATTGGTCCAAACACAATCCAAATAAATTCGAAATCACTCCATGGGAGAGACAACAATTACGAGAGTATTTTGTTGATGAACTCGGGATGAAAGGTGATCATGTGCTGGATTATCAATCAACACAACTCAAACTTTTAATCGATTTTAGTCGGAGAATGAATTATTTCTTGTCGGAATAAAAAAGGACATGTAATGAAACTCTTAGATCCTGAAATCAGGTTCTAAAGGGTTAAAAAGAGAATTTTAAAAAAATATTCAATCGTAGGGTATTATACTTTGTAACGAATTAGACCCTTTTTTTTCAATATTCTGTGAATCGACCTAAAATTATTGACTGCATATAACTTAGCAGCGTATTCGAGGGGGTTATTATCATAACCTACTTTTCTATCGTATATCTCATACATCCTTATACCTGATTTTGTAGAAACAAATATGGAATGGTGGATCTCTTCGATGAGAGTAATGATCCAAGAGTGTACATTATCTAAATTTTCATGGTAGAGTTTAATACTATGGGTATTCTGTTGATAATATCCTCTACACCCATCATTAGATGAGTAGTCAAAAGTGATAGTTAGGTTTTGAATAGTTACTCCCATTTCATTTTCCATGTAGTTAATCACACAATTACATATCATCATTTTATCATCACAAACCTCATCGATAGTGAAGATTAAATGTGGGATTAATAGTTTTAAAAGGATCATTATTATTGAACCCCCCATTACGATAAAGTACCCAACAACCAATAAATCCCAAAACTCACTCATTTTCTGCCAAAATTTTTCAAGGGGTATTGACCCCTATAACTGTTTTACCATTATACCCCTAAATAAGGGGGGATACGGGGGGGGATTCCCTCCTTCGGGGGAGGACAATATATATCTATTGGTACTACCACCACAGTTATTTATGGATTATCTCTGCCAATTAAAATCTCACCTGTCCGATCGTAACATATAGATCTCTGATCACCAATTCTATATGGCACACACATTTCATTATTAAAGTGTAGTCCGGTGTGTGCCAGAGGGTTACATTGTTTATCACAGTAAAATCGTTATATTTATACCGGTTTTAGTGGATTTACCCACTACCCATATAATGGTATAACAATGATAGTATTATACACCCGTGTTTCCACGGTAGAACAGAACATAGATCGACAGGTAATTGACAAGGATCAGTACGACTACCTACTCATTGATAAGTGTAGTGGTTCCATTCCATTATTTGAGAGACCCAAGGGGTCAGAGATTGAAAAACTCATTTCGTGGGGGAAACTAAAAGAACTACATGTACACAGTATAGATAGATTAGGAAGGAACACCATTGATGTTCTATCCACTTGGAAGGATCTAACCGAAAAAGGTATACGTATCATCTGTAAGAACCCTTCCCTCCAAAACATTGATGAGAATGGTAAGGTGGATCAGTTCTCAGAACTGATGATCTCCATTTTATCCACCCTATCCAAGTTCGAGAGGGATCAGATCAGAGAGAGACAGATGGAGGGTATTCGAGTAAGAAAGGAGAAAGGGTTATACCGGGGGAGAAGAATCAACACAAGAGATACTCCTACCAAACTACTCAAGAAACCAAAGTCAAAGAAGATATTGGAATACATTGATAAAGGTTACACCTACGAAGAGATCTCCAAGATTGTTCCCTGTAGTAGAACCACCATTGTTAAGGTCAAAAAGACCCGGGAAGACCTACAAATGGTTCAGTCTTGAGGGAAGTAATCAAGGAGATCCAACTTGACATCGGTAACCACCGGTTCAAAGACCCTACTGAACCTTTTAATGGACTTAATCTTCTTGGTGTAGATACTCCACACGATGGATTGGGTTAAATCCTTACCACGGGGGGATTTATAACCCTTCGAGATAAGGTAATCACGAATCTCCACGAAGTTCTTACCCTGATCTTCGTGTTGGGATCGAATAATATTAAATAACTCCTGTTGGTATTGGGAGTATGGGGAGACCCACAGGTTGGGAGACCTGAACAGTACCTTGATGATCAGAAAAACACTACCCGTTGGAGAATAATCTGT